>OCTX014523898.1_pt1 | contig 14338 bp, 10 predicted proteins | sample 1539691 | NCBI WGS metagenome assembly OCTX01 (sample SAMN02144231, study PRJEB22623) | gut metagenome | biome: sheep rumen | host: Ovis aries | place: New Zealand | reverse complement strand
CCAGTAGGGCGAGTCAACTTTTTCCGTATGGATAGGCAAATGTTAAAAAACAAGGGGTGAAAGGAGTCAACCATATTCAGGAAAAGACAGTTTTTCGTTCAAATGTTTGTGTTTGTGTTGAAGTGAACGAACGAACAGTTGAACAGTAACAAAAGCATCAGCGTATAGAGTTATTATTATATATATTTATAAATATATATAATAATAAAAAGTACTACACACAAAATACATGAACTGTTCAACTGTTCGTTCGGGTGAATTAGACGGACCGCAAAGGTTGTTTTCCATGATGAATCAAGCTAAATATTTGTTTTTGTTATAATTTAGTAATACTAAAATCATTTTTTTTACGTTATAAAACAAATTCACAAAGAAAAACATGTTATGCCTGCAACCGAGAAAATGACTGACCACATCATCTTTGGATTGATGACAAGTGCTGGACTAAATCCTGAACCAGAAAAGACGCAGATACGTGAGGTACAAGAAGCACTTAAAACTGCCTCAAAGCGTATGACTGGCAAAACTGGAAAACCCGAGTTTATTGCCATGTCAGGAAACTACTTGATAATTGTTGAAGACAAGGCGGAAACAATGTACCAAGCCAATTACATGACAGACAAAAACGACACGCTGTTAATGGATACTTCATCTGTAGAGAAATTTGCAGAAAACGGTGCATTGCATTATGCTCAGCATATCACCTATTATACCTCATTTAAGAAAGTTTTTGCCTTCGGTTGTTCAGGAACAGAGAAGGAGCAGTTGAAAATCCGTCCCATCTTTGTGACGGACAAAAGCTACAAAGTGTTACCCGTTGTTCGCGATTTTTCCGATTTCAGACACGAGAATATTGAAACCTACTATCGTACAAAAGTTTTAGGAAATAAGAGTGAGCGGGCTGCTGAATTGGAAGAGATTCTTAGTCGGGCCAAGCAACTTCATGAGGATTTACGCAATTACGGTTCATTGAGCGAGCAAGACAAGCCTGTTATAGTATCTGGAATATTATTGGCTTTATGCAATAAACATTTTTCCTCTGAACAATTGACCTGTGGTATTGGTGAAACCCGTGAAGAGCGCAGACGTGACGGAGAAAAGATATTTGATGCAATCAAGGAGCATATTCGCCAGGTGGACGATACACACAAGATGAAAATCGAGGTGGTGCTTAATCAGTTTGAGTTCATAAAACTTCGTCCTCAGCTCAGTACACGGCATCCTGCACTTGGAAAATCGCCCTTACGCTATTTTGCGGAGTATATTCACTCAAAGATTCTTTCAGCCATTTGCAACAATTCGCCAGACGATGTATTGGGGCGTTTCTATGGTGAGTTTTTGAGTTATAGTGGTGGAGATGGAAAGGGATTAGGCATAGTATTGACTCCGTCACATATCACAGAGTTGATGGTGGATTTGCTTGACATCAAGATGTCGGAAAAAGTGCTTGACCCTTGTTGTGGAACAGGTGGCTTTTTAATCGCTGCGATGTCGAAAATGTTCAAGCAGGCAGAAAATCCTGCAAAGATGCGCAGAGAGCAGGAAGCTGCAAAAATGAACATCAGGCAAAATCTGTTGTATGGTGTTGAAATGAACGATCGCATGTTCTCTGTGGCAACTACCAATATGATTCTTCGTGGCGACGGAAAGAGCAATCTGGTGTGTGATGATTTCTTCAAATTGCCCGTTGAAAGATTGCGAAAAGAGAATTTCCGCATTGGTATTATGAACCCGCCTTATTCTCAGGCAAAAAACAAACAGACGGCTCACCTATCGGAACTGCGATTCATACAACATCTTCTTGATGGCCTTGGTGACGGAGCACGTTGTGCCGTAATCGTTCCTCAATCTACTATGGTGGGAAAAACAAAATTTGATGCAGCCATTAAGGCTCTGATACTGGAAAAGCATACGTTAGAAGGCGTTATAACATTGAATCCGCAGACATTCTACAAGGTGGGAACAAATCCAGTGATAGCCATCTTTACCGCCCATGTAAAACACTCGAAACGCCACTATAGCAAATTTATCAACTTCAAAGATGACGGCTATGAAATATCACCCCATATCGGTTTGCTTGATAATGGAACGCACGAACAAAAACGCCGTCAACTTTTAGACTGCTGGCTGCATAATGCTCCTGCCCATTCGTCGTTTATGGTGAAGGCAAGAGTGGAGCCTACAGACGAGTGGCTGCACTCCTTCTACTATTTCAATGATGAGATACCATCGGAAAATGATTTTGAGCAAACCATGGCCGACTATCTCACCTTTGAATTTAAAATGATTGCAGACGGACGAGGTTATTTATTTGGTTATGAAGAAGATTGAGGAAGTAAAGTGGGGCGAATATAGAATTTTGGATATATTCTCCATATCCCCAGGCATAAGACTAACAAAGGCAGATATGATAGAAGGATGTACACCCTTTGTTGGAGCAACAGACTCTAATAATGGAATAACTGCTTTTTGTGGAAATGATAATTCTTCAAAAGATAGTAATGTGTTGGGAGTTAATTATAATGGTAGTGTTGTTGAGAATTTCTACCATCCATATTCTGCTTTATTTTCAGATGATGTTAAAAGGCTGCATTTAAAAAATGTTGAAGGGAATAAATACATTTATCTTTTTATTAAGCAATGTATCCTCAAACAAAAACCAAAATTTGAGTATGGGTATAAGTTTAATGGTGAAAGAATGAAAGAGCAGATAATTTTGCTTCCATCCACAAATGATGGTACTCCCGACTATGCTTTCATGGAAGAATACATGAAACTGATTGAAAAAAAATTACTTACGAGGTACAAGAAATATCTACAAACGAAAGTCATAAGAACTCAAAATGAAGATTGTGGTAACTTGGCTGCACACAATTGGAAAGACTTTCTTATCAACGATATTGGAGAGATCAAATCTGGTCATGACATTTATGACCGTGAAAGAACAGAAGGGAATAACCCTTATGTCACGGCCACTGCTTTGCAGAATGGTATTGGATATTTTGTTGGAAATACTAATGAAACACTTTCCGAGGGTTGTATTTCTGTAAACAGGAACGGCTCTGTAGGTTATGCTTTCTATCATCCTTATAAAGCTTTGTTTGGCAATGATACGCGAAGAATAGTGCCATATCGAAATAATTACTGGGTCAATTTTTTTATTGCTCGTGCAATAACTGAACAAAAAGACAAATATGGTTATGGTTTAAAATTGGGAACAGACAGGTTAAAGAAACAAAGTATTATGCTACCAGCGACTGCTGACGAAAAACCTGATTATGAGTATATGGAAAACTATATGCGTAAAATTGAGAGCCGGATATTAAACCGCTACATTGACTATCGACTAAAATCGCTTCAAACGGAATGACAACATTCGATATAGACAATAGTAAGAAAACGAAATACAAGGAAGTTCTGGAAAGTCTTGTAGAGCAGGGCCATGCTCTTCAGGCGACCCACAATCCACATACGTGGCGTCTTTCTGCATTGACGTTTGCACTTCATCTTCATGATTGCTACATTCTGTTCAGCCAACTGAAGGAAAAATGGTCAGCAAGGCTTCCGTTTTCCGAGGCGTGGGACGTAGACTTCTCGCAATGGAAAACGGAAATATGGACACTTGTCAACAACGTGTCGAGTTTCACAGAGGAATCTGTTTATAAAGACTGGCAACAATTGTGTGAAGAAGATTATCAGACTTTTATTGGAAAAGCCAATGCTTGTCTTTCTGGCACTATTCCCCTGAAAGAACTTATGGATTTTCTTTTGGAGAAGAACACGGAATTGAAGAAGGTCATCATTGACATAGGTCGGGATTTGTCAAGCCTTTTTCAAGAAACAGAAACAATGCTCTACAATGTTGAACCAGAGCTTTATGAGCAGTTCTATGAAGATATGGTCAATATTTATATGAGCGAGAATGTCGAACCTTATCAGATTGAAGAAAACGGAATTCCAACTCCATATGAACGTTGGAAAGCTTCAAAAAACCCCAAGCGTCTGCCAGACCTAATTTTGTCGAAAACAAAAACCGTTTCTTCGAATATGCTTGAAGTCAAATTCTGGCAAGATACGTGGAGCGATTGCTTCAACTTTGAGGGAAGAGAAATAGACAAGGAGGGTTTTGCTCGATTCATATTCCAAAACCGCAAAAGCATCATAGATAACAAGCAATATCCGTGTAAGAACTGCCTCGGACGATGCTTTTATACGCTCTGCTTATGCGAACATTTATGGTTGGAATACAATAGAATAGTGCATCCGGAAACCATCGTCTCGTTACCCAATGAATCGCATCAGTCAATTCTTCAACAATTATTATCTTATACAGAAAAAGGTGATTGGGCAAGAGGTGTGTCTGTTGAAAACATCAACAGCTTTATACGAACGATTCTTGATGCAAACGACGTAAAACTGGACGGCGAGGATGCTGTACTTTCAGAAAAGCTATGGGCGTTATTGGAAAGGGGAAGTGGCGACCGTGTTAAAATTATTTGGCAAAATATTGTTGGCTATTTAGATGACCATAAACTGCTGAAAACAAAAGGCTCACCAGCTTTAAATAGAGATTTCTTTAATAATGATGATGGATATACGAACATCGATAAGGGTCGTCCAAGCCGTAATAGTATGTCAAACGGATTTCGTGAAGTGATACCCTTGTTGGACAAATACTGCCCAGTGATAAGATAAAAAAACATAAAAGGCAGTGAAATCGGCAGTAAACATAAAGAAAAAAATGTAATTTTGCAAAAAATAAAACATATAAATATATGGCAGGAATGTATGGCGAGAGACTGGTAATCAGAAATTTTGGTCCGATAACCAATCTAGATATTGAATTTCGTAGGCTAACGCTTTTCATTGGCGATCAAGGTAGCGGCAAGAGTACGTTATCGAAACTTCTGACGATATGCAGAGATATGAGATGGTGGCTGCAACTCCTAGAGAATCCTGAGAGTGACGAGATAAGAAAACCCTTCTTTAATTTCGGCATCAACGAATACTTCATGGATGATTCTTATATCAAGTATTCCATGGGAGGACTTGTAATCAAATATGAAGAGGGGGTATTTAGCATTGTTTCTAATGATATTGGCAAGGATGAAATTAGTGTATATTTCGAATACCTGAATAAAAAATTCGGATATAGTCAGGATTCAAGTTCTTCTTCTGAAACAGATGATGTGGAACAGGCTTTTATGGAGGCAAATGCTCGAATGATACTTTACAATCCAGCTGAACGTAATTTAGTTGGAAATCTTTCAGAGGCAACAGCTTCTTTGTGGAGTGCGGGTATTCCCCTCCCCAAACCTTTGCTTGAATATATGGGTCTCTTCGAAAGGGCTACAAAACTCTTTCCTAGATATGAAATACCTATTTTTAAGGTCGATTTTGTGAAGAAGGATAATAAGAACATGATTGAATTAAGTGGAAAGGACAAATTGATTTCACTTAGTGCTTCTTCATCAGGACTTCAGTCTGCAATACCCATGCTAATGGTGATAGATTTTGCGTTAAAAACGAATTGTTTTGATTCTTTTGTCATTGAGGAGCCTGAGCAGAACCTTTTCCCAAAGAACCAATTTGAGATGCTGGGATTTGTCACAACAAGGTTATGGACCAATCAGCGCAGGCAGTTTATTATTACCACCCACAGCCCCTACATGCTTTCGAGCCTGAATGTGCTGATGTTGGCTTATAAACTCCAGCACATAGAAGAAGTTCGTGAGGAAGCAGAGAAGATTATCAAGCCAAGCTATACAGTTAATCCTGATGATGTAGTTGTGTATTCACTTGATCCTGAAAGCGAGGAATACTGTAAGAGCCTGATATCTGAGAAGACGGGACTGGTGTCTGTGAACGAACTGGATTCGGTGTCTGAAGTGATAGGAGATGATTTCGACCGTCTATATGATCTCTATCGTAAGGTTAATAAAAAGAAGTAGCAAACTATGGCAGTAAAACAACCAGCCATCGACCGAATACGACTGGACGAGGCTTTTGCTACAGACACCTACAAGCCGTTTAATGAGTGTTGGACGGTAAGGATGAATAGTGAACTGATGGTGATAGATGATGATGACGAGAAGTATTCCCGTTTTACTGATGACCCTGATGATGTACAAAGAGCATTGATGGTCATCAATGCCAATAACAGACAGATTATTTTGCTTTCTATAGACCATAAACTCATCAAGGAACACGTAGGTGGTATATGCGACTGTGCTTTATTTGATGACAAACAATTCCGGTTCGTAGAATTTAAAACAAATGCCTACGGGAATTCTGAACAATCCGTCAGAGACACGTTCGACAAAGCGACAGAACAACTTAAGGAAACAATTCGTGTTTTTAAAGACAGGCTACAGAAGGTTGACATCGTATTTGAAGATGCTGTAACCCTGAGTTGTCATGTGGTGGTATCCCAGCGTTTTCCTAAAAGAAGAGCTATCATACAGGATTATCAGATGAGTTTTGCTGATGAAAACGACAATATAGGTTTGTTTTTCTCTGATAAGATCTATTGGGAGGCCCCAGAAAAGTGATCCAGCGTAATCTGAACACGAAATAAGGGTGCTCGATTCTTGATTTTGAGAATCGGGCACTTTTTTGTTTCCCATTGTTTTTCAGCGTGTTAATTGATGCTTATTATAATAATCTGAGATTATTCGTTCAGATTTGCACCGCTTCACCGCTTATTTTCCTTTGCATTGTCAATCGACCACTAGCGGCGTTGGCAATGTAAGACAATGGTAACAAAAATTTTGAAAGTAGTGGCACAGGGGACACCCATCAATGTGCCGAGTAAGAAAACTGAAAGTGGCCTAGTGGCCAAGTGTATGATTCGGCTCAAGGAGCTGGGTGGTGATTACGAGGACGAATACATCTGTGCGATGTTCGGAAACCTCGCTCTCTGCAGATTTGCTGAAGGTGATTTGGTGGTGGCAACGCTGAGGTTCCAGACGCATGAGGCGAACGGCTCGTTTTACCAAGATGTTTTGGCGAACGATGTTGTAAAAATTATAGAATTATAAATTTAAAACTGGAGGTAAAAGAGTAATATATGGAAATTAAACTTCAATTATCTGACAATGTTTACAAGGCCCTTGTGGCAAGTGGAAACCGCATTAAGGGCTCGATTGGACTGGTGAACCCCGAAGAGGGTAACTTCAATGCGCATCGTCGTTCTGACTACGTGCGCCCAGAGACAAAGTACATCAAGTTGGCACACGGACGTGCAAGTATCACTGAAGAACGGGTGAATCTCACCCTGAGGATAGACCGCAAGGAGTGCGACGTGGTGCCATACGAGGTAATTGACAATGAGTCGTGCCAGGCAAGTGATTTTGTTTATGCTAATATATAAAGGACTATGGCATTCGGAATAGCTTTATCAGTAAGGAGCAGGGTGCGCGAGTGCACACCCGCTCTCTTCAACCAGGTGGTTGACGGCGAGCAGACGGCTCGTGTGTGTGCCGAGATTGAGGACGCACTGGAGAGGGTGAAGCGTGGCGAGATGTCGCGCGAGGACTTCGAGACCTACAAGGGTGAGCAGAAGAAACGTTTGGCGATATTCACCCCTCACGCGATGTTCCCCAAGGGCAGACGTTTGAGCGAGGATGCCGTGCCAAGCGGACTGAGTATGTATGATGTGGATCATATCGGCCCCCTCCAAACCTCCCCCCGTAGGGGAGGCTCTCTTTACCAACGGTTGGTGGAGCATACGCTGGCAAAGAAAACCATTTCTGACGAGGGGATGATTGCCGAGTTGAAGCGTCTGGGCATCTGCCTTATGCATGTAACGCCTTCGACGGAGGGATTCAGATTGTTCTTCGTGATGCCGGAGGGCATGACTCTGGAGGAGGCTCAGCGGTGGATGAGTGAGCAACTGGGCGATGAGAACTACGACGGTTGTGTGAAGGACCTGGCACGGTGCTCATTCGTGGTTCCGAGGGACTATATTTTGTATTTGGATGAGGAGGAACTTTTTCTTGATAGAAAAAGCACAGAGAACGTGGAGAAGACGGAGAGAACAGAGGTATCATCAGAGGTCACTTCGCCTGAAGGTGATAAGGTGATATCGCCTGATAACCTTAAAACTTCACGACCTGAAACCTTTAAGGGTATTCCATACAAGGACATCATTCAGGAGTGGTTCCGTCGTACTGGAGGGGAGCCGCAGAAGGGTGAGAGGAACGACCGTCTGCACCGTCTGGCTGCTCATCTGCGTTACATCACCGATAACGACGAGGCACAGTTGCTGGCTATCATGCCCCGATACGGATTGTCGGAAGAGGAGATGCGAGGACTTATACATTCGGCTTGCTCGTCGCGGTTCTACTCAATGCCCAAGTTGATGCAGGATATTATCAAGACATTGTCCACAGAGGACAGAGAAACGACGGTGGGCACGGGGAACATGCCGCCCGAAATGCCGAAGAAACTGCCGAGACTCATAAAACTGCTTGTCTCTAGGACACCCGAAATCTACATGCCTGCTGTGAGTCATGCGGTGTTTCCTGCCTTGGGCGCTCACTTGCACAAGACACGCTTCCGCTACATTGACAACGTGGAGCATGAGGCAACGCTGATGAATGTGCTGATGGCTGAGACTGGTGCAGGCAAGGACTGCATCAGTGGTCCCATCAACCACATCATGGCAGACATCAGGAGGCGCGACGCAGAGAACCTTGCACGTGAGAAGGAGTGGAAGGACGAGGTTAACCGCAAGGGAGCCAATAAGGACAAACGCCAGCGTCCCGAGGGACTGGTGATTCAAGAGATTGACGCCGACATGACGGGACCTGCCTTCGTGATGCGTATGGCAGAAGCCGATGAGCATTTCCTCTACACGAAGATGAACGAGATTGACCAGTTTGATGCTCTTCGAGGTAATGGGCGCGGCGGTCAGCAGTTCCAGATAATGTGCCTGGCCTTCGATCCTGACAACCGTTATGGTCAAACGCGTGTGGGTACTCAGAGCGTGACCGAGAAGGTGTGTATCCGATTCAACTGGAATGCTGCCACAACGGTGAGAAAGGGTCAGAGGTACTTTGAACGGGTATTGACAGATGGACCAATCTCGCGCATCAACTTCTGCACGATTCCCGAACGGGAGATAGGAGCCGAGATGCCTGTCTATGGAACCTACGATGCTCAGTTCGACGAGGAACTCAGACCTTATATTGAGCGGCTTTGTAGTGCCCGGGGCACCATCGACTGTCCGCAAGCCTACAAGCTGGTGATGAAGTTGAAGGATGAGTGTGCCGACTTCTCGCGCCTGTCGCAGAGTCGCACCTATGAGAATCTTTCGTTCCGTGCCCTCGTTATTGCCTACCTGAAAGCCTGTGTGCTCTTCGTGGCTCACGACTATAAGTGGGACAAGACGATGGAAGACTTTATCCGCTGGTCTTTGCAATATGACCTCTGGTGCAAGATGCACTTCTTCGGTGAGGCCATTGAACAGGCCAACAACGGCTCTTCGTCGTCAGGTCGTCATGGTCCTCGTAATCTTTTGGAATTGTTGCCCGACGAGTTCACCATGGAAGATGCTCTTCGTGTTCGTCGTGAACAGGGTCTTCCCAGTCAGGGTGCTCAGGACATGATTCGTATGTGGCGCAACCGTGGTTATATTGTGGAGCGAACAAACGAACAGTTGAACAGTTTCTGTTTTTTAAAACTCAAATACAAGAATCACTGATGGAACTAATACTGAAAAGAATTGCGAAGCGCAATACATATACTATAGGCAGACTCATGGTCTGCAATACCCGCCCTCAACCGCAAGACACAAATGAAGCCTCCCCTCGGGGAGGTTTGGAGGGGGCTTATTTCTGCGACACGCTGGAGCCACCTGTGGTGGAGATGAAGACGACGGTGGGAATGGAGGCGGTGATGAGGTCGCCAGAGAAAGCAAGGGCGCTGAAGCCCTTCGCCATTCCCGAGGGCAGATATGCGGTGGTCATCACATGGTCGCCTAAGATGAAGCAATGGCTGCCCCTGCTGCTTGGAGTGCCGATGTTCGAGGGCATCAGGATTCACGCGGGCAACACGGCCAGGGACACGGCCGGCTGCATCCTCGTGGGCGAGAACCTTAAGAAAGGTATGGTGCTGAACTCACGCCTGTGGCTGAAACGTGTGAAGAACTTGATTGTGGAGGCGAAGAACAGGGGAGAGGGTGTGTGGCTGAGAGTTGAACAATAGAAAACTCCCCAAAAATAAAGAGGGCATCGCCATGTGGTGATGCCTTCTTTGTTTTTATACTAAGCCTCCCCTATGGGGGAGGTATGAGTTTCTTATGAGTTGTACTCTTGCCAGCTCTTTATCTTGATGTCGTCGACTCTCAGGGCGCAGAAGGCTTCGATGAAGGCCTTTGCGAGGCGCACGTTGGTCATCAACGGGATGTTGTGGTCTATGGCTCCACGACGGATGCGATAGCCGTTTGTGAGCTCTCGGCTGGTGTGGTTCTTAGGCTCGTTGATGATGAGGTCGAACTTATGCTCGGCAATCATGTCCATCACCTTGTTCTCGCCGTCCTCGTCGGGCCATGATACTGCCGTTGCGGGGATGTTGTTGTCCTCGAAGAACTTCGCTGTGCCTCGTGTGGCGTAAATCTTATAGCCGTTCTTCACCAGCTGGCGTGCAGGCTCAAGGAGTGACACCTTGCCTTTGGCGGCACCTGAAGAGATGAGTACTGCGCCCTTGCCTGGTTCTGGCAGACGATAGCCGGTGGCGATGAGTGCGTTGAGCAATGCCTCGTGGAGGTCGTCGCCAAGACATCCCACCTCGCCTGTTGATGACATGTCGACTCCGAGAACCGGGTCGGCGTTCTGCAGACGGGCGAAAGAGAACTGTGATGCTTTCACTCCGATGCGGTCGATGTCGAACTCGCTCTTGTCAGGACGCTGATATGGTGCGTCGAGCATTATCTTCGTGGCTGTCTCGATGAAGTTGCGCTTCAGTATCTTAGACACGAATGGGAACGAGCGTGACGCGCGCAGGTTGCACTCGATGACCTTCACCTCGCGGTTCTTGGCGAGGAACTGTATGTTGAAAGGTCCTGAGATGTTGAGTTCCTTTGCTATCTTGTGTGCTATCTTCTTTATCTGGCGTATGGTAGAGAAGTAGATGTGCTGTGCGGGGAACACCATAGTGGCGTCGCCAGAGTGTACTCCGGCATACTCCACGTGCTCTGAGATGGCGTACTCGACCACCTCGCCCTTGTCGGCAACGGCGTCGAACTCTATCTCCTTGGTCTCCTGCATGAACTGGCTCACAACAACGGGGAAGTCCTTAGACACCTCGGTGGCCATCTTCAGGAAGCGCTCCAGCTCTTCGTTGTCGTAACATACGTTCATGGCAGCGCCGGAGAGGACGTATGAAGGACGCACGAGCACGGGGAATCCCACCTCGCTTACAAACTCCTTGATGTCCTCGAGAGAGGTGAGGGCGCGCCATGCGGGCTGGTCGATGCCCAGTTTGTCGAGCATAGCGGAGAACTTGTCGCGGTTCTCTGCACGGTCGATATCTACAGGGCTTGTGCCGAGCACAGGAATGCTCTGGCGGTGGAGCTTCATCGCGAGGTTGTTAGGTATCTGTCCGCCCACGCTGACAATCACTCCGCGCGGCTCCTCAAGGTCGATGACGTCGAGCACGCGCTCCATAGACAGTTCGTCGAAGTAGAGGCGGTCGCACATGTCGTAGTCTGTTGACACGGTCTCGGGGTTGTAGTTTATCATGATGGACTTGTACCCCAGTTTGCGTGCGGTGTTGATGGCGTTAACCGAGCACCAGTCGAACTCCACGCTTGAGCCGATGCGGTAGGCACCAGAACCGAGCACCACCACCGACTTCTCGTTCTTGTAGTAAGGAACGTCGTGCTGTGCCTTGTTGTTGGCACTTGCCACAGCCTCTTTCCATTCCTCGGTGGTTGTCTTGTCGGCCTTGGTAGGCTCTACCTTTGGAAGATATGTGAAATACAGGTAGTTTGTCAGTTCTGGATGCTCGCTTGCCACGGTGTTTATTCTCTTCACCGACGGCATTATGCCGCGCTCCTTGCGGTGGTTGCGCACCATGAGGTTCTCTTTCTCCATGTTGCCGTCGGCGTCTTTCAGCACGAAGCGTGCAATCTGGAAGTCGGAGAATCCTGCCTGCTTCACGGTACGGAGCAGTTCGTTGGGCAGTTCCTCGAGGGTGTTGTACTTCTGCAACTCGTGTTTCAGGTCTACGATATTCTTCAGTCGTGTGATGAACCACGCGTCAATCTTGGTAAGGTCTTCTATGCGCTCCACGGTGTAGCCCTCCTCGAGAGCCTGTGCGATAGCGAAGATACGCAGGTCGGTAGGGTTCTGCAGTTCCTTCTCGAGGTCCTCGAAGCGCGTGTGGTCGTTGCCCACGAATCCGTGCATTCCCTGTCCAATCATGCGGAGACCCTTCTGAATCATCTCCTCGAACGAGCGTCCGATGCTCATTATCTCGCCCACAGACTTCATGCTGGAGCCGATGAGACGGCTCACGCCGGCGAACTTGGTGAGGTCCCAGCGCGGTATCTTACATATCATGTAGTCGAGCTGTGGCGCTACGTATGCCGAGTTAGGAGTTCCCATCTCGCCCACCTGGTCGAGGGTGTATCCCAGGGCTATTTTAGCAGCCACGAAAGCGAGCGGATAACCTGTTGCCTTCGATGCGAGGGCAGAGGAGCGGCTCAGACGAGCGTTTATCTCGATGATGCGGTAGTCGTTTGTCTTGGCGTTGAACGCGAACTGTATGTTGCACTCGCCCACGATGTTGAGGTGGCGCACACATTGGATGGTGATTTCCTGCAGCATCTTCACCTGCTCCTCGTTGAGCGAGCAAGTAGGAGCCACCACGATGCTCTCGCCCGTGTGTATTCCGAGCGGGTCGAAGTTCTCCATAGATGCAACGGTGAAGCAATGGTCGTTGGCGTCGCGGATGCACTCGAACTCAATCTCCTTCCATCCCTTCAGGCTCTCCTCAACGAGAATCTGTGGCGCGAAGGTGAATGCGCTCTCTGCCAGTTCGGTGAACGCTTTCTCGTCGGGGCAGATGCCCGAGCCGAGTCCGCCGAGGGCGTAAGCCGAGCGAATCATGATAGGGAAGCCTATCTCGCGTGCTGCCTTCAGCGCGTCCTCCATGTTCTCTACGGCGTGGCTTACAGGAGTCTTCAGACTTATCTCGTCCAGCTTCTTCACAAAAAGGTCTCGGTCTTCAGTGTTCATAATTGCTTCAACACTGGTGCCGAGAACCTCAACGCCATATTCCTTAAGCGTGCCGTTTTGATAAAGCTCTGTTCCGCAGTTTAATGCTGTCTGACCTCCGAAGGCGAGCAATATTCCGTCGGGTCGTTCCTTCTTGATTATCTCCGTCACGAAGTGAGTGTTCACGGGTTGGAAATAAACCTTGTCGGCAATGCCCTCACTGGTTTGTATCGTGGCGATGTTTGGATTGACGAGCACCGAGCTGATGCCTTCTTCCCTCAACGCCTTCAACGCCTGCGAGCCTGAGTAGTCGAACTCGCCTGCCTGTCCGATTTTCAGCGCGCCCGAGCCAAGCACGAGCACCTTCTTTAGTTTTTTCTTCATCACTTTATTATGTTAAACGTTCTTTGATTTCTTCCTACCTGTATCTCTGCATTTACAGAGATTTTGTTTACCTATCAACAATCGGAATCTTTTATAAAATTTTCTCCTTTGTTCAAAAACCGCGTGCAAAGTTATAAAAAAATGCTGAAATAGTGATGCAGTTTCGACGATTTTTATACACTTTTTTTTGTTCCCGCATAAACATGCTTTATACTTGCGGATTTGGGAGGGGAGTCACGACATTACTCTCTCCTCCCTCCTCAAGATTTATTATTTCAAAAACTGATTGTAATCTTGTGTAATTAAGATTTAATTTGTATCTTTGCCGAGTAACTTATGAAGAATGCAATATGAAGGACTTTAATTACTATTCACCCACTCAGGTGGTGTTCGGGCGACAGTCGGAGGAGGCTGTTGCCGACCTGGTAAAGAAATATGGCGGCACCAAGGTGCTGGTACATTATGGTGGTGGCAGCGCCAAGCGTAGCGGTCTGCTCGACAAGATGCTGCGCCTGCTCGACGAGGGTGGCGTCCAGCATGTGGAACTTGGCGGTGTGGTGCCCAACCCGCTGCTCTCGATGGTGTATAAAGGCATCGAACTGTGCCGCAAGGAGAATGTTGATTTTATTCTTGCCGTTGGTGGAGGCAGTGTCATCGACTCGTCAAAGGCGATAGCATACGGTGTGAAATATGACGGTGACGTGTGGGACTTCTGGGACGGCAAGGCTGTT
>OCTX012263443.1_pt1 | contig 14344 bp, 11 predicted proteins | sample 1539691 | NCBI WGS metagenome assembly OCTX01 (sample SAMN02144231, study PRJEB22623) | gut metagenome | biome: sheep rumen | host: Ovis aries | place: New Zealand | reverse complement strand
TGGAAAGTGTGGAGGGTGTTACGCAGGCTAACGTCAACCTGGTGTTCGAGCCGGCGTGGGACCAGAGCATGATGTCTGAGGAGGCTCGCGTGGAGTTGGGATTATGAAGAATGTCTATTTTCTGAGCGACGCGCACCTGGGGTCGCTGGCGGTGGCTCACCAGCGCACGCAGGAGCGCAGACTGGTGCGCTTTCTGGACTCCATTAAGGACAAGGCGGCGGCGATATATCTGCTGGGCGATATGTTCGACTTCTGGTACGAATACCGTTACGTGGTGCCTAAGGGATATACGCGTTTTCTAGGTAAGTTGTCGGAGTTGACTGATTTGGGCGTGGAGGTGCACTACTTCACTGGAAACCACGATATTTGGGCGTACAGCTATCTGGCTGAGGAGTGCGGCGTGACACTGCACAAACAGCCGGAGACGACGGAGATATATGGTCATGAATTCTTTCTGGCCCATGGTGATGGCATGGGTGACCCCAATGCTTCGTTCAAGGTCATTAGGGCTGTGTTTCACAACAGGCTGTGCCAGCGGCTATTCTCTGCGCTGCATCCCAGGTGGGGTGTCAGTTTTGGCTTGTTGTGGGCCCGCAGCAGCTACATGAAGCACAAGGCAAAGGGTGAACCGGTTTATATGGGCGACGACAAGGAACATCTGGTGCTCTATGCCAAACAGTATTTGGAGGAACATCCGAACATTGAGTACTTCATGTTTGGCCATCGGCATATAGAGTTGGACCTGAAGTTGGCGCGCCATACACGGCTGATGATACTGGGCGACTGGATAAGCCAGTTTACGTATGCCGTGTACGACGGCGAACACATGTTCATGGAGGAATACGTGGAAGGAGAGAGCCAGCCTTGACGAATTAAGAAGACTTTAATACCCATTAGGGGAGGGATGCTATGCGTTGTAGTCCTTCGATAAGAAGGGCGCGCGGACAGGCTAAATTAATACGCAGGTATCCCTCTCCGCTTTTTTTACCATACATAGTACCTGGGTTGAGCCATACGTGGGCTTCACGTAGCAGACGTTGACAGTAGTCATCGACAGAATTGGTGCATGCAGTGACGTCAACCCAGGCGAGATAAGTGCCTTCGAGGGGTGTGACGCGCCACTGAGGCAAGTGCTGTGTGACAAAGTGGCATAGTGCCGTGTAGTTGTCATACAGATACAGGTTAAGCGAGTCGAGCCATGCCTCGCTATGGTTGTAAGCGGCCTGGAGAGCAACGGGCCCGAAAGGATTGACATCGCACACCTCGTTGATATTGATGGCACGGTCGATACGGCGACGGGTAGCGGCGTCAGTACAGATGATGTTAGCTATCTGCAATCCGGCAATGTTGAATGCTTTGGAGGGCGAGTTGAGCACGACGGCCTCGGGCGTGACGGTGCCCATAGGTACGAAGGCATGGCCGGGCATGATGAGCTCACAGTGTATTTCGTCGGAGATGATGCGCACGTTATGATGGCGGCAGATGTCGGCCATGCGTTGCAGCTCTTCACGCGTCCAGACGCGTCCTGTGGGGTTGTGGGGGTTGCAAAGCAGGAAGACGGTGCACTTGTCGTCGGCACAGCGAGCCTCGAAGTCGTTCCAGTCTACCTCGAAACATTTGTTGTTACCACATTGCAACACGCTTTCAGATACCTCGCAGCCGGTGTTGCGGATGGAGGAGAAGAAGCAGTTGTAGTCGGGCGAGAGTATGACGACGCGTTCGCCTGGCATGGTGAGAGCCTTGAGTGTCGCACTGATGGCGGGCACGACGCCGGTGGTGTAGAGTATCCAGCTGGGGTCAATAGTCCACCTGTGGCGGCGTTGGAACCAAGAGATGATGCTCTGATAGTATTCGTCGGTGACGTGGGTATAGCCGAAGACGGGGTGGCTGGCGCGCTGCCGTATGGCCTCCTGGATGGGTGGTGCCACGGCAAAGTCCATATCGGCGACCCAGAGTGGAATGACGTCGGGGTCGGTACTCTCGTCCCATTTCACGCAGCCCGTTCCGCGGCGTGCTGTCAGCTCGTCAAAGTTGTATTCCATAAAACTCGCTTTTTATTTTTTACCTCTTGTCTCGATGACGCAGTCGTTGGGCTGGCGTACGTTCTCGTCGATGGTGACAGAGCCTATAGAGTCGGCGACGATGTGTCCGGAGGTGGGGTTTTTGATGTTCTCTACGTGACCACGGATGTCGGCTTCGACGGTAGAGTATTCGAACAGACGGTCGCACATGCGGTCGATGGTGCAGTTCTCTAATACCAAGCCGCTGGCGTAGCACAGCAGCTGTTCGCCGGCCAGGTGACAGTTAACCAGACGTACGTTCTTGGAGTGCCAGGCCAGGTATTCGCCGTCCAGCTCGGAGTCGTAGATGGTGACGTTCTCGCACTCCCAGAAGGAGTCCTTGGTAAGTATCTTGGCATTGTGTATCTCGACATTCTGACAGTACTGGAAGACGTACTTTGAGTCGCTCTCCAGACCGTCGACGTAGATGTTTTTAGAGAACATGAAGGGATAGGTGCCGCCGTGCAGCTTGACGTTTCTGAGCTTCAGGCCGTCGACGCGCCAGAACGTCTCGTCGGCATCGCATATCTGTACGTCCTCCAGCTCCACATTCTTCATCTCACGGAAAAACTTGGGCGCATCGATGCGGCAGCGTCGCATGACGAGGTCGTTGGTGTACCAGATGGCCGAGCGCGAGTCGAGGGCAAAGTAGCAGTCCTCGATGAGTGCCCCATCCACATGCCACCATGGGTACTTGCCGTAGAAACGACAGTTAGAGGCTTCGACTCGCTGGCATTGCTTGATGCCCGATTCGCCGTCAGTAATGGTGATATTCTCAAGTCTGGTGTCGTGGATGGTGAACAACGGACGCTCGCCGCCGAATTCCTGGTTTTTTATCAGTTCCATATGTTAATAATTCATTAGGGGTTGCAAAGTTACGAAAAAGTTTAGAGTTTAGAGTTTAGAGTTTGGAGAAATTTAGTAACTTTGCAGCCAAATAACAGTTTTTAAGTAATGAAGAAACTATATATAGAGACTTACGGCTGCCAGATGAACGTGGCCGACTCTGAGGTCGTGGCCAGTGTGATGCAGATGGCGGGGTACGAGTCTACGGCCTCGCTTGACGACGCCGACGCCATATTCCTGAACACCTGTTCGGTGCGTGACAATGCCGAGCAGAAGATACTGCACCGTCTGGACGCCCTCGATGCAATCAAGCGTAAGCGCCCGCTGATTATCGGTGTGCTGGGGTGTATGGCGGAGCGTGTAAAGGAGGAACTGCTGGAGAAGCATCATGCCGACCTGGTGGCAGGTCCTGACGCTTATCTGTCGCTGCCCGACCTGGTGGCGCAGGCCGAGACGGGCCATAAGGCCATCAACATCGAGCTGTCGACGACAGAGACCTACCGCGATGTGGTGCCACAGCGCCTGCATGGAGCCAGGATAGGAGGCTACGTCAGCATTATGCGCGGTTGCAACAACTTCTGTCACTACTGCATTGTTCCTTACACCCGCGGTCGTGAGCGCAGCAGGGATGTGGAGAGCATCCTCCGTGAGGTGCGCGATTTGCGTGACCGCGGTTTCAAGGAGGTAACACTGCTTGGGCAGAATGTGAATAGCTATATAGCTCCCTCCCCCTCGGGGACGGCAGGAGGGACTTTCCCTGAGCTGTTGCGTGCGGTGGCCCTTGAGGCCCCTGGGATGCGCATACGCTTCACGACATCACACCCCAAGGACATGAGCGACGAGACCCTGAGGGTCATTGCCGAGATGCCCAATGTCTGCAAACACATCCACCTGCCAGTACAAAGTGGCAGTGACCGCATACTGAAGCTGATGAACCGTAAGTACACCCGTGAATGGTATATGGACCGCGTGGAGGCCATCCGTCGCATCATTCCCGACTGCGGACTGTCTACCGATATCTTCGTGGGCTATCATTCAGAGACAGAAGAGGACCACCAGCTGTCACTATCGCTGATGCGCGAGGTGCAGTACGATTCAGCTTTCATGTTCAAATACTCTGAGCGCCCTGGAACGTACGCCTCGAAACACCTGCCCGACGACGTTCCTGAGAAAGAGAAGATACGCCGTCTGAACGAGCTCATCCAGTTACAGACAGACATCTCTGCCCAGCAGAACAAGAAGGACGAGGGGCGCGAGTTCGACGTGCTGCTGGAGGGCTTTGCCAAGCGTAGCCGCGAGCAGCTGATGGGACGTACGGAACAGAACAAGGCCGTGGTCATTGCCAAGGGTAGCCACCACATCGGCCAGACCGTCCGTGTAAAGATTACCGGTTCAACCAGTGCCACCTTATTAGGAGAGACGATATGAAAGACTTTATGCAAGTACTGAGGCGCTTTGTCATGCCTTACAAGAAGTATGTGGCGCTGTCTATCGTCTTTAACGTACTGTCGGCACTGCTCAACATCTTTTCCTTTGCTGCACTCATTCCCATCCTGCAAATCCTGTTCAAGACGGGCGACCAGGTCGTGGCAACCCATCTGATGAGCTGGGATGACGGAAGCCTGAAGGACGTGGCGGTCAACAACGTCTACTACTACATCAACCATTTTATTGATGACATGGGCAGCACCACAACGCTGCTCTTCATAGGTATCTTCCTCATTGTGACCACCTTGCTAAAGACCATTGCCTATTTTCTGTCGTCAGCCAGCGTGGTACCCATCCGTACCGGAGTGGTGCGCGACATGCGCAACCAGTTGTACGACAAGATAGTGCGCCTGCCATTAGGCTTCTTCACCGAAGAGCGCAAGGGCGACATCATAGCCCGCATGACGGGCGACGTACAGGAGGTAGAAACAAGCATCATGTCCAGTCTGGACCTAATGTTCAAGAACCCCATTCTTATTATCTCTTACTTTACCACGCTTATCATCATTTCCTGGCAGCTGACGCTCTTCTCCGTAGTCATCATCCCCCTCATCGGGTGGTTCATGGGTTGGATAGGTCGTAAGCTGAAAGCGCAGAGCATCAAGGCCCAGGCGCTGTGGAGCGACACCATGAGCGTGGTCGAAGAAACACTGGGAGGCCTCCGCATCATTAAGGCCTTCTGTGCCGAGGACAAGATGCGCCAGAAGTTCAACAACATCAATTCTACCTATCGTAACGATGTCATGTGGGTAAACATACGTCAGAATCTGGGACACCCCCTGTCTGAGTTTCTGGGTACGTGTATGATAGTCATCGTGCTTTGGTTCGGCGGTATATTGGTGCTCAACAACCAGACTCTCTCCGGCCCCACCTTCATCTACTACATGGTCATCCTCTATTCAATCATCAATCCGCTGAAGGAGGTGTCGAAGGTGGGGTACAACATTCCCAAGGGACTGGCCTCAATGGAGCGCATTGACAAGATACTCATGGCCGAGAACACCATCAAGGAGGTGGCACAGCCCAAGCATATTGCCTCGTTCGAGCACCAGATAGAGCTGCGCGATGTGTCGTTCCGCTACGGCGAGAAATGGATACTGCGCCACGTAAATCTGGTAATTCCTAAGGGCAAGACTATCGCCATCGTAGGACAGTCAGGGTCTGGCAAGTCGACGTTGGTCGACCTCATTCCCCGCTACTACGACGTACAGGAGGGCGAGGTACTCATCGACGGCATCAACGTCAAGGAACTTGGCATCCACGATCTACGCCAGCTCATCGGCAACGTCAATCAGGAGGCCATCCTCTTCAACGACAGTTTCCGGGCCAATATCTCGTTCGGCGTCGAGAGTGCTACCGACAGCGAGATTGCCGAAGCAGCTAAGATAGCCAATGCTTACGACTTCATAATGCAGTCGGAGCAGCAGTTCGATACCAACATTGGCGACCGCGGCGGCCGACTCTCCGGCGGCCAGCGTCAGCGTATCTCCATTGCCCGTGCCATCCTGAAGAATCCGCCCATCCTTATCCTCGATGAGGCCACTTCAGCCCTTGACACTGAGTCGGAACGTCTGGTACAGGACGCCCTGGAACGGCTGATGAAGACGCGTACCACGGTGGCCATTGCACACCGTCTGTCGACTATTAAGAACGCCGACGAAATTTGCGTGTTGCACGAAGGCCAGATTGTCGAGCGCGGCACGCATGACGAACTGCTTTCCATGAATGGTCACTACAAACGGCTAACGGAAATGCAAAAAGTGTAGGAAGATGCTGAGCAGAGTGTGCTATTTGGTGAAAGTCTATCTGTTGACGGTAGTAGCCTTTGTACTGGCAAAGGTTGTCTTTATGTGCTATCATACCGACATCCAGGACTTTGGGCTGAAGGATGTGATAGGTGTGGTGGCCCATGGTGTGACCCTCGACCTGAGTATGTCGCTCTACATCTTGAGTGTACCTTTCCTATGCATCGCTGCCAGTATCTGGTATCCTAAGGCATCCGGACTCCGCAGCATCCTCCGCCCTTACTATGCCCTCATCGCCGTGGCTATGGCACTGGCTTTCGTGGCAGATACCTCCCTCTACGAGTTCTGGCAGTTTAAGCTCGACGCCTCCTGCCTGCAATACTTGGAGACGCCTACCGAGGCTATGGCCAGTGTGACGACGGGATATATTCTCCTTCGACTTTTTGCTGTTGTCCTAACAGCGTGTTGTATTACGTATGCCTATTGGCGCATACCATTGCTGCTACCGGCCGTCAGACACCGTATCCTGGCCAGCACTGGGGCGCTGATGCTCATTCCCCTTATCGTCATCGGCATCCGTGGCGGATTGGGCGAGTCGACAACTAACATCGGACAAGTGTACTACTCGCAGAACCAGTTTTTGAACCATGCTGCGGTTAACCCTGTGTTCTCGTTCTTCGCCTCGTTTGAGAAGACGGCCACCAACGTGGTCTACCATTTCATGGACGACACAGAGAGTCAGCGTATAGTGGATGAATACTACGACACCCGTTCGATAGACACAGACACCCTGCTGACTACCCGGCATCCTAATATTATTGTCATTCTCATGGAGAGTTGTGGCAGCGTCTTCACGGAGGTGGGCGGCAATGCCGACGTGACCCCCAATCTTAACCGCCTGATGCATGAAGGCATCTACTTTGCCAACTGCTATGGCAACACGTGGCGCACCGACCGTGGTACGCTATGCACATGGAGCGGCTACCCCTCGTTCCCAACCATGTCGGTAATGAAGATGCCCGCCAAGTCGCGCACTATGCCCTGCATAGCCAAGAGTCTGCAGCGCGAGGGCTATCATACCTTCTATTTGTATGGTGGCGACATCAACTTCACCAATATGCGAGGCTATCTGGTAGGATGTGGCTTCGAGCAACTGATATGGAAAGACGACTATAGTGTCGCAGAACAGCGTAGCGCCCAGTGGGGCGTGCGAGATGACATCACTTTCAAGACGCTCTTCGAACAGACCTTGATAGCTCCACAGCCCTTCCTTATCGGCTATTCCACCCTGAGCAGTCACCAGCCTTGGGATGTGCCCATCCACCATTTTGACGATGAGAAACTGAATGCGTTCTACTATCTCGACCAGTGCATAGGGCGCTTTATTCAGCAACTGAGACAGTCGCCACTTTGGAAGAACACGCTGGTGGTGATGCTGCCTGACCACGGTATCCTCTATCAGGGTCTGACAGAGTCGGACCCCTTGCTCAACCAGATTCCCATGCTCTGGACTGGCGGGGCCGTCAAACAACCTCGACGTATTGAGACGCTGTGCAACCAGACCGACCTGCCTGCTACATTACTTGGACAGTTAGGTATTTCGCACGAAGACTTTACCTATAGCCGCGACATATTGAGTAAAAGCTATACCAAGCCGTTTGCCATCCATACCTATGACGATGGTGTCACGATGATTGACAGCACCTCGTTTATTAACTACGATTTTATCAGCAACAAGATGGTAACTCAGAAAGGTCCGAGATGCGACTCCTTGTTGCATCGTGCAAAGGCAATCTTACAAGTCGCATCTAAAGATTTAGACAAAAGATGAAGAATGTATTACCTCTAAACAGAATTTATAGTCCCTTTCTGGCAGTGCTGTGGAACCTGCTGTTGGTCTATGTAGTCTATCAGATAGCTCGGCTGGAGTATTATTTGGAGAATACCGACCTACTAAACTATACCGTTGAGGTATGGCAGGGTGGACTGCTGTTCGATACCTCTGCTATTCTTTATACCAATGCGCTCTACGTCGTTCTGATGCTCTTCCCCCTGCACCTGAAGGAGAATGCCGTCTATCAACGGGTGTGCCAATGGTTATTCGTCATTGTCAATGCCCTTACGCTGGCTTTTAATCTGATAGACTCCGTCTACTTCCGCTTCACTATGCGGCGTACTACGACGACGGTGTTCGACGAGTTCTCCAATGAGCACAACTTGGGTGGCATCTTTCTCACAGAGCTACTGCGCCACTGGTATCTCGTACTGCTCTTTGCTCTTGTGGTCGTCCTGCTATGGAAAGGCTATGCCAAACCCCAGTTGGACCAAAGGACGCTACGGCCATGGTGGCGCTACAGCCTTGTTTGCCTATTCTCGCTGCTGCTCTTTACCCCGTTCTGTGTGGCGGGTATGCGTGGCGGATTCACCACCGCCGTGCGACCCATCACTATCTCGAATGCCAACCAGTATGCCAGCCGTCCGACAGATGCTGCCCTCGTGCTTAATACACCCTTCGCCCTTATACGCACCATTGGCAAGAATACCTTCGAGGTGCCTCATTTCTTTGCCGACCAGAAGCAGCTCGAGACCGTCTTCTCGCCTGTGCACATTCCCCAAGACAGTATGCCGATGCAGAAGAAAAATGTCGTGATACTGATAGTCGAGAGCTTCGGTCGAGAGTATATCGGTGCACTGAATAAAACCTTGGAACACGGCACCTATAAGGGCTATACCCCCCATGTCGACTCACTCATAGCCCACAGTATTACTTTCACACGTTCCTACTGCAATGGCCGGAAGAGTATCGATGGGATGCCCAGCATCCTGAGCAGTATCCCCATGTTTGTCGAACCGTTCTTCCTGACTCCCGCTTCGATGAACCATGTCGACGGCTTTGCCTCGCTCTTAGGCGCCGAGGGCTATCAGACAGCCTTTTTCCACGGTGCTCAGCGCGGCTCCATGGGATTCATGGCTTTTGCACGTCACACAGGTTTCCAGCACTATTATGGACGCGAAGACTATAACGACGACCCCCGCTTTGGCGGCGACGACGACTTCGACGGCATGTGGGCCATTTGGGACGAACCCTTCCTGCAGTATTACGCCACAAAGATGTCAGAGATGAAAGAGCCCTTTATGACCGCCGTCTTCACTGCGTCAAGCCACCATCCTTATAAGGTACCGGAAAAATACAAGGAACGCTATCCCGAAGAGGGCATAGAGATACACAAGTGTATACGCTATACCGATATGGCTATCGGACGTTTTTTTGAGACCGCCCGTCGGCAACCGTGGTTCAAAAACACCATCTTCGTACTGACCAGCGATCATACAAATCTCACGGATCATGCCTACTACCAGACCGACCTCGGAGGCTACTGCTCACCTATTATTATCTATGAACCCGGACGGCAACCCGAGATGCAGGACAAAATAGCACAGCAGATAGACATATTGCCCACCGTGCTGGGGATGCTGCATTACCAGAAGCCCTATTTTGCCTTTGGTATCGATGTGCTGAACACCCCTGCGGAGGACACCTGGGCGGTCAACTACCTCTTTGGCACCTACCAGTATGTGAAGCATGGCCATGTGCTTCAGTTTGACGGACAAAAGACGAAAGCTCTCTACTCGCTGCAAGACTCGTTGATGCAGCACAACCTGCTATTGAAGTCGAAGGCTGAAGCCGATTCTTCACTCATCACTCATCACTCATCACTTCAAACTATGGAGGCCGAACTCAAGGCCATCATCCAGCAGTATATGGAGCGCATGACGCAGGATAGGTTGAAGCCCTAATTAACCATAATAAATAATTTGGTTCAACTTTTTTCCTTCGCTATCACCTTGCCGTCGATGACTTCGAAGCGCTCATTGAACTCCTCACGAGTGCGGCTCCAGCGATTGTGGCTCCATAGCCAGAATTCCGGTGCGCGTCGGATGCTGGCCTCTAAGAGCTCGTAGTAACGGTCTGTCAGTGCGTACTCGGCCTCCTTGTCCGGCGTACGCGTAATAAGCTTGAACTCGGCCTCGTAGTACCCCCTTCTGATGCGCCTTACGTCCATGTAGAACACGGCGTGCCCTACCTTGCGCGCTATGCGCTCGGTACCCGTCAGCACGGGGGTGTCGTGGTGCAGAAAGTCCACCCAGTGATGGATGTTCACCCAATGCGGCTTCTGGTCGCTGATGTACCCGATGACTACGGGCTGCCCTTGGCGGCGGAACTCCAGAATCTTCCGTAGCGTGTCCTGCATGGGTATACAGACCGCCCCCATCCTCTGACGCAGGCGCAGGAACAGACGGTCGAAATCTTTGTTTTCTATAGGGTGGTAAATCTGTCCGCACTGCGCCTTGGGCGTTACCCACAGCGGCAGCGACGTTATCCACTCCCAGTTGCAGTAGTGGCCTAAGTAGACGGCACACGACTGTCCGCTCTCCACTACCTCGTTTATCGTCTCTGTGCCCTTGAATACCAGACGCCGCTTCAGTTCCTCGCGGCTGATGGTCAGCAGCTTGACACTCTCCACCAGATAGTCGCAGAAAAAGTGGTAAAAGCCCCGCTCAATCCGCTTCAGTTCTTCGATAGACTTCTCTGGAAATGATGTCGCCAGATTGCTTCTGACCACTCGACGGCGATAACGCAACAGATAATAAATGAGGAGGTAAAGCACATCACTAAACAGATAGTGCACCCATAGTGGCAACAATGAGAGCACGTACCACGCGCCATATAGGATAAAGTAGAGAGCCTTCATATCGCGAAACACAATGGGTATAGTGCTGCAAAAGTAGTAAATATTCCGTATTTGTGCAAATATTCGTTTCGTTATTTTGTTATTCACATGTTTTTATGTACCTTTGGGGCTTAAATGAAAGAGTTATGATTATCACAAAGACCCCATTTCGCATGTCGTTTTTTGGAGGAGGTACAGATATCCCCTCTTTCTTCAAGGAGCATGGCGGTGCTGTTATATCGACGACGTTCGACAAATACTGCTATGTGAACGTAAGACATCTGCCACCGTTCATGCCCTACTACTCGGAATTGGTGTACAGCCGCTTCGAGCGGGTGAACCGCATTGACGACATTGAGCATCCGGCCATTCGTGAGGCTATGAGGATGCTTGATATTCACGAAATCAGGCTCACCTACGAAGGCGACCTGCCTGCCCGTACCGGTCTGGGCACGAGCAGCACTTTTGCTGTTGGTATGTTGAATGCCTTCTATGCGCTGAAGGGTAAACATGTGGGGAAGAGGAAACTGGCTGAGGATGCCATCCGGCTGGAACGAGAGTTGTGCCATGAGGCCGGCGGCTGGCAGGACCAGATAGCAGCAGCCTACGGCGGCATGAACAGGATAGACTTTCAGGATAACGATTTCAGAGTGACTCCAGTCATCATACATCCAGACCGCAAGAAACTGTTGAACGACAACCTGATTCTCTTTTATACAGGTGTCTCGCGCCTGTCGGCCGAGATACAGCAGGACACCATCAATCACCAGCACGACAAGACGGCACAGCTGAAGGAGATGCTGAGCCTTGTGGACGAGGCACAGAAGGTGCTGGAGGACACACATGCCGACATGAATGACTTTGGCAGGCTCTTGGACTATACCTGGAGGCTAAAACGAAGTTCTGGCGGCAGAATTAGCAATACCATGATAGATACCCTCTACGAAAGGGGCCTGAAGGCTGGGGCCTTAGGAGGAAAACTCTTAGGGGCAGGCGGCGGCGGATTTCTGTTGTTCTACGTGGAGAAAGACAAGCAGCAGCAGGTGCTCAAAGAGCTGGAAGAGCTGATGCATGTGCCCTTCTGCTTCGAGACGGAAGGTACCACCGTCATACACTACAGCCCCATCGTTTACATACCCAGAAAAGACATTAAAATATAATCAGCATGAGTTATATAGTAACAGGCGGAGCCGGTTTCGTCGGATCAAATATGGTCAGGAAACTCAATGAGAAAGGAATAGATGACGTAATCATCATAGACAACTACGAAGAGACCAAGATGCAGAACCTGATGGGGCTGCAGTTTATCGACTATATAGACTATTCCGACGGTTTGGCCAGTGTCAGACGGGCGTTGGAAAATCTGGGGGACATAGAGGGCGTGTTCCACATTGGTGCCAATGCTGACGTGCTGGAGCAGAATCCCAAGGTGATGATGGTGATGAACTACGAGTTCTCCAAGATGTATTACAACTTTGCGCGTCAGCACCAGGTGCCATTCGTCTATGCCTCGTCATCGGCAGTATATGGCAACGAGACCCACCAGACGGGTGGGCTGGACCATCTGCTGCCGCATAATATCTATGCATGGTCGAAGTGGCTCTTCGATAAGTACACGGAAGCCAACAGAGACAAGCAGCAAGGGCAAAAGACAATAGGATTCCGGTTCTTCAACGTGTTCGGATGGGGCGAGTTCCACAAGGGCAAGAATGCTAACATCGTCTACCGCTTCTACCGCATGATGAAGGAGCAGGGACGGATAGACCTCTTCAAGGACGAAATAGTACGCGACCATGTCTATGCTGACGATGTGGCTGAGGTGCTGTATGATGCCATGATGTCCGACCATTTTGCAAATGGCATCTACAACCTTGGCGGCAACCATCCCATTTCGCACCGGCAGGTGGCGGAAATAGTAGTGGAGACCATGATGGAAGCTGGCATCGTGGAGACGGGAGCCGTTTCAGACTATATCCAGCTGATAGACATGCCCGAGGAGCTGAGGCAGAAGTTCCAGTTCCACACCTTCGCAGAGGGACAGCCAAGACTGATTTCGGAGAAGACAGCGGGTAATGCGGAGAAAATGAAACGATATATAAACCAATTGATTCAGAACGGCAGATAGACGCTATGGACAAAAGACAGGAAATGCAGCTACGGCAGCTGACGGACAGATACCCCCAGTTGCAGGTGTGCTGGCAGGCTATGACCGAAGCTTACGAACTCCTGGAAGACACCTTCCGCGATGGTGGCAAACTGCTTGTCTGCGGCAATGGCGGCTCTGCGTCGGATGCCGAGCATATAGTAGGCGAGCTGATGAAGGAGTTCAGGCTGAAGCGTAAGATATATACTAACCATGCGGAGATATTGAAGTCAATAGACAAAGAGATGGGCACCATCCTGGCTGAGAATCTTCAAGGAGCACTGCCTGCCATCTCGCTGACGGGACACTCATCGCTCACCACAGCCTTTATGAACGACGCCCTGCCCGAACTGGTGTTTGCGCAGCAGGTAAATGGCTATGGACAGCGGGGAGATGCCTTTTTAGGCATATCGACATCGGGCAATAGCCAAAACGTTATTTATGCCGCCATCACTGCGAAGGCTAACGGACTGAAGGTGATAGGACTGACTGGACAGCGAAAAAACCGCCTGATGAACTTTGCTGACGTCTGTATCTGTGTGCCAGAGGTGGACACTTACAAAGTGCAGGAGCTCCATCTGCCGGTGTATCACTGCTTGTGTATGATGTTGGAAGACAAATTCTTTGGCAAATGATGAAGGTAGTGATTATGGCTGGCGGTAAAGGGACGCGCATAGCCAGCATCAACAGCGAGGTGCCCAAACCCATGATAACCGTGTGCGGGAAGCCCATTCTGGAGTGGCAGATAGAAAACCTCAAAGCCAGTGGACTGGTGGATATTACCATAGTGACTGGACATTTGGGCCATGTCATACAGGAGTATTTCGGCGATGGATCGCGCTGGGATGTGCGCATCAGCTATTTTGCCGAGACAGAACCCTTGGGAACCGCCGGTGCATTGTTTAAGATGCCAGAGTTGACCGATGACTTCCTACTGATGTGCGGCGATGTGGTGCTCGATGTGGACTTCCGCCGTTTCATAGCCTTCCATCAGGCCCATCATGCCTGGGTCACACTGATGACGCATCCCAACAATCATCCGTTCGATAGTTCACTATTGGTGACAGAGACCCTTCTGCCACAGACAGAGGGAGGGCTGCCTGTGGATACCCATCGGGTGGTCAGGTGGATGAATAAGGAGGACGAACGCAACTGCTACAGCAATTTGGTGAATGCCGGTATTGAAATCATCTCTCCCCGATTGCTCCAGGAGGTACGCCGTCACTATGTGCCCAGGCATCCAGAGACACCAGACAAAATAGACCTGGATAGGGACGTACTGAAACCATACGTCGAGAGTGGACATATTTTCTCTTATTGCACACCAGA
>OCTX011864012.1_pt1 | contig 14345 bp, 16 predicted proteins | sample 1539691 | NCBI WGS metagenome assembly OCTX01 (sample SAMN02144231, study PRJEB22623) | gut metagenome | biome: sheep rumen | host: Ovis aries | place: New Zealand | reverse complement strand
CGAACCGATGACCTCTGCAATGTGACTGCAGCGCTCTAAACCAACTGGGCTACGCCCCTAACTATGAATAGCGGTTGCAAAATTACTGATTCTTATTGAAAGAAACAAACTTTTTGGGCGGTTTTTTTCGTTCTTCATTTTGAAAAAAGGCTATCCATGAACAACCAAACATCGAAAAACGTTATTGCTCGATGGTGCATAAAATGTGGAAAAATTTGCTTTTCTTTCAAGAAAAATGTATATTTACACTTTCTTTCAAAAAGGAGATGACTTAATACTTTTACACGATGACAGGAACAAGCGTTATCATAATATCCATAATCGTTGTGCTTATCATAGCATTCCTGATAACGATGATTTACGTTAATTTAGAGACCAACAAGGTGGTAGAAACCAACTCGGTATTGGTAGAGTCACATTTGTCGCTATTGGAAAAAAACAAGTCGCAAGAAGACTTGCTTAGCTACCAAAAACAAAGGCTCAACCATCAGGATGAACAAATCAACGTTCAGATGAGAAAGATGGAAACGCTGTTGGATGAACTGAGGGAATTGAAAAGACGCTTGGATGAGAATGATGATATGGCCCAACTCTTGGAAAAAACAAGGAATAGAAGTAATGACATCAAGATGGTCAATGAAATGACTGATGAGGAACTGGGCGCTTGGATAGACCAACGCATGGACGAAACGCAAATGTATAAGAATCCAAACTTGAACATAAAGAGTATTGCCAGTGAACTTGGACTGACGCAAAAGCGAATAATGCAATTATTCAAGAATGACGGGAAGTACAAGAACATCAAGGAATACCTAAATGAGAAAAGGTTTCTATTGGCTTGTCACTTGTTGCTCAAAGAGCCACAATGGACCATAGAAGCCGTTTCCAGGGAAGTAGGATTCTCCAATCGCCTGATGCTACATGAAATGATGAAGAGTCGCTTGGGGCTTACTCCTTCTCAGTTTCGTCAAGGTCAATAAGCACTCTGCGAAGCATCCAAGCAAATATAAACACCACTCCTACTGTTGATGATTCGAGCAATATGTCCATGAGGCTTGAATCGTTTGCGAATAGAAACCATACAACGGGAATGATGGCTGATATAAGAATATATAGTACCATCCATATACCCACTTGTTGTAGTCGTCCACGATAGAAAATGGCTATTGAGCAACCGAGGGGTATGTATACGAGCATTAATGAGATGGCTATTGGTATTCCGATGATTTCGTTGATGACAGGAATGCTTGTGGTGACGAATCCAGCAAGATTCAAGGCAATGACAATCCACCATAAATACGTAAATGGCTTATATAAGGATTTCATCCCTTGCATCACCGCATAAAACATCACTACTGCTCCAAAGGTTTGGATGATGGCCAATAAGATAGGAGCGTGTTCCATGAACCAATGAAGGATAGGAGTCCACGTGGTGATGCCTTGTAAAATCAAACACACAAAAGCCATCTCAATCAGCCAACGAGGTAGTCCACTTTCTACATGATTTACGCAACGTTGTTCGGCAATTGTTTTGTCGTGGTTTTTGTCAATGTCATTAAGCAAATGATTATCCATGATATCTTAATCTATATTTTAAGCCAATGCAAAATTAAGAAAAATCCCTCATACCCTTTTCGGTAAAAAGAGAAAAAAACAATGGATGGCATAATAAATAGTCGTTTTCTTACAAAAACGCAATTTTCTTACAACAATATTCGACTTTTTTTGTTTCTGCCTTTTTTATTCTATATGAATCTCTTATCTTTGCAAGAAGCATCTGGTCACTCACCTCAAATTTTAGATAATTGAGAATGCGTTTTGAGCTTACTTCCCTCGTTTACCCAATGAGGCTACTGAGTTTGACCTGATAGAACTATCAAGTGCTTGGCAATTTAAGGACATCATGTAATTATTTTATTTCTTAATTTAAATATTTTATAAATCAACAACAATGAAAAGAAATCTTATGTGGATGCTTGCCGCCATCCTTCTCTGCGGCTCTTTGTCAATGGTGTTTACCGCTTGTGGTGGTGACGATAATGGCTCACCATCAGGTGGTGGAAGTGAATCAATAATCCCCAATACTTACGAGGTGACTCTTTGTGCTGTTTTGCCACGCAGTGCGGCACCATATCTGAATCTTCAAGTAGAATATACGGATGCAAATGGTAAGAAAGGCACAGCAGAAATAACGAAAGACACTGCCAGTGAGAATTTTACCGCTGAAGGAAAAAAAACCTACCAGGGGGTAACGAAAGATGTCCGCGCTATGCCCGAAATAGCACCTTTACTTGATGATGTTATAGTACGCAACTTTAAGTTTACTGTTCCTTCTGGTAAAACGTTTACATATATGGCAAAGTTAGCTGTGCGTAATGACTTTGCCGCTCCTACGGAAAAAGTGACGATGCCTTTACCTACTATGTTTGCTTGCGCAAAACGTATTTCTGGAAATAGCGAAGACTTCTCAGATGTAGCCTCAAATTCATCTGCACATATGTCTTTTAGCCAAGGCGTTGCAGTTAACAAATTTGCTCAATACCTCGAAAAATTGAATGGTAGAGAGGTTGCTAATTGTACGATGACTATCCAATAATCTCCTTTATATAACAGAATAATTTAGTTTTTTACTGGAACATGGATAATCCGTGTTCCAGTTTTTTGAATGATACCATGAAAAACTAATGATGATTTTTTATTTGTTATATTTCTGCAAATATCCACGCGTTAGTTTTCCTGATCGTTTAATTACATCTTCAGGCCAAGGACCTGTAGAATTGGCACGGGGTAGGAGCATGGAACATGACTCGTTCTTGTCGCTGATGCTCCAGCAAATCCAACTAACCTTGAGTTTTTCCATTCGGTCAATCCATAGCTGTTGTGCCTCTGGATCAATCTTTCCGTCACCTGAAGCCTCGGTAACACCACTTTCGGATACGAATATGGGAATGCCCTTCTTCACGGCTTCTTCCATACGGTCGCGTAAGTATTCTTTATGCGTGGAAGCATAGAAATGTAGGGTATACATAATGTTTGTAAAACCTTTCAACGGACTTTCAGCTACGAGGTGAATGTCTTGATCCCAATGAGGACAACCCATGAGAATGATATTGTCAGGGTCATAACGACGAATCTCCGTAATGATTTCAGTAGCATATTGCTTCAGGCTTTCCCAAGAATCTTCAACTGGTTCGTTGTAAAGTTCATAAATCACGTGAGGATATTTCCCGTATTTTTGTGCCATTTTACCGAAGAAATCCTTTGCCTTTTGGGTATGCATCTCATGTGCGTGCCAGTCGATGATGATATATACGTTGTTCTTGATGGCAGCTTGGATGACTGGTTCAATACATTGTAAGGCAAAAGTGGGATTCTCCAAATAATTGTCTTCAACGGTAGTGACGCCCATTGCCGCACGAATCACGGTGGCTTTCCAATCGTTTTTCAGCGTCTTGACTGCTTTCTTGTTGTAGAACCGAGGCCAGATGTTGTGCCAGCCAAGGCTAACGCCACGCAAAACAATGGGATTGCCTTGTTGGTCGCATAATTGCGCGCCTTTCACTTGCAATTGTCCCCATTGCTTAACGGGGTCAATGGCGAATATATTGGCCGATAATAGAATGGCCAATGATAGTAAGATGATTTTTTTCATGATATTTTTTTGTTTTAGGATAGTTCATATAAGCCCATAAACCCCATTAAGCCCATTAAGCCCAATATCACTATAACAAAGTAATAGAATAAAGATAAACCACCGATGCAGGTATCGCCATGAGTGAAGAGTCAAACCGATCGAGCATTCCACCATGACCAGGCATGATGTTTCCGCTATCTTTAATGCCAAGCGTGCGCTTGAAGAGACTCTCCACAAGGTCGCCCCATGTGCCGAAAAATACAACCGTCAATCCTAATCCCATCCATTGAATCATGCTCAATGAGTGAGCAGAAGCACCATCATTGGCATAATGACTGATGATAGCTGCGGCAATGAGAACGAAAATACCACCACCGATACTTCCTTCCCAACTCTTTCCTGGGGATATACGTGGAAAGAGTTTGTGCTTGCCAAATAATGAACCACTACAATATGCGCCAGAATCGTTTACCCAAAGGAAGATGAAAATGCTCAATGGCAACAACTTGTCGAATTGATGCATAGTTCCATCGGGTGAAACCTCGAAAGCCAATATGTTGATGAGTGAGAATGGCAAGGCGATATACATCTGTGCCAACATGGTATAAGCCCAATCGTGAATGGCGTTTTTGTTCTTGGTATATAATTCGCTTACAAACAAATAAACGATACTGAGGATATATGGCACGAAAACGATGAAGTTGTCAACATATCCCGTTCTGATGGCTGCAACCGCCAAAAAGAGATACATTCCCGCAATGGTTGAGATAAACCGATTGATGGTTACGTCTTCCAATTCGTTGACCAATCCTGTGTATTCCCAAATCGTCATTCCCGTAATCAATGTGAAAAGGAAAATAAATGCATCGGGACGAAATACCATTCCGACAATCATGATAGCCAAGAAAATGACTCCACTGAAAGAACGGATGATTAAGTTTTTCTGTTTGTCGCTCATAGCTAATGGTTTTTATTTGAACTGAAAATCAAAGAAGACTATTGTTTTGCACGTCATCATCTTTTGTTTCCGTTTTTTGTTTCTGTTCGTATTCCTCTTGTGCCTTGCGTACTTCCTCTGGCATGTCTTCCAACTTAGGACTCTCGGCATTTGCCAATTTCTCATTCTCGTCGATGATTTCTTGAGAACGACTAATCCAAGGACGCTTACCAAAGATACGTTCCACGTCTTCCGCGAAAATCACCTCGTTCTTGATGAGCAACTCTGCCAATTCATTATGTCCCTCTCGGTGTTCGGAAAGGATATTCTTGGCACGATCATATTGCTCGTTAATCATCTTCAATACTTCATCGTCCATGATTTTAGCCGTCGTTTCAGAATATGGGCGTTGGAACTGATATTCTTGGTTGTTGTAATAACAAATGTTGGGAAGGCGTTCGCTCATTCCGGCGTATGCAATCATTCCATACGCGCTCTTCGTGGCACGTTCCAAATCATTCATGGCACCTGTAGAAATGTGACCAGTAAACAATTCCTCAGCCGCACGTCCACCTAAAAGAGCACACATCTCATCAAGCATTTGTTCCTTGGTAGTGATTTGGCGTTCTTCGGGAAGATACCAAGCTGCTCCTAATGCTTGTCCGCGTGGAACGATGCTAACCTTTACCAATGGATTGGCAAATTCGCAGAACCATGAAATCGTGGCGTGTCCTGCCTCGTGAAGGGCTATGGAACGTTTCTCTCCAGCAGTCATCACTTTCGTTTTCTTTTCCAAACCACCAATGATACGGTCAACTGCGTCTAAGAAGTCTTGCTTACCAACGGCCTCGGCATTCCTACGAGCTGCAATAAGAGCCGCCTCATTACATACATTGGCAATATCTGCACCAGAGAAACCTGGTGTTTGTCGAGCGAGAAACTCAATATCTACCGTTTCATCGGTCTTGACAGGTTTCAGGTGTACCTTGAAAATCTCTTTTCTCTCAGGGAGGTCGGGTAGGTCAACATTGATTTGACGGTCGAAACGTCCTGCACGCAACAATGCTTTGTCGAGCATATCCACGCGGTTGGTAGCTGCAAGGATAATCACGCCACTATTGGTTCCGAAACCATCCATCTCAGTCAATAAGGCATTCAGTGTGTTCTCGCGCTCATCGTTGCCTCCCATAGAAGGATTCTTGGAACGCGCACGACCTACTGCATCTATTTCGTCTATGAAGATGATACATGGTGATTTCTCCTTTGCTTGACGGAAAAGGTCGCGTACACGACTGGCTCCTACACCAACGAACATTTCCACGAAATCGGAACCGCTCATAGAGAAGAACGGTACGCTTGCTTCTCCAGCTACAGCTTTAGCCAATAACGTCTTTCCTGTTCCCGGAGGACCAACAAGAAGTGCTCCCTTTGGAATCTTTCCACCTAAATCGGTATATTTCTTGGGATTCTTCAAGAAATCCACAATCTCTTGAACCTCTTGCTTAGCACCAGCTTGTCCTGCTACGTCCTTGAAGGTTACGCCTAAGTCGTTACCTTTCTCGTACATCTTGGCCTTGCTTTTTCCAACGCTAAACACGCTGCTTCCACCAACGCCACCGCCACCCATTCGGCGCATCATGTAAATCCAAATGATGACGAGGAAGATAATAGGACCAAAACTGAGGATAATGTCGAAAAGTCCACTTCCTTTGTTGTTTTCATAACTGAAATCCACAATCTTTCCTGCCGTCTGTACTTCGGTAAGATACTTTTCAAGTTCGTCAACAGAACCGAATTCGATGGTAAGATAAGGATTCTTTCCAGTTTGCTGGGCAGACATGTTAAATACGTCACGAATGTTCTTCGCCCTCACAAACATCTTGAGTTTGCTTTCATCCTTGTTGACCACGACATTGTTGACATATCCTTTATCAACATATTCCTTAAACTTCGTGTAACTTGTAGGTTGGTTCATCGCGTTTCCGGATGCTGGCGACAATATCGAATTATTGCCATTGAAGATGAATCCAACGGCAAGCATGATGATAATGAGGCCATATAGCCAACCCATATTAAACCGCGGCATCTTCGGGTCTTTGTCGTTGCCTGGTTGATTGGTGTTATTGTTGCTCATGATATAATTGTTTCTTTCTGTATTTACCTATCAAAAGATGTACCAAACATCAGTCGAGGTTGGGTATTTTTGTTAATTTTGCATCTTGCCACAAATTTTCAATGTCATAGAATGCACGTAACTCTGGTACGAAGATATGAACAATGACATCTCCATAATCCATTGCCACCCATTGTGACACGCCAAGACCGATGACGTGCATGGGTTTGTCATGCATATCCGAAAGTACGATGTCGCCAATAGATTCGGTAATGGCTTCTACTTGCATGGGAGAGTTTCCTTGGCAGATGACAAAGTAATTGCAAACGGCACCATCGATGCCTTCTAAATTCGCAATAATGATATCTTGTCCTTTCTTCTCTTGAATGCCTTTAATAATAGCTTCAACTAATTGTTTTGTTTGTTCCATTCAGTCAATGTGAGATAATATGCTACAAAGTTACATTGATTTATTTAAAAAACAAGTAAATGAAAAGGTTAATTTGATTTTTTTTATAAAAAAACACATCAAAATATTGTTAGTTTAAAAAAAAGATGTACCTTTGCATCCGCATTCGTACATCGTGGGATGTTAAGGATGTGACATTTTGGGGTATGGTGTAATGGTAACACTACAGATTCTGGTCCTGTCATTCTTGGTTCGAGTCCGAGTACCCCAACTTGATAATTCGCTAAGTAGTTGAAAATCAACGCTTAGCGATTTTCTTTTATTCAAAATTGGCGTGGTTTTGGCGTGGTTTAGTGTAATATTAGGGGGAGGGTAGGATTTCCAATTACAAAATTCGTTTATTCTCATAACGAATGTTTTGCCTTTTTTTCCACTAACGCTCTTTTTTTCTATGATGAAACATGCGAGAATAAAAAAACATGAGTTAAAAAAATATCCAAAGATTAAAATTAACTTTTTTTATAGATTCCGATTTTGGCATCTCTTCTCCTATGCATATATATGATTATATATGGAAAACATTTTTCTGAAAGATTTGTGTTGTTTGCATTGTAATGCATGACTTCTTGCAATAATCGAAAAAAGTAGGCAATTATACAAAAGGGAAATACAATTATTGAATAGGAGATAAAATAACCTGTTGGGAAAGCATTAGTAGTTTTTTATAGGATGCTTCAAAACTGTTGGAAATATATGTTGGATGGAATGGTTGTTTTTTGATCAAAGAAACATGGCTTTTCGTTTCAAGGTCTTGTGTCTTTGATATCCTTATAGTTTATCCATACGTTCAGGCAAACCAGACCGATGAAGCCAATTAAGGTTAGCAACGGTAACCATAGTCTTTCAAATAGTTCATTCCAAAGGCATTTGTTGAAAGCTGCGTATGTTGCATAACTAACACTTAAAATGGTGGTCAATAGCAGAGACCAAAAATTCCACCAAGAAAGGAAGATGCCCTTGTCGGCACCTAATTCCCTTTTGGCTTTCTTGATTCTCATGTCACATGCTTCGTCAACAGACTTCAAGGTGGATTCTGTATGTTTGGAGATAGCGACCTTTACATTCTCAGCAGCCTCGCTCACATTCTGATTTACTTGTTGGCTGATTACCCCTGGCAGCTTGGTCAGAACGTCCTTATCATTTGGAGACAAGCCAACCTTCATGTCCTTGCAATCATCCAATCGCTTCAAAATGTTTTCTTGTTCTTTTTGGATATCAGCACACCGTCCCTGCAGATTCTCAATTTGTCTCAAAACACCCAGGATCTTCTCCAAGAACTCCAAACCATCATTATAATTACTGCCTGAAGACAGGGACGTCTCGTTTTGCCAGGTACCATTTTCTACTGGATTCTCACTTGAAGACTGCTCGACATCATCGAACAAGTTCTTTATGTCATCGTATTTTTTCTTCATTACATTATATTATATATTTACACTTATTCATATTTATATTATTATCTTCCATAACCACGACGAATGACCTTGCGTGGACAGCTATGGGCAACGGCCTTGGCGATACGCATGGCACGTAGCAATTCATCCTCTTCGTCTTTCTTCTTGTGAGGCAGGTCATTGTTGCTTCCTCCGCATCCTCCATATGAATGCCCAAAGCCACCAGAAGCGCTCATCAATTCAAAGAACACGAAAAGCGAGGTCTCAATCACTTCTTCGAGCACAAATGCGAACTCATCTTCAAGAGCCTTGAAGGTATCGCACATGGCATCAACGATGTTTTCTGAGACATCAAAGGTGAAGTGCTCAGCCCCTTTACCGTTCCCGATGCTGCGGTCAAACTCAAAATGCTCCTTCTTCGTATCAGGATTTACAGTCTCACAAACAAAGTGGTGGCGTTCTTCATACTCAATCCTGGCCTTAAGCTCATCGGCTTTTTGCTTAGCCGTCTCAGCATCCATATCCTTGTGCAGTTGCTTCCAAGTAGCCTCAATTCTGCTGGCCGTGAGTTGTCTGCCTATCTCTGAGGCGTTATACTTCGAGTTGCCCCGTTTTATTTTATAGCCCACGACCTCGCCATTACTGTCCTTTCTGAGCTCGGCAGAATAGCCACGTTCCTTTATCTTCTGGAGAAAATCATCCCAGTCGAAGCGATTCATGTTTCTCAGGATGCCATAGAGGGCATCCTTGATTTCCGCCTTGTGTTCCTCGCTGATTTCCCGCGACTGTTTCCAGCCCAAACTCTGGTTGATACTGTTAGCTGCCATCGTTGCCTTCAACCCTATGAGGTTGGTGTCATTGATCCTGCCATCGATGGTGAATCGCGACACCATGAAGTGCAGATGCGGAATCCCGCTCTTGGCATCATGGTGCAGCATGGCAATCCATTTGCTATGGGTCAAGTCCATCCGTTTCGACGAGACTTTCCCATTCTTATTCCTGAACTCAATCTTATCCATTTCTTCAATGAATCGATGGGCAAACCATTTCCATTGATCAGACGTCCACCCTTTTGACTCCTCTTTTGTGGGCGACACCTCCATTGCTATCAGGTTCCTGGTCACGGGCTTCCCCTTGGCGACATAGTTCTCCCCGGCATACTTGAACTGCATCCAGATGTTGTCCATGTCATCATCTGACACGGCAGCCGCCATATCCCCTGCCATGTTCTCACTGCAGACGAACTCCGCATCCCTTTTCAACGTGGCGTACGTCGTATAGGCATTGCCGTGTGCCACGGCTCTTGCTCTTGCTATCATCGCTTACCCCCTTTCAATCTTTTTGTCAAGGAACTCAATCATCGGGAACAGCCTCTTCCACCACTCCTGAATCACGGGCATCGACCTGAGGAACTCCTTCCTTTCCTCCTTACCCATTTGCAGACCCTTGATGTTGTTGATGAAGTTCACTATATCCTTGCGGGCTGCAAACAACTCGTCCCGGAACAATGTGTCAGGCATCTTAGGTTTGTAGTCCATCAGCACCCGCCTACAATACTCACTGAAGTTCATCCTGCACCTCTCGGCATTGCTGGCGATGTATTTCTCTTCCTCATCCGACAGTCTCAAAGCTCTCGGATTCCTGACAACCGAATTCTCCGTTTCCGACTTGCGCGGTCTTCCTCTGCGCCTCATAATTCTCTTTTCGTTTGTGTTATCCTGCATAATTTAATACGTTTAATGTTCAACACAAGAGGTGCGAGCCTGCGAGAACTCAGCCATCAACACTTGTCGCCAAGTGTTCAAGAGTTTTTCGTATTACGAAAAAACCTCTTGTTAACAAAATCACCCCTTTGTAAATTTCGTGGATTGACGATGCAAAACTACACGAAACTTTTGGTTCCGTGCAGCTTTGGCTTAGGTAATATGAGGCTTTAGCAACCTTTAACAGAGGGAGTTTTCAATTACGTTTAAAGGCGTTAGTCTCAGTTAATGCTTCCCTTAACGGACACGGGATATTCCCAAGTAAAAAAGCGGTCGCCGCTTACCGCTGATGAACTGGCAGCGCACGTCACCCGTTATCGCCCAGCGTTCGTTGACCCTGAACTCCATGCTGCCGCCCAAGTTCAAGCCTACCTTTATCCCTGTCTCAGTCGTCTTGTAGGTTGTCATGCCAACGTGTTCCTCCTGCTCCCACCATGACAGGTATGCGCCGACGCCAGTCAAGGGACCTAAACGCCAATGCTTGCCAAGGTTTAAAAGGTAATTCCACTCAATGTCACCGCCAAGATGGGTGATGCCGTTATGCTTGAAAAAATAATTAAAGGATAGGTTTGTTCGGAAATGGCAGCCCCAGTCTTCCGCCACGTGAATGCCCAGCCCAGGTGACTTGGTCTCCTTACCATATGCACCCTGTATGCCCACGTACTTGTCAAAAGTCTCTGCATGAAGCGATAGCCCACAGATGGTCACCGCCAAAAGAAAGATGGCCTTTTTCGTCATTCCACCGGCTTATATTGCTTGGCAATCTCTTGGAAGTCATGTGCATCGATCTCCTTTTTCTCCAACTTATCGCACAGGACGAGGTCGTCCGACAGGTAGTCTACCAGCTCCTTGCGAAGCTGCTTGTTGCTGGAATCATAAAATCCGACCATCTTTCCGATGTCTTCCCCTTTCTTGCGACATATAATGAAGATGTTACCGCTTATCCCGCTGGTTATCCTCATGTCCCCACTGGATGGGATGGAGTATTTCTCACTGCAAGAGAAAAAGTCCACGTATTCACCGGCTCCCACCACAGCCATCCACATTGGCTTCGCCCTCTTGGTCTGCTTGGCGGAGAGCAACTTGTTGGTCATGTATGGTTGGTACACCATGGCGTGGACTATGTCAGGATGGGTCTTCTTCCATACGGACAGCACCTTGACATCGGCGGCAGGAACCTTGACCGTTTTCCCGTCCCCTTGGGTAATGCGGATAGTCTTTGCGTAGGCCTTCGGCATCAGCACGCGCCCTTGCAACTCCCTCCCGTCGTTTAAAACCACGCGCCCGTCTTCCTTGTCGATATAATACTTCACCTGTTCATAAGTCACGCAACTGCCCATGACACAGGTCGTCACCAAGCAAGCCGCCATCATTATCATTGGTTTCATAGTCTCTCGTTATGTGTTATTCCATTCAATACATTCTAGTTTTCAGTTAAATGCACTTGTTTGCTTTTATCTTCCAATGATGGTATCGCATTACATGATTCAATATTTTTTACTAATAAGCATTATTTTAGAAGTTATGGGGGGAAGATAATTCCATTCCCCATGAATGGGGGAATAATCGATTGGAATGCCAAATTCCCTTATACCATCGTCAAAATCCAACAAATCTTCTTTACATATATAATTATAGAAACCTGACTTCCATTTTATGTTATATGCGGTCAAGTTATCCATGGTCGCCCGATAATAATTCATCCCATCATGGCTAACCATACACTCATTATTAAAAGGATTCAGACATATTGTAATTCCGTCAATAATAATCAACAAGTGAGGGTTGAATGCTAGACTGCTATCCGAAGGTTCTACCATTGATTGAATTCCCGATGTAATAGATTGCCAAGAGTCACTATCTATATATATCGTATCCGAATAGGACGATTGCTCACACATCATTTTAAATTCATTGGGAGTCGGTGAAATGGAGAACTCGACTATTCCATTATAATAGAAGACAGTGAAGCTCGCATCACGATCTTCGAGATGGTTACAACCTATCATCAATAATGATAGAATGGTTTGTATACATATTATTTTAATCATCTTCATGTTTATTAGTCACTGTTAATGTGTTTTATAGAGATAGGACTTTCTGTCTTGAAACTTTTCCCTTTGTGATTTCTCCTTATAGATTCCTTATTTGCCAAAGCTGTTTTCCTTTCACTTCCAGTTATGACTCGATGCTCTTCCTTGTTTTCATATTGAGGAACTAAAATCCGTCTCCTGTCATTATGGGCTTTATGATTATTGAGATCATCTACACCATGATCCATTTCATGCTCAAGAATCGTTGCAGCGGATTGTCTACCACCCTCTGTTGTTTCTAAACCTTGTCTTGATTCCCAATAGACAACATGTTTCCTGTCATAATTGTAATACTCTGATTTTCCGTCATCGGGTTTTGTCAAGTAGATTTTAATAGTCGGATTGTTTGCGGCTTCAATGGTTTTTTGTCCCCCACCATTTTTGGCGTTATATAGATAAGCTTGAAAAAAGTCCTTGACATATTGATTGTCTGGAATATTCAAACTCTTATTTCCATGAAAACCGCTAAAACGAAACGTTCTATTATTTCCGTTTCCATCTGTATAACAGATAATAATGTCTTCTCCATCAGGGTCAATGAATTTAACAGGATTGCCCATCGTATAGCAATACGTGCTGATACCAGGGTAGTCGTTCTCTTTGGGGTCTGACCCATACCAAATACAAAGTTTTGGGTCAAGATATCTTGCCCCATAGTAATACAGCCCCGTTTCCTCGTCGAACTCCTTGCCGTTGAACTTGTAGGGTGTGTTCCAAGTGTCGCCAGTCTCCTCCATGAACACCTCGCCGTAGGGCATGTACTCGATATGCTGTACCACGTTGCCGTCCTTGTCGGTGATGACCGTGGAGCTGCCCAAGTGGTCGGGATGGTAGAAATACTGCCGTCCCTCCAGCCCGCCAGGGTCGGTGAAGTCGCCGAGGAAGTTGCCCGGCTCGTTGGAGAATGGCAACACCGCCGTCCTGTCCTCCCCACCGTAGGGTATGCCGAAAGTTCCGTAACTTGTCACGACTGTCGCCTTCTGCGTCGAGTTATTGTTATTATTATGCCCATACATTTTGTCATTCTATATTATCAGTTTTTACTCCGTTGTTAACAACTTTTGATAGTATTTCATTTATATTATCATCATTTAGAATTTTTGCAAAATCATAAGGTGAAAGATTAGAATAGTTTTTGTTATGAATATCTGCTCCATAAATAATTAAAAGTTTAACGAAGTCTATATCGAAAGAGGTCCGATATAAAGTTAGCGAATACCAAAATGGATTATTACCATATTTATCTATAATATTCACATTTGCGCCCTTCTCCAAAAGCAACTTGGCAATTGCTATGTTTTTCTCCCATACACAATAATGCAGAGCAGAAAAACCAGCCTTGTCTTGAGCATTAATATCTATATTTGCATTTATTATATACTTGGATATGGCATCTTGTTTCGATACTATAGCTTCCATTAATATATTCACACCATTTCTTTTTTTTACAGTATCAATGTTCTTATGTGTCTTTATATATTCTAGTGCAGATGAAATATCACCTTTCTTAATATATTCAAAAATTATGTTACTCATATTTATGTCCCCTGTTTGATTTTCTTGTTTGAGGTTGATAATTATTGGGATTACGATATTCTTTTATAAAATCTTCTTTTGATTTAATTGATTATCATAATTGAACTTATAAAACAAAAAGAACATTTCGTTTTGTAAAACGGAACGCTTGGTTTTATTATTTTGGAACATTTCGTTTTGCGGATTATAGACGTACCCGTTCTCATCGAGAGCCCTCAGTCTGTTTTCCGCATCCCATAGCAGCTTTCGCTCGCCCGATTTCCAGTTGACTGCGCCGCCGGCAACGGGATGCCCCGACTCCTCGTGGGTGAGGTTACCGCTGCCGTCGTATTGGTACCTGTGGAAGGTCTGCCTCCTCGCGCCCACGGTGTCGTTTTCCACCCTGTAGTGCGTCTCTGCGATGGTT
>OCTX012119535.1_pt1 | contig 14346 bp, 12 predicted proteins | sample 1539691 | NCBI WGS metagenome assembly OCTX01 (sample SAMN02144231, study PRJEB22623) | gut metagenome | biome: sheep rumen | host: Ovis aries | place: New Zealand | reverse complement strand
GTATCCTTTGAAGGGATCTTGGAAAGAGCGATAACTCCAGCCTGATCGTAAACTTCACCCTCAACATAACCAGCCTTGAGATTGAACTTCTCATCGCCGGCAGCCTCAGCGAATTTACCGAGGATTCTTGCAGGAGCAGTCTGATCGTCGTTAGAAAGAGCGATAGCAGTTGTTCCGTTGAGAGCCTCTTCAAATCCTTCGATACCGCAGTTCTTGAAAGCACGGAGAAGAAGTGTGTTCTTCTCTACGAAGTAATGAACACCAGCCTCACGAAGCTCCTTTCTGAGCTTTGTATCTTCCTCAACAGTGATACCCTTGTAATCAACGAGAACACCGGCAACGGAAGCCTTGATGAGATCTGTAAGCTGTTCAACCTTAGCCTTCTTAGCTTCGAGTACAGAATTACTTGGCATTGTATATTCACCTCCGAATAAATTGTCATCGTATCCGAAAGCAACAAAAAATGTCCTTTACCGACAGCTCGGGAAAGGACAATGATAATTCACATTAATCAATTGCTATTCCTCGGCGGGACTTACGGTAAAACCAGCCAGCTGTCTTTAGAATACGATATTAGCTGTATAAATCACAGCTTTAATATTATATCATGTTATTTTGGATTTGTCAATACCTTTTTTTCAAAAAAATCCTGTTTTCTGCGAAAATTCTTATGGCGATACTGCACAAAGCTTGTATGGTATTGCCTTAGAGTAACCTTATCTTTAACCGAAACATAATATATACCGGAGGTGTGTGCATTGCAAAGAGAATTTATTCTTGCTTTTATCGTAAGCATAGATATATACCTTGCCGCAGCAGCCTACTGCAATGCCGGTATAAAGATACCTGCTGTTTCAATGGCAGTTATTTCATCTATCAGTGCCGCAGTTTTTGGTCTATCTGCGAGTTTTTCCGGATACCTCGGAAATTATCTTTCCGAGAAAACTGTACATCGTGCAGGAGTTTTTGTACTTATACTCATTGGTTCGCTTACGATAATGAAAAGTCTTTTTAAAATATTCAAGGAACGTATTTCTGAAAATGGCGATATATCGCTGAAAATTGGTAAAAGTCCGGTGATAGTAAGGATATGTCTTGATGAAACAGAAGCTGATATTGACCATTCAATGGTACTTTCGGCAGCAGAGGCTGCTACTCTTGCCATAGCCGGTTCGTTTGACGCTCTTGCGATAGGTCTTGGAAGCGGCGGAGTTAATCCGGTCATAGCCGCTTTATTTACCTTCTTATGCGGACTTTCAGCACTTTTCCTCGGAAATATCACAGGCAAAAAAATATCCGCTCTTCCATATGATCTATCATGGATAGGCGGAGTATTTCTGATATTGTTCGCTGTTTTTGAATAGAAAAGGCGGAGAATATCCGCCTTTAATCTCTAAATATAATACACCACTATCTCCGGAGGGTCAAAAAGTCTCAGCTTTCCGAGTCCTGCGGAAACGAGCAGTTTCATTTTACCTATGGTATAAATTCCCTTTGAGTACTTCGGGAAAAACTTTCTCTCCGGAGACAATATGCCTTTTCCAAATAATCTTACAGCTCCGCCGTGAACATGACCGCTGAACGTTTTTTCAGCTCCCCATTCGGCGTATGCACTTCCGAAAAGAGGGTTGTGTGCAAGAAGTATTACCTCTTCCCCCTCCGGACACTTCCCCATAAGCGATTCAAGCTCAGCTTTATCGAGCTTATCAAGGTCACGGTAACTGTCATTTTTCTTATATGTCGAATACTTCTCTGATAGTCCGTATATCACTATTTTTCTGCCATTTTTAGTAAATACAGAACTTTCATTTTGCAGAAGTATAACATCCGTATTCCTCAGCATACAGCCTAATTCAAGGTATTTTCTCCTTGGAAGACTCTTCTCATGATTGCCGTATATCATATAGACCGGAGCTACTCTGCAAAGCTTTTCTACAAGCTTTTTAGCTTTCATAAGGTCAGTTTCATTCCTTGAAACAAGGTCGCCGGTAATGAATATCACATCCGGTCTTTCGTCAGCTACCTTCCCTATAAGACGGCTGTTGTTCTTTCCGAAACTCCTTTTATGGAGGTCAGATATCTGCACGGCTTTTATATCTCCGCCGAGCTCTTCACGCCTGACAGACAGTGCACATATATTTTCATAAGCAGCATAAGCGGCTCCGGCAAAAAATACATTTCGTATTATCTTATTCAATGTTTTTCCTCTTATGTTCTGATGCTTTCAATATCGGAACGTCTATTGCTGAAAAAATCAGCAGATAAACAGACGTGATCGTAATTCTTCCTGCGTATGTGGCAATAACTTCTTTTGCTGATCCGGTATAACCTGCATCCGGATCAAATGGACTTATATCGGGATAATTCAGGTACATTACCGCCGAAAGTCCGATGCTCAGCACAAGCGGCACTGTAACCGCAAATACAAAGAAGAAAAGCCGTGAGAAATTCCCGTTTTTACCGGAATCAAGCTGCACAAAATGGTACATCAGACAGAGTATCAGCGGTGTTATATAATTATATCCGAAACTGTACCCTGCCTTCTCATAGACATACCATATGAACCACTGCATAAACAAGCTTAGCACCGTTATCATCAATGCCGAAAACGGACTTGCGTTATAGTTCAGACTGCGGCTTTTCGAGTCATCACTCTTCATCACCGTCATCTGGTTCTTCATCGATTATTACTTCATTCTTTTCTTCAAGTGCAGCTTCTGCTTCTGCCTGTGCAGCCTGTTCTTCAGTGAGCTGCTCTACCTTTTCGGTCTCTGCACTTTCGTCATGTTCAGCACGGGTGAACGCAACGACCTGAGCTCCCTCGTTCACTCTCATTACTCTTACACCCTTTGCGATACGTCCCATAATGCGGATGTCGCTTGCGAGTATTCTGATTATGATACCGTCGCTGGATACAAGGATGATATCGTCCTCTTCGTCAACTATCTTTATTCCACAGACATGACCTCTTATATCGTCGACTTTATAGTTTGTAAGACCATATCCGCCTCTGTTCTGGATACGATAGCTGTCGAGATCAGTTCTCTTGCCGTATCCGTTTTCAGTAACGGTAAGCAGAGTTGCTCCCGGACGTACTCTTGCGATACCTACAACGTGGTCGCCCTCACGGAGTTTTATAGCTCTTACACCGTGAGCCGAACGTGACATTGATCTGCCCTTATCTTCTTCGATACGGATAGCTCTGCCGTTTCTTGTAGCAACAAATATCTGCTCATGACCGTCAGTCATACGAACTCCGGCAATTTCGTCACCCTCGTCAAGACCGATAGCGATAAGTCCGTTCTTACGTACATTTTTGTACAGTGAAAGGTTTGATCTCTTTATCTTGCCCTTCTTGGTGACCATAGTGATATACTTCTCGTCACTGAAATCTGTTGTCTTTATCATAGCAGCTATCTTCTCGCCCTCTGTGAGAGGAAGAAGATTTATAAGATTGAAGCCTCTTGAAGCCTTTGAACCGTCCGGAACTTCGTAGCATTTCAGCTTATACATGATACCCTTATTGGATATAAAGAGGATATTATCATGGCTTCCGCAGATGAACATTTCATCAACGAAATCTTCTTCACGCTGTTTCATACCGGTTATACCTCTGCCGCCACGTCGCTGAGTCTTATATTCAGCAACAGGCATACGCTTGATATAGCCGTTATTGGTAAGAGTAACAACGCAGTCTTCCTCCGGGATGAGGTCTTCTATGTCAACTTCTCCGCTTACATTTTCGATGTCAGTACGACGCTTATCACTGAACTTCTTGCGGATAGTGTTGAGGTCATCGAGTATTATTGCGTAAACTCTGTTTACATCGGCAAGAATATCTTCAAGGTCGGATATCTTTGTGAGAAGTCCATAGAGTTCATCTGTTATCTTCTGTCTTTCGAGACCTGTGAGCTGTCCGAGACGCATCTGAACGATAGCTTCTGCCTGTTCCTGAGAAAGACCTGTCTGCTCCTCAACGTGAAGTCCTGTGAGGTCATACTGAGCACGGTCGAGGAGTGCGGACATATCCACATCCTTGAATCGCTCTATCATTCTCTCTTTAGCTTCCTGAACAGTTGAACTTGAACGGATTATATTTATAACTTCGTCGATATGGTCTGCTGCGAGCACGAAGCCCTGTAAGATGTGAGCTCTTTCAAGTGCTTTACGCAGGTCGAAACGAGTTCTTCTTTGTATAACATCTACCTGGAAATCAAGGTAATGCTGGAGCATCTGCTTCAGAGTGAGTATCTTAGGCTCGTTATTTACAAGTGCGAGCATGATTATGCCTACAGTATCCTGAAGCTGAGTGAGTGCAAAGAGCTTATTGAGCACGATAGTAGGAACAGCGTCCTTTTTCAGCTCGATAACAACTCTCATACCGTCCTTATCGGACTCATCACGGAGGTCATAAAGTCCCTCTATCTTCTTATCACGGGCAAGCTGACTTATGCTCTTGAGGAGTCTTTCCTTACGGAGCATATAAGGTATCTCGTCTATGATAATGCAGTTTCTGCCCTTTATTTCCTCAAAGTGAGTACGGCTCCTGAGAGTTATCTTGCCCTTACCTGTACCATAAGCGGCACGGATGCCGGCTCTGCCCATGATTATACCGCCGGTAGGGAAGTCCGGACCCTGAATATGCTCCATGAGCTGTTCAAGAGTACAGTCCGGATCGTCGATGAGAAGCTGGAGAGCGTCGATAACCTCACCAAGATTGTGCGGAGGTATATTCGTAGCCATACCAACAGCGATTCCCACTGAACCATTTACAAGAAGGTTAGGGAAACGTGAGGGGAGTACAACCGGTTCTTTCAGACGGTCATCATAGTTGGACATGAAATCAACTGTCTCTTTGTTGATGTCTGTAAGCATATCCAGTGTGAGTTTTGCCATTTTAGCCTCAGTATAACGGTAAGCCGCAGGACCGTCACCGTCGATAGAACCGAAGTTTCCGTGACCGTCTACAAGGGGATACCTCATAGAGAAATCCTGAGCAAGTCTTACGAGTGCATCATATACCGAAGCATCACCGTGTGGATGATATCTACCGAGAACTGCACCTACGGTATCGGCACACTTACGGTATGCTTTATCCGGAGTAAGTCCGTTTTCATGAAGGGTATAAAGGATTCGCCTGTGAACAGGCTTTAATCCGTCTCTTACATCCGGAAGTGCTCTCGATACAATTACCGACATGGCATAGTTGAGCATGGAATTTTCCATTTCGTCAACTATTTCGGTATTTATTATCTTTGAATTGTCCTGATATAACAAAATTTTTACCTCCTATGAGATATTATTGTTTTCTGTCTATTAAAAGTCTGCCTGTAATTGCAGGGTCGGCAGACATATCTGCATTAAAAAGTCTCTCTATGTCCTCCGGATAAAATCTTATCATAAGTCCGGTTTTTTTATCTGGATCTTCATAAAATTTCTCCGGAAGCTCGTCATAGAAAAGGTCGAGTTTACCGCCGTCCCAGCTGTAATAATAACCAGCCGGCTTATTGATATTCTTCTCAACATCAATGACCTGCGGCTCGAATTCCTTCCTGACATTTTTATTCAGTCCGACAACAGACCTGATGAATCTTAACATTTCATCATTCTTTGAATCAGTCATCAGTTCAATACAGGCTTTGCCTGTATTCTTCTGTATATAGGCTTTTCCGCCTTTGAATCTATTTCCGTTTATGTATATTTCAAGCTCTTTTGCAGGATATTTCTGCATTTTCTCAGACGGAAGCTCTTCTTTTATAGCTCCCTCTCTGACCTTGTCCATATAGTTCTGACGTATTGTATTTTCATAGTCACCTGAATCTCCAAGCTTTATGTCACCGCAGTAATAAGTAAGCTTTTTGGAATAAATATAAGAAACATTATTTACCGGCGGACTTAGCTTATTCACTTCTTCAAACAGTACGTCAAGCTGGTCATAGGACGAGACTGAAAATTCATATTCTGACTTTTCCTCTATACCGGCTGAGGTAAGTCCGGCAAAGTAGGTATCATGATATTCAGCGATATACTGCGTGATATAGTCATCCCTGTATTTTATGGTGCGGTTGAACGGCAAGCCCTCATTGATCTCTATGTTTACCTTGAATTCAAGCTCATTTTCATCCTTAAAGGTAAGTACGTTATCTCCCTCTGAGACAAGCTCAAATTCTCTTTCGTACTTGCTTTCAAGTTCGGAAAGTATCTCATCGCTGTCCTTGACCTCTTCTTTATTGCAGGATGAAAATGCCGTCAGCGAGACTGTCATTGCAGCTGCTAAAGCTAATAAACGGAGCTTCATTTTCCTGTTCCTCTTACTATTTCCAGTTCAGCCTCAGTAAATCCGGCTTTCGGAAGTACATAGAACATCAGAGTTCCACGGACTAAAAGAAAGAAATCGTTATACTCCATAACATGGAAATCGTCATTGAGCTCTAACCTTGTTTTTTCCGGCAGAGGATCGACTTCATCAGGAATATCGGTCATATCCGGTCCTTCCTCATTTTCTTCCTCATCCTCAGCCGACGGCTCATCATATTCCGGCTCTTTCACTGTGGATATATCTATGAATGAATCGCTTATGCCTATTTTGTAGACCGGTTCACCGTATTCTCTCATAGTCTCTGTGATACGTCTTCTTACAAATCGTGGATTATGCCATGCCCTGAAAGCCATTGCAATACAGATAACGATAAGCAGGTAAGCGAGCCGGTTATCCGGAGCTTTTATTACTGCATAAACAAAATCTGCTGCAAGTATCAGGAAAATCGCCATAATTATATAGCTTCTTTTCATTACGTATTTTTTCTGATACTCTTTATACGCCTCAGAAAAAATTTCCGGTTTTATTGTATATTCTTTTTCAAGCTTGTATTTTTCTTCCATTATTACTCCTGTATCAGAAATCGAGGTCCTGAGCGAACTTAGCATTCTGCTCGATGAAGTTTCTTCTTGGTTCTACCTTGTCACCCATGAGTATGGTGAATACTTCATCAGCTTTAAGAGCGTCCTCCATGCCTATCTTAACGATAGTACGTCTTTCCGGATCCATAGTAGTTTCCCAGAGCTGTTCAGGGTCCATCTCACCAAGACCTTTATAACGCTGAACTTCAACGTCCTTATACTTGCCGTCCTCAGAGAGTTCAGCGATATATCTGTCTCTTTCCTCATCAGAGAATGCATAGTATATCTTCTTTTTCCTCTCAACTCTGAAAAGCGGAGGCTGAGCTATATAGACATTTCCGTTAGTTATGAGAGGTCTCATATAGCGGAAGAAGAATGTGAGCAGAAGTGTACGGATATGCATACCGTCAACATCGGCATCCGCCATGATTATGACCTTGCCGTAGCGGAGCTTCTCTATATCAAAGTCCTCACCAATGCCTGTACCAAGAGCTGTAACGACAGGTTCGAGCTTATCATTGCCGTATATCTTATCTATCCTTGCCTTCTCAACGTTGAGCATCTTGCCCCAGAGTGCGAGAATAGCCTGATAGCGTCTGTCTCTGCCCTGTTTAGCTGAACCGCCCGCAGAATCTCCCTCGACGATATATATCTCGGTATATCTGTTGTCACGCTCGGAGCAGTCTGCGAGTTTTTCCGGCATTGAAGCCTTGCCAAAGGCATTTTTCTTTCTCTCTGCATCTCTTGCACGCTTAGCAGCCTCACGGGCTTTAAGGGCTGAGATACTCTTTTCAAAGATAAGGTTAGCAGTTTCAGGGTTCTCCTCAAGGAAGTTCATGAGCTTTTCGTGTACCATTTTTTCTACAAATGGCTTTACTTCCGGATTTCCGAGTCTTCCCTTAGTCTGTCCCTCAAACTCACATTCTGTAAGTTTTACAGAGATTATAGCTGTAAGACCTTCTCTTACGTCGTCACCTGAGAGCTTCTCGTTATCTTTGAGCTTGCCCATTTTCTTTCCATACTCATTTATGACCTTTGTAAGAGCGTTCTTGAAACCTGTTTCGTGAGAACCTCCGTCTTTGGTATGGATATTATTTGCAAATGAGAGAATTACCTCATTGTAGCTGTCGTTATACTGGAGAGCTACCTCTGCGAAAGAATCTCCCTGCATACCTGAGATGTATATTACCTCACCGCTGATAGATTCAAGCTCTCTTGTTTTATGGATATGCTCTACAAACTGGCGGATACCGCCCTCATAGTGCAGAGTTTCGCTCTTTACTTCTTCGCTGTTCCTCTTATCGCTGAATACTATCTTTATTCCGGCATTGAGGAAAGCCTGTTCACGAAGTCTTCTGAGCAGTATTTCGTAGCTGTATTCGGTAGTTTCAAATATTTCGCCGTCAGCCTTGAACATTACGCTTGTACCGGTCTCGGAAGTATCTCCGATAACTTTCAGTTCCTCATCGTAATGACCTCTTTCAAATCTCTGGAACCATACGTGCTCGCCGTCCTTTACGGTAAGTTCGAGCCACTCTGAAAGGGCATTAACAACAGAAGCACCAACACCGTGAAGACCTCCGGATACCTTGTATCCGCCGCCGCCGAATTTACCGCCGGCATGGAGTATCGTATATACTACTGTTGCCGCAGATATACCTTCCTTTGGATGTATTCCTACAGGTATACCTCTTCCGTTATCGGATACACGGATTATATCTCCTTCAAGTATCTCTACGGTTATTTCGGTACAATATCCTGCAAGAGCCTCATCGATAGAGTTATCTACTATCTCATATACAAGGTGATGAAGTCCTCCCGGACCTGTTGAACCTATGTACATTCCCGGTCTCTTACGGACAGCTTCAAGTCCTTCAAGGACTTGTATATCATTTTCATCGTAATTATTCTGCTGACTCATGAAGTTACCTCCAAATATTATGGTTGTATATTGTTATCCCAATCTATGGGGTCATTTTCGATAATAATTTAATGGCTGTAAGCGGTGCTGCATTAAAACTGAAGTGTGATATTGCAGCCTGAGCTAAAGACGGTCTTCCGGTACTTTTTATTGTTACATACCGCCTCCGTCAGCAAGACGCTTTTTTAAGGTGCTTGCGGCAAGCTGAGAAATATAGACTTTTTCTCTGCCATTCTTTACGGTTATAATGAAGCTTTTCGGCATTTCATAGGTGGTATAGATGCATTTGTGCTCCTTTTCAGCTCTTTCAAGCAGAAGCTTAGTACACTTCTCGACTGTGGTATTTTCAATATCAAAGATACCAACTATATCTCTTGTATCGACTGAGTAATTATTCCCTATATGAAGATATATCGTCTTTTTCATCAGTTATCTTACCCTCGCTTATATGGAGCAGCTTTCCCTTTATTTCGGGAAGAAGTGCACTTTCATTCGGTGTTGTAAGAAACACCTGCATATCCTTTATCATGTCGAGGACGAATCTCTGACGATTCTCGTCAAGTTCTCCCATAACGTCGTCAAGAAATACGACGGGAGCGTCCTTTGACCTTTTCATGAATATCTCTGCCTGTGCGAGCTTCATTACAAGTGCGGCACTTTTTATCTGTCCCTGTGAGGCATAGTCCTTTGCACTCATGCCGTTTATCTTTATCAGGACTTCATCCCTGTTTACTCCGGAATGAGTTGAACCTGTCCTTATATCGTAATCAGAGGTCTCTCGGAGCTTTTTATAGTACATCTCCTCAGCATCCGCATCTGCTGCACGGGACAGGTCGTCAGCACGAAAAACATTAGAGCGGTATTCCAGTTCAAGTTCTTCGCTTCCGCCTGATATAGTACGGTAAAGTCTGCCGCATATCTCATTTATCTTAGAGATATACTCATTTCTCATATAAGAGATGACAGTACCCTCTTTTGCGGCTTGTCTGTCCCATATTTCGAGGACCGACGCAGGTGAATTGCCCTGACCTATATCTTTTAGAAGGGCATTTCTCTGGTTCATTATAGCATTGTGCTTATTCAGGTGTACTACAAACACCGGATTAAGCTGTGAAGCCGCCATATCTATGAAGCTTCTACGCTTTTCGGGCGAACCTTTTATTATGTCAACATCGTCCGGAATAAAAGCTATACACTTGAATACGTCAAAAAGTGACTTTGTACCTTTCTGTTTTACTCCGTTGAGATGTATATTTTTAGGGGAAACAGCACTTCGTGTCATTTCAAACTCTATTTTCTGAACTCTGACACTGTCCTGCAATTTTATCTTAGAAGACATTCTGTCTCCGCCAAGACGGATATAGTCCTTTTCTTTAGAGCCACGAAAACTCCGGCATCCGGACAGTATCCACATAGCTTCAAGAAGATTTGTCTTTCCCTGAGCGTTCTTTCCTACTATGATATTGTATTTAGGGTCGGGAGCAAATGAGATCCCGGACAGATTTCTGAATCCGTCTATATCCGCATAGGTTATTATCACTCTACTACCACTTCTTGTCCGTCAAGTGAGACTTTATCTCCGGGACGTATCTTCTTGCCTCTCATAGTGCAAACTTCACCATTTACTTTCACCATTCCGTCCTGAATGAGAGCTTTAGCCTCTCCGCCTGAACCTACAAGTGACGCAAATTTCAGAAGTGCATCGAGCTTTATGAATTCTGTGGTTATCTTTATTTTATTTTCTGCCATAAACTGCACCTCGATAATATTTCTGTGCTCTTACTGAGAGCTTCTCAGTTTTTGAGCTGTATCGGCATTACAAGGAATATATAGCTTTCTCCGTCAAGAGGAAGTATCTCTATAACTTTCATAGCTCCGTTCAAACGGATGCGTACTTTGTCTCCCTCAGCGGCTCTTAGAGCTTCAAGAAGGAGCTTATTGTTGAATCCGATAGTTACTGCTTCGCCGGATATATCAGCAGAGATAGCATCATTTATCTTACCTATTCCGGTCTTGCAGCTTATCTTCATTACTCCGTTGCCAACTTCGCAGCGGATAGGAGACTTGTTCTTATCATCTATAAGGAGTGAACAACGCTCCAGACAAGTTGAGAAATCTCTTTTACTGATGATAACTTCTGTTTTGAAGCCGTTTGGAATGCTGAGTTTATAATTATGGAAAGCACCTTCAAGAAGTCTTGATATAACGAGAACATTATCTATCTGGAAGATGATATGTCTGTCGTTCGTACAAACTGTGCAGAGCTTTTCATCGTCGTCCTTGATAAGAGTAGATACTTCAAGAAGAGCTTTCTTCGGTACTACAAAATGATATTTCTCAGTGCAGTCAGTAAGCTCACTTCTGATAGCAAGTCTGAAACCGTCTATAGCGACCATATTGAACTTGCCTTCTTCTATGTCGAAAAGTTCACCTGTGAGAACAGGCTTGCTCTCATTTGTAGAAGTAGCGTAGCTTGTCTGGTTTATCATAGAGCGGAGAAGAGTCTGCTTTACGGTAAAGCTTCTTTCAGAATCAACAGTAGGGAGCTCAGGATATTCGTCAGCGGACATTCCTGAGAAGCTGCACTGTGTTGCACTGCATGAGATATTTATTATGAGGTTATCGTCTATATCGAAAGTGATGTCTTCACCGGACATACGTCTTGTGAACTCGCTGAAAAGTCTTGCACTTACTACAAATTCACCGTTCCCCTCTGTTTCAGCTTTGATAGCTGTTCTGATACCCATTTCGAGATTGTATGCTGTAAGTTCTACTTCATTTTCTCCGACTCTTACTTTTATTCCTTCGAGTACAGGGATAGTAGACTTAGGGGAAACTGCTCTTGATACGTTTCCGATAGCTTCGCTGAGTTCAGCTTTATTGCATATGAATTTCATCAACGATATACCTCCGATATAAAAATGTATATGAGACTGTCCGCTGTTCGAGGACAGCTTTGCTTTTATGATATGTAAAGATAAGAATAATTATATTTAAGATCTGATATAATAAGATAAGAATATATATATATTGTTGTTGTTGTAGAGCCGGTAGAAAAGTTGAAATAATGAAAATACGGCTATATTTCAAGGAAAAATCATCCACATGGACTTGTTGTGAGATTTTTGAAATTGTTAAACATCAGATCCTGTCGTTCGCTTTGTGTTGAATAGGTTTATGGTTGTGGAGTTGAAGTTTAAGAAAAGTCGAGAAATTTGTGGAAACCGGTCTGTCCGCATAAAATTTTCCATATTCCTGTTGATTGTTGAAATCTGAAATATGTTAAACAAGTATGTGAAAGAACGCTGCCGGACGTATTCAGAATCCCAAGTTATCCGGAAAAGCTATGGACTTTTTTATTCCACATCTCTTTCAACTCACTGTGGAAAACTGTGTGGAATCAAACACTTTCAACAGAGTTTTCCACTTTTTCAACTTTCATAGTTTAAACCTTGCTCTTATCTTTAATGTTCTTGATTATATCATCAACAAGGTTTTTGAGGTTGGAATCTTTTTCCATTGCCTCTGAAACGCTTGTGACAGAATATACTATAGTAGAATGATCTCTTCCGCCGAATTCTGTTCCGATAGAAGCAAGAGGCATCTGAGTTATCTCTCTTACTACAAATATAGCTACTTTACGTGCTATAGAGATCTGTGCGGAACGCTTATTTGAGCGGATATCGTCAGCAGAAACGCCGTAAACTGTGGATACTTCGGATATGATCTTTTCTACAGTTATCGGGATAGGCTGCTCGTCTGTAAGAACGTCACGGATAACGCTCTGAGCCATAGATATAGTTATCGGACTTCCTGCAAAGTGGTTGAGAGCCTTTAATCTTACAACTGCTCCCTCAAGCTGACGGATATTGGATTTAAGGCGGTTTGCCATGAATTCAGCAACTTCGCTCGGCATTTTGAGTTCTAAAAGCTCGGATTTGCGATTGATTATGGCAAGTCTTGTTTCGTAGTCCGGAGCAGATATATCTGCGATAAGACCGCCTTCAAAACGGGTGCGGAGTCTTTCTTCAAGGGTGAGGAGCTCCTTTGGAGGCTTATCAGAGGTAATTACTATCTGTTTGCCTTCCTGATGAAGCTTATAGAATGTATGGAAGAATTCCTCCTGCATACGCTCTTTTCCTGAGAAGAACTGGATATCGTCTATGAGGAGGATATCCGCATTTCTGTACTTATCCTGGAAATTAGAGATATGGCTCGTATTGAGAGCGTTTACCAGATCGCTTCCGAATGTTTCGCTGGTAACGTATACGATATTGAAATTAGGGTGGTTCTTTCTTACCTCGTTTGCGATAGCAGTGATGAGGTGGGTCTTACCCATTCCGGAAGGACCGTAGATGAAGAGCGGATTGTAGTCCGGAACAGACTTTTCTCCGCAGTTTTTAGCGACAGATTTACTGCAGGCAAGAGCAAATTCATTTGATCTTCCTTCGATGAAGGTATCGAAAGTATAGTCATAATTAGCGAATTTATAGGACTTTTCAAGCTCTGCGTGCTTTTTTTCGAGTTCATCATCTGTCGGGACTTTTATCTTCTCGGAATCATTATTTTCAACATTTATTACAATGTCGATATTGAAGCCAAGCACCTGTAAAAATGCTTCTTTAAGGATATCGCCGTATTTTGTAACGACAATATTCTTCTGGAAATCAGTCTGTATGCTGAAAACAGCCTCTGTGCTGTTGAAACTTACAGGCTTCATCTGATCTATCCATGTAGTAATGCCTATTTCCGGGATCTTTTCGTTATCAAGGCAGTATTTTTTTACATTTTCAAAAACTTCCTCAAATGAGTTCATGATTTACCTCCGTACCAAAAGTATGAATGAGTGGAAAATAACAACACTCTCCTATAATAATATATAGTATATTATAACATACGGTTGTTGAAAATGCAAGTGTTTTGAACACTAAATGTTGAAAAAATAATAGGCTTATCAACAGAGTATTCAACAGCGTGTTTAAAACTGTGTGGAATCAACTTTCAATTGAGGAAAAAATGTTTGATAATGCGATATTACTATAAAAATTAATGTGGAAAACTTGTCCGGGACTTATTTTAAACAAAGTTTTTAGCGTTTTCAACATACGCCAATAAACCTTATGTTGGGAATAATTTATTTTCAACATGGCGATTTTTGTTGAATGTTGAGGCAATACCGCACAAATATAAATTTCTTTGTCCCTGACGAAATGATGAAATTTTACTCCTTCATTTAATAGTGCTATTGGTAAAAAAATATGAAAATAAACTTTTTATAGAAAAAATTAAAAAAACGCTTGACATCTCTGACTTTTTATTATATAATGTTTTAGTGTAATGCGGACATACTATGTCCTGCAATACTTATGCATATCAGGATGATGTTTTTTATATCGTCCTTGCTATATTATTTGTGAAGAGAGGAGGATCTTAAAATGAAAAGAACATATCAGCCTAAGAAGCTCCACAGAAAGAAGGAGCACGGCTTCATGAAGAGAATGGCTACTAAGAACGGCAGAAAGGTT
>OCTX012146519.1_pt1 | contig 14350 bp, 11 predicted proteins | sample 1539691 | NCBI WGS metagenome assembly OCTX01 (sample SAMN02144231, study PRJEB22623) | gut metagenome | biome: sheep rumen | host: Ovis aries | place: New Zealand | reverse complement strand
CCTGAACCCGCCGATGTTCGGGCGCGAAGCGCTTCTGGTGGATAACAGCGGGAAAGTGTCCGTGAGAAAGGTTTCCCTTGAAGAGATCGGGGTGGAGATCGGGGGAAAGACCTACCGGGACGGGCAGAACGCCGTATTCTGCTCGCGTCCGCAGAGAAAACGGACCCCAAGGGGCGGATTCGACTGGATCGTCGTAGGCAACCGTGTGTCGGCTTTCCGTTCCGGCGGCAATACGCAGATTCCCTCGGGCGGATTCGCCGTTCATCTTGACCGTGCTCCGGATTCCGCTGCGGAACGGACCGTCCGCTATTCCGGACTGGAAGAGATCCGGTTCGGGATCCAGGTGGGGAACAGCGTCGCCGCGGACGGGGTGAAGACGACAGGGTTCCGTTCTCCGTTCTCCAATTTTCTGCATTTCTGGGAACCTTCCTTCCCACCGACTTTCTACCCGCTCAACTATAAAAAAGACAGGGCACCACGCATCGTGCTCGGTGCTGACAGCGGGGACAAGCCGGTTCTCCTCTGGTTTGAAGGAGCAGGGAAATTCGGATACGAAGCCGGAAGGGACAGCAGCGGCGTTTCGCTCAGCGAGGCGGCGGAGATCTGCGCCGATCTGGGCGTCCGGAATGGTGTGCATCTGGACGGCGGCGGGTCCGCCCAGATCCTGATCGGAGACAGCCGGGAACTGATGATCTCGGATCGCGATCCCTCAGATCTCAGCGAAAAGGAGAGGGCGGTGTCCGTGGGACTTTTCGTCCGGTGACGTTCCGCCTTTGAATGGCTGTGCTTCTTTACTTCCTTCAGTGCCGATGATAAAATGAATATAACTGTGGAATGCAGATTAAACTAAAAGTCAAAACTTTTATGGGAGGATTCTATGGCAAGAAAAATGCTGACCATGGACGGCAACCAGGCCGCCGCTCATGTATCCTATGCATTTACTGATGTTGCCGCGATTTATCCGATCACGCCCTCTTCCGTCATGGCAGAACATGTGGACGAGTGGTCCGCAAAGGGTCGGAAAAACCTGTTTGGCAATACGGTACAAGTGGCCGAAATGCAGTCTGAAGGTGGCGCGGCCGGTGCCGTTCACGGCTCTCTAGCCGGTGGCGCTCTGACCACCACGTTCACTGCTTCTCAGGGTCTGTTGCTCATGATCCCGAACATGTACAAGATCGCTGGCGAATTGCTGCCCTGCGTTATCAACGTATCTGCTCGTGCTCTTGCAACACACGCCCTGTCCATCTTCGGTGATCACTCCGACGTGCTCGCCTGCCGTCAGACCGGCTTCGCGATGCTCGCTTCCGGCAGTGTTCAGGAAGTTATGGACCTGACCGCAGTGTCTCACCTTTCCACCATCAAGGGCCGTGTCCCGTTCCTCAACTTCTTTGACGGTTTCCGTACCTCTCACGAGATTCAGAAAGTCGAAGTTTGGGATTACAACGAGCTCGGCGAGATGCTGGACTGGGATGCTGTTGCAGAGTTCCGCAAGAACGCGCTGAACCCTGAACATCCTGTTACCCGCGGTACTGCCCAGAACCCGGATATCTTCTTCCAGGCGAAGGAAGCCGCGAACCCCTTCTACAACCGTCTGCCCGAAGTGGTGGAAGGCTATATGGAAGAGGTCAACAAGCGCATCGGAACCGATTACAAGCTGTTCAACTACTACGGCGCACCCGATGCAGAGACCGTTCTCGTCGCGATGGGCTCTGTCACAGAGACCGCACAGGAGACGATCGACTACATGCTCGCCAACGGTGAAAAAGTCGGTATGGTAAAGGTACACCTCTATCGTCCGTTCTCCACCGCTCACCTGCTCAAGGCGCTCCCGGCCACGACCAAGACTCTGGTCGTTCTGGACCGCACCAAAGAGCCCGGCGCGCTCGGCGAGCCGCTCTATCTGGATATCTGCTCCGCACTGCGCGGCACAGCATTCGCGAACGTCCGCGTCGTCGGCGGCCGCTATGGCCTCGGCTCCAAGGACACCACGCCTGCTCAGATCATCGCAGCATTCCGCAACGGACAGGCCGAAGATCCCAAGCCGCATTTCACCCTCGGCATCGTGGACGATGTGACCTATCTGTCCCTGGATACTCCCGAAAATCCTGATACAGCGCCTGCTGGCACCACCAGCTGCAAATTCTGGGGCCTCGGTTCCGACGGTACTGTCGGCGCGAACAAGAACTCCATCAAGATCATCGGCGACCACACCGATATGTTTGCACAGGCGTACTTCGATTACGACTCCAAGAAGTCCGGCGGTGTCACAGTATCCCACCTCCGCTTCGGCAAGAGCCCGATCCACAGCACTTACCTCGTCAACAAGGCGGACTTCGTTGCATGCCACAACCCGGCGTACATCGGCAAGTTTGACCTGGTGGAAGACCTCAAACCGGGCGGCACCCTGCTGATCAACTGCCAGTGGGATGCGGAAGAGCTCGAGAGACGTCTCCCCGCGAAGGATAAGCGCTACATTGCAGCCAACAACATCAACGTCTACACCATCAACGCTTTCGCGATCGACAAAAAGCTCGGTCTGCGCGGCAAGTACAACCTGGTACTCCAGAGCGCGTTCTTCAAACTCGCTGCCATCATCCCGGAGGATGACGCCATCAAGTATATGAAGGAAGCTGCTCTCAAGTCCTACGGCGCCAAGGGCGAAGACATCGTCAGGATGAACTACAATGCCATCGACGAAGGCGCGAACGCCGTCGTTAAGATCGATGTTCCCGCTTCCTGGGCAACCGCTGAAGGCGAGCCTGCGAAAGAGACTGTCACCGGCGACAACGCCGAACTGGTCAAGTTCGTGGAAGACATCGTTGTACCGATCTCCCACAAACGCGGCGATCTGCTGCCTGTCTCCACCTTCACGAAAGGCTATGAAGACGGCCACATGCCCAACGGCACCGCTGCATTTGAGAAACGCGGTATCGGCGTCGTCGTTCCCAAGTGGAATCCCGCCAACTGCATCCAGTGCAACTTCTGCGCTTATGTCTGCCCGCACGCCGTCCTGCGTCCTGTCGCCATGACAGAAGAGGAACTGGCAGCTGCACCTGCAGGCACAGCCAGCAAGGATATGACCCTTGTCCCCGGTATGAAATTCGTCATGACCGCTTCCGTGCTCGACTGCACCGGCTGCGGCTCCTGCGCGAATGTCTGCCCCGGCATGAAGGGCGAGAAGGCGCTTGTCATGACTCCTCTGGACGACGTGATCGGCGAACAGGAAGTCTTCAACTATGGCCTCGGCATCGACCGCAAACCGGAAGTCGCCGCCAAGTTCCCGAAGACCACCGTCAAGGGCAGCCAGTTCGAGCAGCCTCTGCTTGAGTTCTCCGGCGCCTGCGGCGGATGCGGTGAGACCCCCTATGCGAAGCTCGTCACCCAGCTCTACGGTGACCGCATGCTGATCGCGAACGCGACCGGATGCTCCTCCATCTGGGGCGGTTCCGCACCTGCAACTCCTTACACCACCAACAAAGAGGGACGCGGTCCTGCATGGGCGAACTCCCTGTTTGAGGACAACGCAGAGTACGGCTTCGGCATGCTCCTCGCTCAGAATGCACGCCGTCAGCACGTGATCGAGAAGGTCAAGGCTCTTGCGGAAGTGGCAGAGAAGGAAGAAGTCAAGGCAGCCATCGAAGGATACCTCAACACGGTCTCCGACGGTGAAGCCAACAAGGAAGCCACAAAGAAACTCGTCGCTGCTCTCGAAGCCTGCGACTGCGACAACAAGCTCCGCAAGGAGATCCTCGAAGAGAAAGACGTCCTCGCCAAGAAGTCCATCTGGGCGTTCGGCGGTGACGGCTGGAGCTATGATATCGGCTTCGGCGGTGTGGACCATGTCCTCGCTTCCGGCAAAGACATCAACGTGCTCGTCTTCAACACCGAGGTCTACTCCAATACCGGCGGTCAGTCCTCCAAGGCGACCCCGACCGGTGCTGTCGCACAGTTCGCTGCAGCCGGTAAGGAAGTGAAGCAGAAAGACCTGGCCGCGATCGCCATGAGCTACGGCTATGTCTATGTTGCACAGGTCGCTATGGGTGCTGACTACAACCAGACCATCAAAGCGATCACCGAAGCTGAGAGCTATCCGGGTCCGTCCCTCATCATCGCCTACGCTCCGTGCATCAACCACGGTATCCGCGGCGGCATGGTCTCCGCACAGACCGAGATCAAGAAGGCAGTTGCTGCAGGCTACTGGAACAACTTCCGTTACGATCCGCGCCGTGCTGAGCAGGGCCTCAACCCGTTCCAGCTCGACAGCAAGGAACCCACCGGCAACTATCGCGACTTCATCATGAATGAGGTCCGTTACAGCGCCCTGACACGCTCCTTCCCGGATCGTGCCGCGGATCTGTTCGAGAAAGCCGAAGAGAACGCCAAGAACCACTATGCGGCTCTTGCAGCACGCGCAGGCAAATAATCCCTGACGCGAACCAAAAAGTATCAATGCCCGGGAGCGATCCCGGGCATTGTTTTGTCATTATAGAAAAAAGTATTGGAAAGAGCGGGAAAATGATGTATGATAATAGTTAGCCTACGCTAACTATTGGATGGATTGACCTCACGGAAACGTGGGGTTTCTGAATCCACTGTAGTTAGCGAACGCTAACTAAGGAGGAAACCAAATGAACCTAGCAACAGTGGTCACAGGTCTGGTCGTTCTGGCGATTGTCTGCCTTGCGGTCAGAAGCCTGATCAAGGAAAAAAAGAATGGTGGCTGCGGCTGCGGATGCGCTTCCTGCACAGGAGCATGTCCGCACTGCGGGACACAGATAAAAGAAAGGGGAACCAATTGATGAAACTGAGTGAGGTGAAAGCAGGTTCCGCAGCGAGGGTCGTGTCTCTGGGCTCGGACCGCCGGTTCGTGAACAGGATCACATCGATCGGCATGAGCGAAGGAGTCGGATTCGAGGTCGTGAAAAATGACCGGAATATGCCGGTGCTGATCTACGTCAGAGAGACCCTTCTGGCGCTGAACCGTGATGACTGCGGAAAAATCGAAGTGGAGGTGGAATCATGAACAGGATCGCGTTGCTTGGTCAGCCCAACTCCGGAAAATCGACCGTATTCAATGCCCTGACCGGTTCCAGGCAGCATGTCGGAAACTGGCCGGGGAAGACAGTGGAGAAGAAGGACGGTACTTATACCTATAATGGAGTGAAATATGAGGTGACGGACCTTCCCGGCAGTTACTCTCTTTCAGGCAATTCGGATGAAGAGATCATCACCGAAGGACATATCCGTCAGAAAGCGGCGGATCTCGTATGTGTGCTGGTCGATGCCTCTCAGCTGGAAAGAAGCATGTACATGCTGGCGGAATTCGCGGCACTGGATGCGCCGGCCGTCCTTCTGCTCAATATGATGGACGTCGCTTCCGCTCAGGGGAAGAAGATCGATGCGGAAAAACTGAGCGGACGGCTGGGGATCCCTGTACTTCCGTTCACTGCGGCGGATGGAAAGGGATACGACGAACTGAAAGAGCTGTTCGCAAAGGAACTGGAACATCCGCACAAACTGAGCAGCGTACCGGCTGTCAGTAAGGGCGGGGACATCCGTGCGAATGCCAAAGCAAAATACGAATGGATCTCCGGAATGCTGGAAGATGTGACACAGACCAGAACGGAGCATTATGAACTGGATAAATGGGACAGAAGACTGCTGTCCCCCGTCAAAGGCAAGATCCTGTGCGTGGCGATCGTTCTTGTCGGCTTCCTGGCTGCGATGATGATCTGTATTCCGTTTATGAGCGTGGGATCCATGCTCCCGGGTCTTCTGAACAGACCGATCGCGGATTTCCTGAACGGCCTCCATGTGCATCCCTGGCTCGTGTCGATCTTCTCACTGCTGATACCGAATACGCTGTACTTCGCACTGTCAATGTCTGCGTTTGTGTTCGGCGTCAATATCGTATTCGGCTTCCTCGAAGAGATCGGTTTTCTTGCAAGGACCGCATACCAGTTTGACAATGTGCTTTCGAAACTCGGCCTGCAGGGTAAAGCAGTCGCGCCGATGCTGATGGGGCTCGGATGCACCATCGGCGGCGCCAGCGGAACCAGAGTCATGGACAACTGGGGACAGAAAATGCTCGCGATGGCGATCGTATGGGCAGTGCCATGCGGCTCTATCTGGTCCGTCGCGCCGGTCGTCGCTTCGATGTTTTTCCCGGCATGGGGGACGATACTGGTCTGTATCGGTATCCTTCTGTATGTCATCTTCATGATGTGGCTCGTTTCCAAGGTGTTCGGAAACAAACTGGCACCGAAAGAAAGCAGGACCGGGATGATCATGGAACTTCCCCCGTATCACAAGGCGCACTGGAAACATATCATCAAGGAGGCGTTCTTCAAAGCATTCGACATCTTCAAGAGAGCGCTGAGGACCGTGCTGCTGATCTCGCTGATCTTCTGGGTATTCTCCTATTCGTCTTCGGGAGATGTCAGAAATTCGCTGATCTACAGGATCGGCGTGGTGATCGATCCGGTCACCCGGATCTTCGGCCTGGGATGGCAGACATTCATTGCCTTTCTGAGTTCCGCTTTCGCAAAGGAAGCCGTGCTGGGCGTTCTGAACGCGCTGTTCGTGTCTTCCGGAAGTCTTGCGGATATCGCGTTCAATGCGAATAAAGCGGCAGTCGATATGTCCTTGCTGGCAGCGTCAATGTCTGCTGTCGTATCGAAAGCGGAAGCGTTGGCATTCATCTTCGCGTGCACCTTCAATATTCCCTGCGTCATGGCATTGATCACGACCTACAGAGAATCCCACTCCGTCAAGTGGACGGCAAGGGTCGCTCTGTTCTATGCGGGAAGCGCACTGCTGCTGTCCTGCGTCGTGTATCATGTTGCCTCTCTGTTCCTCCACTAAGCAATAAAAGGTCGAAGACGGCATGACTGAACAGTCATGCCGTCTTTTCTTATGGTGCGTTCAGAGTTCTTCGCCGTTGGAAGCGATCACTGCCTTATACCAGTCAAAAGAATCCTTTCGGATCCTTTCGAGGGTGCCGTTTCCGTCGTCATCCTGATCCACATAGATGAATCCGTATCGTTTGGACATTTCGGATGTGGACGCGCTGATGCAGTCGATGCATCCCCAGTAGGTGTAGCCGAATACGGGAACGCCGTCCTCGATGGCCTTCTTCATTTCCCGGATATGGGAGCGGATGTAGTCGATGCGGTAGTCGTCCTTCACGTTTCCACCCTCAAGTGAATCCAGAGTGCCTAGACCGTTTTCGGCGACGAACATCGGCAGTTTATACCGGTCGTACATCTGATTCAGGGAGAACCGGAGACCTTCCGGGTCGATCTGCCACCCCCATGGCGTCTGCTTGAGGTAGGGGTTCTTTTCACCGACGAGCAGATTTGCGGAAGTCTTTTCCTTTTTGCTACCGTCGGCGCTGGTCACGAGAGAAGCGTAGTAACTGAAAGAAACGAAGTCTACGGTGTTTTCTCTGAGGATCTCCAAATCTTCGTCCCGGAGATCGAGCGTGATGCCTTTCTTCTCCCACATCTTCCGCCATACGTAAGGATATTCGCCAAATACCTGCACGTCTGTGCAGGCGGCGTCCATCATGGTCTCGTACTGCCACTGCAGGCAATCCTCCGGTTTGCATGTTGCGGGATATTTGAGATTTTTTGTGGTCATGCAGCCGATCATTAGATCCGGGTACGTCTCATGGACATATTTCGTCACGAGAGCGGATGCAATGAACTGATGATGAAGCGCGCGATAGCATGTCTGTTCGAAATCAGGAGTCTTTTCCTTCACGATGCCGGCACCCATAAGCGGAATATGCAGCGTGGCGTCCACTTCGTTGAAGGTGATCCAGTGTTTAATATACGGATGAAAAGCGTCGATTACTGTCTTGGCATAGCGGTAAAAGAAATCGATCAGACGCCGGTCCGCCCATCCGTTGTATTCCAGACAAAGATGCAGCGGCATCTCGAAGTGGGAAAGGGTGATCACGGGACGGATCCCGTGTTTTACGAGTTCCCTGACAACGTCCGCATAAAAGGCGAGCCCTTCCGCATTGGGCTCGGTCTCGTCTCCGTTGGGAAAGATCCTTGCCCAGGAGATAGAGAAACGAAGCGCCTTAAAGCCCATCTCTGCGAACAGAGCGATATCTTCTTTGTAGTGGTGGTAGAAATCGATGCCTCTCCGTTTGGGATATTTCAGATCGTCCTGGTCCTCAGCAGCTTCCAGGATCTGATCCAGCGTCCTGTAAAAGACACCGCCTGTTTTCCTGTCCCCTCTGGGGAAAATATCCGCTGTGGAAAGCCCTTTTCCGCCTTCCCGGTATCCTCCTTCAACCTGATTGGCTGCAAATGCGCCTCCCCAGAGAAAGTCTTTCGGAAAGCCCATAGTCGTCTCCTTTCTTCATATAAGGATGAAAAGCCTCTATCACTAGAATACTGTTTTTTATGGAAAAGGGGATACGATTCCCGTATCCCCTTAAACTGCGGTTCTCTATTAGAGTTCGACGTCTTCGAACTTCACGATGTGGGTGACGATCATGGATACAACAACAGATACCAGGATGCCGACAAGGAAGATGCCGAATTTCTCTCCGAAGAAGAGGGCGATTCCGGCGAGCGGTACGGGGCCGATACCAAGGCCGTAGACTTTGAATGCGGCCATGATCGCTGAGCCGACTGCGCCTCCGACGATAACGCCGGCGAAGGGGCGCTTCAGGATGCCGAGGACGCCGTACAGAGTGGGTTCGGTGATTCCAATGATGGAAGATACCGCGGAAGAGAATGACAGGCCCTTGAATTCCTTATTCTTGGAATCGATGGCGACCATGAGCGCTGCGCCGGCAACGGCAGCATTCGCGGCTGCGCACATCGCGAGAAGCGGATCATATCCGAGCGTGGCGATGGACTGAAGTTCCACAGGGACTACTGCGTGATGCAGGCCGAGGAATACGAGCACCGGATAGAGGGCTCCGAATACAGCGCCGCCGATGGCACCAGTCTTTTCATACAGACCAATCACCGCATTACCGATGGTCGTTGAGAGCCAGCTGATGGCGGGTCCTACGATCGCGAGCATAACAGGAGCCGCGATGAGCAGGTCGATCAGGGGAACGAAGATACCGGCAAAACTCTTGGGAATAAATTTGCGGGCGAGTCTGTCGATCAGAGCGAGAAGAATGACGCCTACGATGATCGGGAATACGCTGGAACTGTAATCTACGACAGGAATGTTGATTCCCAGGAAATTCGTGGCTTCAGCAAGTCCCGTATAGGTCGGATGCAGGACGACGCCGGCGAGGACCATTGCGAGTACGGGCTTGATCTTGAAGACCGTCGCTGTAGTATATGCGAGGTAGAAGGGCAGGAAGTAGAATGCCGCGTCAGAGAACATCATGAGCATCTGGAAGGTTCCGCTGGACGGATCGACCTTGCCGCTGAACATGAGTGCAACAAGAAGACCTTTAAGCAGGCCGCCTGCTGCCAGAGCGGGGAAAGTGGGAATGAAGAGCTGAGCGATCGTGTTGATGACCTTGTTGACAGCGCTCTCTTTCTTTTCATCCAGATTTTCATTTACGGTCTCGGAAGCGTCTTTGCCGGACACTTCGAGGAACACCGGATAGAGATCTTCGACTTCGGTTCCGATGATGACCTGGACCTGGCCGTTGTTTACGACGACACCCTTTACGCCGCCGACTGATTTGAGTTTGTTTGTGTCACATTTGCTCAAGTCCGCCAGATCGAGACGAAGGCGAGTGAAGCAATGCGAGACTTTGTTCAGATTTTCTTTTCCCCCGGCGATCTCAACGATCTGCTCGGACATGGTTCTGAAATCCGTGTTAGCCATTTTACCCTCCGATAATCATTCTTTCACGTTTCTGTAGTTCCGAAAACGATATTGCGTTTTCATTGGATGATTCAAGTATAAGGTCTTCGCTTTCCGCGGACGATTACGGGAAGCATCCGATTCAGGTTAAAAAAGTTACGTATTCCACTCTTGATGCAGATTGTCCGATTGCCAGGCAGGGTCGGTGACGTCGGGGTACCGGAGGAACGTATCCTTTTTAGGCGGGCAGGGAACAGGCTTTCTTTCCTCATTTTTCTGATAAGCGTATCTGCCCAGCATCCGGCGATCCTGTTCAGGGGTGAGCGGAGGACGCGTGTTTGTTGGGATCATACTGTGCACCCAGTCTGCGTGATACTCATTCTTGGTGGTGCGCTGCCACGCTCCCCAAAGGATCTTCCATTCGCCGTTTTCAAGAACATGTGCGCCGGGTACCATGCCTGCGCTGATGATTGCCATCGGTTGTTCCCGGTATTTGGAGAGGCCTTCAACCCCAAGGGACCACCAGACTGCTCTTGCTTTGGTGCACGTCTCGTCGACCTCAATGACAGGGGTGGTCAGCGGATGGATCAGGGTATTACCTTCCAGGGAATCCACGACCGCAGTATTGCGGAACTTCATTTCTGCTGCCACATCAAAGGAAGGATGCTTGAGTGCCTTCAGTTCCCGGCGTTTCTCTCCGATATGCTGATCGTCGTGGAAGATGGCGGCCTGACCGCGAAGGTTGCAGATCTCCCATGCGGCGAGTTCCATTGCTACAGTTTTCTCCAGTTCCGCCAGTTCCTGACTGTCCAGCAGGTCCAGATCATCACGGGTGATATCCATTTCTGATCCTCCTGTCATACGGTCTTGTCCCGGTTGAGCATCCAGTTACGGTCGCTCTCCTCATAGGAGACATATGGTCTGGGGCATGCCGGGATCCCGTCCCGGACCGAAAGTGGGGTATAGGGATTATGGTATGTAGTTGGGCGGGAGAGCGGGTGCATCGGCGTGTTGAGCCGGTTCGCCATGGAGGTGTCTTCCGTCCAGCCTTTATGGTAATCGCAGCGGATGAAGCGGAAATAGTGCAGATGCCAGACTTTCCATTCCGTCCCTTCGAGAACGAAATCTGCGCCGGTCATACCCCAGTTCCAGATCGCCTGCGGATCGTTTCCTTCGGAGGGTTCCGCGCCGATGCCGGGGCACCACCACAGACCCTTGGCTGTGAGTCCGTCATCCGCGACCTCGATCATCGGGGTCGTAAGCTGCATATCAAGCATGTATCCGGGTGCGAGAGGTTTGACGATGATATCTCTGACAACTGCTTCGACGGCTTCTCTGCCTTCGAAAACACCCTCATCGGCATATTCCAGACGGACGTCATCCCGGTTCAGCGCAAAGTAGGACAGCATCTCGTCCGCGCGCTGGAAGTTCAGGGAAGCGGTGAGGCGTCCCATCAGGTTCTGAATCTCCCGGTAGGCGGTCAGTTTGCGGATCTTGCGAAACAGATCGTCACGGCGTTCCTTTTCAGTCATGTTCCTTTTCCTCCATTAGATTTCTGACCATGGATGCGGCTTTGGCACAAAGAGCGTCCACATCTCCGTAATAGACGTAATAGTGACCTGGAAGCAGGATATCGCAATGCAACTGTGCCATCCGCTCCAGTGTCGCAGTGAAAGCGCTCAGACTGAAGTCTTCGCCGCCCATATATGCAAGTTCCAGATCGATATCATCAAGCGGCGGCAGCGGACGCACATAGAACATGTCTCCGGTGCAAAGCGCCCGGTGTCCTTCTGTTTCGACTACGAAAGCAAAGGAGCCGGCTGAGTGACCCGGTGCGGCAACGGCTGTGATTCGGACATCCCCAAACGTGAATGAGTCTCCATCACAGAGCAGATGATCCACGTTTCCTCTGACCCATGGCCTTCCGAATAGTTTTTCCATCTCCGGGTATCCGTTGGTGATCTTGTACGCATCGGGATCAGCAGCATAGACAGGGATTCCGGCTTCATTGGCTCTGAAAGTATTTCCGGCGTGGTCATAGTGACCATGCGTCAGGAAAGCCGCCGTAACAGGTTTGCCGTCCAGATTCCAGTCCCGCAGGACGGACTGGACGATGTTCCATTGTTTCGTTTCATATCCCAGATCGAAAAGGATGATCCCGTTTCCCGTATCGACTGCGAAGGTGTTCGAATTGGTGCCGTATTCCACACCGCTTGTTTTGTATATTCTGTCCGTGATCTTCATAGCCACCTCCTGTTTTCTGTATTATAAATGCCCGGAGCACAAGCTATCGATTACCGCTGCAATGCTACAGGTAACAAATCGTTACCTAATCCACGTAGAATTGGTATAATCATATCGTAAGGGAGGATGGGAAGCATGATTAAGAACATGATTGCGGAGGCCTTTGATGATCCTTCCATCCGGATCATCCGGGCGCAGTATGCGGATATCCGGGACGGCGGCTTGGGTGTCGGGTTTGTCACGGATTTCGTGGACGGCAGTGAGGTCCACAGGATCACGAGAGACTTCGTGGTGTCTGTCCAGCGTTTTGAGAACGGGACCATGACCAACCTTGTGTTCAGTGAAGGCCAGCCGCTGAAACTTGCTTTGCAGGACACTGAGATCATTCCGTATTATTCAGATTACATCGAGCTTCGGTATATCGTCAGTGGGGAGCTCCTGCTTGAGGTCGAGGGAAAGGAAGAGGTATTCCACGAGGGAGATGTCTGCTTCATCCATTCCAGAGCCTACCACCGGGAGATCCCGGAGCGCTCGGACTGTTTGTTCCTCAACATCGGCATCGATCGGGAACTGTTCAATGACGCTTTTCTGGAGGGCGTCCAGTCGGGTCCGTTTCAGCGCTTTCTGCGCGAGAATATCCTGAAACTCGGGAAACAGGAGAGTTATATCCGTTTCGTCCCGCTCGACAGCCAGAACGACGAGATCCTCGGCTATATGAACACGATCTTCCGTGAGGCGGTCGAACACAGGGTAGGATATACCGATATCTGCAGAGGCTGGGCGCTTAGACTGATGGACTGCCTGACGCGGACATACCGCTTCCAGTTCTCGGAAAAGGAACCGGAACAGTATTACAAAAATTTGTTTGACAGCATCACGCTGTTCATGCAGGAAAATCTGGCGTCGGTCTCGATCGAGGACCTTTCGAGAGAATTTCATTTCCATGCGAATTATTTCAACAACCTGATCAAGAAAAATACGGGGATGACCTACTCAGCTTACCTGATCCAGCTGCGGATGAACCGGGCAAAGCAGCTGCTCAGGACGACCGACCTCTCAGTGGAGGAAGTCTCCTGGCTCGTCGGGTATCACAACAAAGGCTTTTTCTATAAATGTTTTTCCGCCGATTGCGGGATGAATCCCATGCAATACAGGAAAAGCAACAGGATTTCCGGGAAATAAGCGTCAGACGCGGGAAGACCCCGCGTCTAAGGAGAGAATATGGAACACAGATACGATCTGATCTTTGCCGGTGTGGCGCTGGTGGACTCCATCATTAAAGGATTCGATCCGGAACCGGTCTCGGCTTCCGGGTACCGTGCGGATTCCGGTTCCCTGAATGTGGGCGGGGAAGCGGTGAACGGATCGATGGCTGCCGCAAAACTAGGAATGAGGAGCGCGATCCTGTGCCCGCTTGGCCGGGATGCAGCGGGAGACCTGGTTGCCGGCGCGCTGGAACGCTGCGGCGTGGATCTGTCTCTGGCCGTCCGTTCCGACGAACACCCGACGCCCGTCACCACGATGTTCGTCCGGGAAGACGGCGGCAGGAAGAGCATCACCAACGGCGCGCATCGGTACAATTTTCATCCGGAGCAGTACACATCCTGTTTCCGGGATGCGCGTGCGCTGGTCGTGGGTTCCCTGTTCCGGGCGCCATTCGACGATCCGGAGATCATCCTGTCGGTTCTGCGTGCGGCGAAGGACGCGGGGATGCTGATCGTCGCGGATACCAAACTGCCGAATTTCCGGGTTCTCGGTCTGGAGGATCTGAAGGAAGCGCTTTCGCTGATCGATTACATCACCCCCAACGAGGATGAGGCGCGGTATTATTCCGGTGAGACGGAGCCGGAGGCGATGGCGGATGTCTTTCTCCGGTACGGCGTCGGCAATGTGATCGTCAAACTGGGCGGAAAAGGCTGCTATCTGAAAAACAGCGACACGGAGATCCGCCTGCCCGCGTACCCGATCCATGCGGTGGACGCCACCGGCGCGGGGGATAATTTCGTGGCGGGGTTCACTGCGGAACTGCTTCGCGGAAGTACCCCGGAACAGGCGCTGGAATTCGCCAATGCGTGCGGCGCGATCTGCACGACGGCGGTCGGTGCTGCGACTGCGCTGAAAAACAGGGAACAGGTCCTGCGGTTCATCTCAGAGAACGGATAAATCCGGCATCCGCCCGGTACAGCGGAAAAAACAGGGACAGGCAAGTTTGCCTGTCCCATTTTTTTGTCGGTTCGCTTAGCCCCAGAGGATCGCAAGCGCAGGTACGACCTGTTTCTTGCGGGAGACGACGTTCTTGAGGAAAACATGG
>OCTX012069849.1_pt1 | contig 14352 bp, 6 predicted proteins | sample 1539691 | NCBI WGS metagenome assembly OCTX01 (sample SAMN02144231, study PRJEB22623) | gut metagenome | biome: sheep rumen | host: Ovis aries | place: New Zealand | reverse complement strand
ATTTGGTAGGGTCCGCTCTCCGAGCGGACCGCGGACGCCTCGGAGAGGCGCCCCTACCAATGAGCACAGGACGCCTCGGAGAGGCGCCCCTACCAATGAGAGCCGGGAGTCTCGGAGAAACGCCCCTAACGCATTCTACGATTGCAACGGCGCCGCACGACTACCGTCTCGTGACGGATGAGGCCGCTGCTCAGGCGCTTCTTGCAGAGCTTATGGCCGCGCCGCGCGTCGCGTTCGACATCGAGACTGCTGCGCGAGAACCGGGCTTAAGCGCGACTGACGCGAAGACATGCCGCTTGCTAGGGCTCTCGTTCTCTACCGCTCCAGGTAAGGCGTGGTATGTAATTGCCGATCTCGTCGACGTGTTCCGCCCGCTCTTTGCGGACAAGTCAAAGATTCTCGTTGCGCACAACGGCAAGTATGATCGAACTGTCCTTCATCGCTACGGAATCGGCTTTGCGCCGACGCCACATGATACGATGCTTGAGCATTATTGCCTCGATGCCGCGGCGCGCCACGGGCTCAAGGAGCTTTCTGAGCAGCTGCTCGGCTACCGCATGATCCGTTTCGAGGATGTCGCGGGAGAGCCCGAACGCGGCAAGCCCGAGCCGACGCTCGCTGGTAAGGACCTAAAGCTCGTCTGTGACTACGCTTCGGAAGACGCCGATTTCACGCTGCGGCTTGACGACATCTTGCGTCCGCAGGTGCCTGTCGCGCCGTCGCCGCTTCCGAATGTGCTTTCCGACGTTGAAGAGCCGCTTGTGAAGATCCTCATCGACATGGAGCGCGAGGGCGTGAAGATCGACGTTGAGGCGCTCAAGGCATACGGTCGCGAACTAGACCGCGAGATACTTTCTTTAACGCAGCAAATTCTCTCCTACGCCGACCCCGGTTTCAATCCCGATAGCCCCAAGCAGCTTGGCGCGCTTCTCTTTGGGAAGCTTGGCCTCGCCGGCGGCAAGAAGACGGCGAGTGGACAGTTCTCGACTGATGAAAAGACGCTATCGAAGCTCGTTGGCGAGCATCCGATAATCCCGCTAATCCTCGAATACCGCGCGTGCTCGAAGCTCAAGTCGACATATGTCGACAAGCTGCCGACGCTCATTGACGAGAATGGACGCGTCCATACGACATACGCGCAGGCGTTTACCGAGACGGGGCGTCTAAGTTCGTCCGACCCGAATCTCCAGAACATTCCGATCCGCACAGAGCGCGGCAAGCTCATCAGAAAGGCGTTCGTCGCGCGCGACGAAAAACACGTGCTCATCTCGGCCGACTACTCGCAGATCGAGCTGCGGCTTATGGCCGCGATGTCTGGCGACGATGCGATGCTTGCGGCATTCAGGAACGGCGAGGACATTCACCGCGATACGGCGAGCCGTGTCTACGACGTGATGCCGGCGTTCGTCACGCCAGAGCAGCGCTCGAAGTGCAAGATGGTGAACTTCGGCATCATCTACGGCATTTCCGCGTTCGGGCTTTCGCAGCGGCTTAAAGTGCCGCGCAAGGAGGCGGCGGACTTGATCGAGACCTACTTTAAGCTCTATCCGAAGGTAAAGGTCTACATGGAGTCCGCGATCGCCAAGGCGCGCGAGAAGGGGTATGCGGAGACGATTCTCGGCCGCCGCAGAACCCTGCGCGACATCAATTCGCGGAACGCGACGGCGCGTCAGGCCGCGGAGCGCGACGCGATAAACACGCCGATCCAGGGCTCGGCCGCAGATCTCATCAAGGTCGCCATGGTAAAGGTCGACAGGGCGCTCAAGGCGGAGAACCTTCGCACGAAGATGGTCCTGCAGATACACGACGAACTTGTCTTTGACGTTCCCTTGGACGAGGTGGAGAAGGTCAAGGAAATCGTGACGCGCGAGATGACGACGGCGCTCGATTTCGGGGTTCCCCTAGATGTTGGCATAGGCGTTGGCAGCAACTGGCTTGATGCACACTAACGGAAAAAATGGTACAATTTCACTGGAGACACAGAAATGAAGAACTACCTGGCAATAGACATTGGAGCGAGTTCGGGGCGTCATATCATCGGGCGCGTCGTTGACGGGAAGATTACGCTTGAGGAAGTCTACCGTTTCGTGAACTCGCAGGTTCGCAAAAACGGCCACGACTGCTGGGATATCGAGAAGCTTGTTGCGTCCGTGAAAGCCGGCATAGACGAGGCGATGAAGAAGGGGCCTGTCGAGTCGATTGGCATAGACACATGGGGTGTCGATTTCGTGCTCCTCGACGAGAAGGGCGAGCTTTGCAGCGATTCCGTCGCCTACCGCGACGCGCGCACGACCGGTGCGGACACGGAAATCGAGTCTCAGGTGATGTCCTTCGAGGAGCTTTATTCGCGCTGCGGCATTCAGAAGGCGCCGTTCAACACTATTTACCAGCTTTGGGCTTTGAAGAAGGAACACCCCGAGCAGCTTGAGAAGGCGGCGAGTTTCCTCACCGTTCCGGAATATCTCAACTACCGCCTGACGGGGAACATCGTCCACGAATACACCGACTCGTCGACGACTTCGCTTCTCGACGCGGCGAAGAAGGACTGGGATTTTGACCTCATCGAAAAGCTGGGACTTCCGAAGCGCATCTTTGGAAAGCTCGAGATGCCAGGCGCGACTGTTGGCGAATACAAGGGCGTCAAAGTCGTGCTCCCCGCGATGCACGACACTGGCTCCGCATATCTCGCCGTTCCAGCGCGAGACGACAGGGCAGTATACCTTTCTTCCGGCACCTGGTCGCTTCTCGGCGTCGAGAACGAGAAGCCGATCACCACTAAGGCGTCGTGCGCGGCGAACTTCACGAACGAGGGCGGCGCATGGGGTCGCTACCGCTACCTCAAGAACATCATGGGCCTCTGGATGATCCAGTCGATCCGCCGCGAACTCAACGGCGTCGAGTATGTCGAGGGCAAGAGCGGCGACGCGACTAAGGAGGCGCTTGCGACGCTCACGGACTATGAGAAGGGACGCGAGTATTCCTTTGCCGACCTTTCAATGATCGCCCGCGGGCAGAACTACAACACGATTGTCGACGTAAATGATTCGCGCTTCCTCAACCCGGCGTCGATGATTGGCGAAGTCGCGAAGGCCGCGTCCGAGTCTGGCAAGCCGCCGACGACTGTTGGCGAGCTTATGCAGTGCGTCTACCTCTCGCTTGCGGAGTGCTACGCGAATGCGATACGCAATCTTTCCGAGATCACGGGCAAGGTCTATACCTCGATCAACATCGTTGGTGGCGGCTGTCAGGACAAGTACCTGAACGCTCTCACCGCCGAGGCGACGGGGCTTGAGGTCTTCACGGGCCCAATCGAAGGAACGGCCATCGGCAACCTGATCGTCCAGATGATCGCCGGCGGGGAATTCGCTGACCTCGCCGCGGCACGCGCCGCCATCGTGCGATAGTTTCTTAAACAGTACAAAAACGAAAGGAGTCATTCCTCCCGGAATGTAGTCGCCATATGAAAACAAACATGAATCGTCGTGATTTCCTCAAGGGAACTGCTTGGATGGGCGCTGCGGCCATGGCCGCCGGCTGCCAGATGAACCGCTTCGGCTTCGGCCAGGGCGGACAGATGCAGGACTATGCCTTCCAGAAGCTCAAGGGCAAGAATGTCCGCGTCGGCTTCATTGGCGTTGGCCAGCGCGGTACTGCGGCCGTCCATCGCGTATCGATGATCCCCGGCGTCGAGATCGTCGCGCTCTGCGACAAGAACCCCGCCGCGGTAGAGCGCAACCTCAAGTGGCTCGCCGACAGCAAGTACAAGACCGTTCCTAAGAAGTACATCGGCGACGAGGCGTACAAGGAGCTCTGCGACTTCGGAGACTGCGATGTCGTGTACTGCGCGACGCCCTGGGCGCTCCACCAGCCGGTTGCCCTGCGCGGACTTCTCGGCGGCAAGATCGCGCTCGTCGAGGTCACGAGCGCACTTACGGTCGACGAGTGCTGGGAGCTCGTCGAGGCCTCTGAAAAGTGGCAGATTCCCTGCATGCAGCTCGAGAACTGCGTGTACGGCGAGATCGAGCTCCTCGAGCTCAACCTCGCGCGCCTCGGGATGTTCGGCCAGATCAACCATGTCGAGGGTGCGTACATCCACGACCTCCGCGAGATCATCCCGTCGGTCAACAACAACATGAACCTCGAGTATCAGTGGCGCTACGACGAGAACATGGCCCACAAGGGCGACCGCTACCCGACGCATGGGCTCGTCCCGCTCTGCCAGACGCTCGGCGTCAACCGCGGCGACCGTCTTGACTACCTTGTCTCGCTTGGCAGCAATGACTACTCGGTCAACTACGAGTACTTCAAGAAGGAGTACCTGCCTGACTCTGACCCGCGTAAGTTCGATCCGCCTGCGGCGATGAACGACATGACTACGACGCTCTTCAAGACCGTGAACGGCGTCTCGATTATGCTGCAGCACGATGTTTGCTCGCCCCGCCCGTACAACCGCCGTGCGCTCATCTCCGGCACGAAGGGTATAATGGCGGACTATCCGTTCCGCTGCGCATTCGAGGACAAGTGCTTCGACCGCAAGGCGCACAGCTGGTACTCTGCAGCTGATGCCGACAAGGTGCGCACGAAGTACATGCACCCGATGTGGCGCGACGTCTCCGATATGGCGAAGAAGGTCGGCGGCCACGGCGGTATGGACTTCATCATGGATCTCCGCTGGGCGTGGTGCCTGCAGAACGGTGAGCCTCTCGACATGGACGTCTATGACCTCGCCGCGACGAGCTGTATCTGCGAGCTCACCGAGACTTCGATCCGGAAGGGCTCGAAGCCGGTGTCAATCCCCGACTTCACCCGCGGGAACTGGAGGAACGTCAAGCCTTGGGGCATCGTTAATGTCGACCTCAAGAAGATGGGCCTCGACTCCAGCGGCGTCAAGAAGGACGAAGCAGCGCTAAGCGTATAATTCTGTGTAATAATCGCGAAAATAGGCGATTCACGCCCAGTTTGCGGATATGCTCCGCTAATTGGGCGTTTTATGTCTTGAGCATCTGCTTCCTGAGGGCGAGCGCTACGGCCTCGGACCGGTTGGCGACACCGAGCCGCTCGAAGATTGCCGACAGATGTTTCTTGATGGTGATTTCCGAGAGCCCGAACTGCTTTGCAATGTCGGAGTTTGACTGACCCTGGGCTACGGAGGCGAGAACCTCCAGCTGACGATCAGTAAGGTTTGAGAGGGCCTTGTCTTGCTCGATCTGCTCCAGCAGGCGCGTAGGAATGACCTGGTTCCCTTCGACTACAAAGCGAATGGTGTTCACGAGGTCCATGTCAACCTTGTCCTTCAGCAGGATGCCGACTGCGCCGTTGGTGACGGCCTTTGCAAGCTCCACCGAGGTTCCGAAGGTGGTGAGGATCACGATCTTGATTTCCGGATGTGCGTCGTGGATGACTTTCGTCGCTTCGCTGCCAAGCATTTCCGGCATCATAAGGTCCATGATTATGACATTGGGTTTGAGAGAGTCCGCGAGCTCCACGGCTTGCCGGCCGTTCTTTGCTTCACCGACAATCTCCATGTCCTTTGTGGAAGTTACGAGCGCCGAGATGCCCATTCGCATCAGCATGTGATCGTCGGCAATCAGGATTCGGGTCTTGTTCATGAGTTTTCCTGTCTTTGTGAGGAGGGAAGGGGAATGGAGATGGTGGCCTTTGTCCCGTCTCCTGGTGTTGAGTCGATGGTGAACGTGCCGTCCAGTTTCTCGAGACGGTTTCGGATGCCTTCGAGGCCGAAGTGACCCTGAATGGGTCCGTCGCATTTCTCCGGATCGAAGCCACATCCGTTGTCCTTTACCGAGAAGAGGATTCGTCCAGGCTCTACGCAGCCAGCGATCCTGACATCGGTGGCACCACCGTGGCGGATTGCGTTGCCAGTCAGTTCACGCACGATGGCGAGGATGGCGTGGGCGGTCGTGTCCTTGAGGCGCTGGCGCGGGACGTTAAAGCGTATTGCGATCGAAGCGCTTGTCTCGAGCTGGTCGAGGGTCTTGCGGATAGCGGCGGAGAAGTCCTGCTCCTCCAATGTGTCGCTACGAAGGTCGAAAAGACATTGGCGCAGTTCCGTGCGGCAGGAATTGAGCATCTTGCGCGCGGTCGCGAGATAGTGCTTAGCTGTCTGCGGATCGGTATCGAAGGCCTCTGCACCGACCGTCATGTGGCAGGCGACGCCGGAGAGGGCCTGTGAAAGCGAGTCGTGGAGCTCGACTGCGAGGCGCGTGCGTTCGTCGGTCTTGAACTCTGCGACGGCGTGGGCCACTTGTTCGCGGTAGAGCTCGCGTCCGCGTCGGCTGACGAGCCGTTGCAGGATGCGGTTCCAGATATAGATGGCAATCAGTGCGGCCATAAGGATCGAGATGACGACCGTAAGACGGCGAAGCGTCCACCAAGAGGGGCGGTTCAGCACGACGACGTCGGCCGGTGAACGGACTATGAGCGCGAGTCCTTTGACCTTTGCAGAGCTGTAGTTCCGCCGTCCTGCGTCGGTAAGCAGGATGCACCGCCCGGTGACCTGGACGGTGCTGCCGATTTGGAGCGTGTCGACGATTTCACGGTTCGACGTCACGTCGACGGAGAAGGATATGTCGCCGGTATCAAGGGTGAAGCGGAGATCGTCCGTATTGTCGGACGACGGCAGGGTGCGGACGATGCCGCGCGCGGAAAGCAGCTTCCCGTAGGCCTCGCCGCGAAGTGAGCTGCGTCGGTCGTCGTGCCACAGCGCGATTAGGGCACTTTCCGCTTTCTCCTCCGTTCTCTGCCGCGGCGGATTTGCCGCGGTCTTCCATCTTGCCGATGTCAGGTTGATGCGGAATAGATCCGTCTCTGGAAGGCCGGCCGCGACGATAGTCTCGCCACATGGCGGGAGCGTGGTGCCGTGCGCGAGCGTGATGTTGACGATCTGTCCGTCGTCGGTCCGCAGCATCGCCCGGTCGCCCGACCAGGTCGCAAGCACTTCGCCGATGACGGATCGCTTTGACATCTGCGCGATTTCCTCTGATGTCAAGTAAAGCCGCTTCTCTATTGGAGGAGCGGAGAACGGGTCTTTCGGCGGCGGTGTTATGATCTCGATGTCCTTTGGTGAGAGTGGGGTGATGTTCGGCCATGCGAACTTCCTTGCGCCACTGACTGTCCTGCGGTAGATTCCCGTGACTCTGATTGTCGCATCGACAAGGTCGCTTCTGTCGCCGAAGACATCCCTTGGTATTGGAACTGGTACAACGACGTCTTTATCCTTTAGAAGGAGAATCATGTACCTGCGATCGATCTCGTCGGGGAATGCGTCGATCACAAGTCCTTCAGTGCGGATGAGAGAAAGGTGGTGCGTGCGCGTGTCTGTTTCGGAAATCCGGATGGTGATTGGCTGTGGGGCGGAGCCGTGTTCAATGACTTTGAAATCGTCAAGGCGTAGATAGGGCTCGTGATTTTGGCTCATCTTGGCGACGCCGATTACCGTAATCGTGTCGCCTGGCTTTGGCTGCGATAGGTCGAGCAAGCGGTAGAACGGCAGGCGTTCGCCAGAACTGTCGGAAAGTATGACCTCGCCCGTTTCCGGGAGAGGGCAGGTGCTAAGTACCTTTCCGGTAAGTTCAAAAGAGGCGCTCCGCGGCGTTGCGTCTTCAATGAATTTGTTGATTTCTGCGAGGGAATGAAGCCCTTGCTCGTCCGCAGCAACGGCCGAGACAAAGGTGAATATCAACGATAGAAAACACATGTATCTCATCACAGAGAAATTATACCAAGTTTTCAAAGGCATGACTACTATACTTTAGTATGTGTTTTCTGGTATACTTTCGTATTATTGTACGAAAAGCATATTTTTTGCTAAACTATCGTGCGTCAAAGGAAAGAACCTACAATGAACCCGAAAAAATTGTTCTTTGCTGTGTTCGCGAGCGTTGCCGCGCTCGGCATTGTTCGTATTGCTTATGCACAGGCGCTCGTTCCCGGATACCTCACTGATCCGACCGCGGTTCGTGGCGCAGTTGAAAGCGATGAGAGCTATCAGCCGCCAGAGAGTTTTAAATATCCGTACATCTCCACTTACTATGTGCAGCCGACTGTCACGCCGAGCGACGACGTGAAGGTTGGTTTCTTCGTGACCGACTTTGACTCCGCAAAGATTCGCTTTCTCGACGAGTCGCATCGCTTCACGGCGTTTCTCGAGTTCCGGCTCAAGGGCGGCGAGTCGAAGGTTCTTACGCTTGCAGACCTTGGAAGCGGCGATTACGAGTTCAACCTCGGCAAGCTCCCCGTCGGTGAATACGAGATGCGTGTCTGGGCGAAGGACGCGAAGGGCCGCGAGTCGCATCGCGTCATTCACGATTTCCGCGTTCGCACCGCCGATGATCTCGCAATCCCTGTGGACAAGGTCTACCAGATGACCGAGGCGGACCTCGCGGAATACGAAATTCGCAACGACGGCGACTTCGAAGAGATCGTCTATCTGGAAACGAACGGCACCTCTAGGGTAGTGAAGGGGAAGCGCGCAGGAGTTCCCGGCTATACCGTAACAGTGCCGCTTGACCCTAAGACTGGAAAGCTGCCGTGGCAGGCGTGGAAGAAGGCGAAGCTTGTATATGAAGAGGGCTATGACAAGGCTGCCGTCGCGAAGACCTCGGTGACGAATGTCGTTGGTCTCCAGAAAATGCTCGACGAGAAGGCCGCGGCAGGTTTCCGCAAGGTCGTGTTGCTGAAAGGGACCTATCGCCTCTCTCACGAGAAATCGCTCTCCGTTCCCAACGGCATGACGCTTGACCTTGGCGGTGCGGTCCTCAAGCAGAACGGCTTCACTGGCGAGCGCTCGTGCATGGTCCGGCTTCTCGGCGTTAATGACGCGCATCTTGTCGGCGGCACAATCGAGGGAGACTACTGGGAGCACAACTACGCAGGATCGAAGAACAACTCGGAATGGCCGTCGGGGTTTGAGATCGGTGGCAGCTCGCAGTACTGCTCTGTCGAAGACGTGAAGGTCGTCGGCATCACCGGCTACGGCGGGCAGAACGGAATCAACGCAGACGCACCAGGCGGGTGGAGCCGATTTCAGGAAGTGCTCCCTGCCTTTGCGCCAGGTGGCCTCACCCGCGACAACGGCGAGATTGACGCGTCGCACAAGTATCGCTTCACGACTGACTTTAAAGACCTCAAGAAGATATTGGACGCCGACAATCGCCGTCTTCAGGTCTCAAGGTATCTTGGCTACCAGGGTGTTGCGACTCGGTCTTGGCAGATGACAGTCGCGTGGTACGACGCCGAGAAGAAGTTTATCTCGGCGGAGACTGCCTGGCAGTATCGCGAGATGTGGATTCCTGCTGGCGCTGCGTTCCTACGCGTCTCGGTCGAGGCAGAGAGCGCCGATGCCGCGGACAAGTCTGGCCTCACGCTTACCGCGTTTCGCCTTCCCGTCAATTGCACCGTTGCGCGCTGCACTTTCGACAACTGCCGTTGCGTCGGGTATGCCGCTTCTGCGATGAAGAACATGCTGTTCGCGGAGAACTTCTTCACGCAGTCTGGCGAGAGCGCGGCGTGCTGCGCCTTTGACGCCGAAGACGGCTGGGATCAGATGCAGGACGTCTACTTCCTCAAGAATGTCTTCAGCGACAATCCTCGTAACAACTCGATCCTGACGTGTGCTGGACATAACTTCATTCTCGAGAAGAACGATGGCGACATTTACCTTTGGGGTCGCGCGCACTCGCCGTGCGTCAGGGGCAATGCCATCGGGCAGGGAACATATCGCTGCGATTCGCGTCTCCGCTCAGGTTACGGGCGTTTTGACGGCAACACCTACGCGAAGGGCGTCAATCTCGGGCTCAACGAATCTAAGGATCGGACAGACAACTGGGACTATGTTCTTTCGGGTCAGACGTTCGACGGCAGCAAGGACTCCTTCACTGTCGACGTTGGCACCGCGGGGCGCATGGTGAACTGCACTTTCAGGAACATGCCGGTCAGCATAGCAAACGCCTACGCCTGCACCTTCGAGAACTGCAAGGACGCAAGCACGTACCTGCCTTTCCCGGGCGGGCGCTGGTCGGAAGTAATTGTAAAGGATTCGACCTTCAGCCGTTTCTACCAGTCGAACGTCTGGGTTCGCTGCCGTTTCGAGAACACAAAACTCAGCAAGTTTATCGGCGGATCTCTTATGGCGAAGGACTGTTCTTTCGTTGGCTCCTCGCTCTTCGGGATTGAAGGGGCGGTATTCAACATGTCTGGTTGCACGCTTGACGGCGCGACAGTGCAAGGCAACTGGTGGGAGAAGCCGGCGGACTTGATGTTCAAAGACTGCACGATTACGATGAGCGGGAACGAGCCGCCGCTGAAACTTGGCGCCTACACTATCGGCAAGATCGAGTTCGACGGCTGCGAAGTCTCGGGAAAGGGATGTCTCGTCGATGTCAAGGACCTTCGTCCGATCCAGCTCCCTGCGAACGTCCCCGCGGCGGAGAATCCCGATCTTAGGCCCGGTACGATTGCGTTGCGCGGAACGAAATGGACTAGCGAGTCGTCGCCTGTCGTTTCGCACGTTGCCGCGCCTTCTAGCGCGCCTTCGCAGAAGAAGATATCGATCCTCGACACGGACAACGACTGGCCGGAAGGTGTTGTCGTCGCGACAGACCTCACGGCGTCTTGGGAACTAAAGTGATTTAATCGAACATGGAGAGACGAATCATGGACATCACGAAAAATATTCTCGCCGCCTCGCTTGCTCTCGCGATTGTTTTTGTCGCGCATGCCGAAGGTGCGCTCGTCAAGAACGGCGACAAGATTGTCTTCATGGGCGATTCGATCACTCATTACGGCGTCGAGCGCCCTCACGGCTATGTGAACCTCACCGTCCAGGGGCTTGCGGCGAATGGGATCAACATCCAGTGGATTGGCCGCGGCGTCCCTGGCGAGAAGGCGTCGCAGATGCTCGCGCGTTTCCAGCACGATGTCATCGACAATAATCCGTCCGTTGTGACGATTTGCGCGGGCGTGAACGACGTTGCCCTGTCCGACCAGGGCCCCTCGAGCGGCCCTGAAGACGTCGAGGCGATGATCCAGATGGCGAAGGCGGCCGGTATCACGCCTGTCGTCATGACACCGACTTTCGCGGTGTTCAACACCGAGAACAGCGAGGTGACGAGCGCCTACGCGGCGACGGTGCGCGGCTATGCGTCGACCTACTCCGTTCCGCTCTGCGACACATGGCAGGCCATCACCGACTGGAAGAACAGCTCCGCGACGCCATATCTCGAATACCAGCTCCACTACAAGGCGACGATCGATGGTGTCCACATGGCGCCCGCGGGCGACCGCGTGATGGCGCGGGCTCTTCTTCGCGCGCTTGGGATGAACGACGGGCAGATGGCGAACGCCGAGGCGGCGTGGAACGCCAACGAGAAGGTCTACTCGATCCACCCCACCGTCAAGATCACCAGTGCACAGCTCGCTACGTTCAAGCAGGCGGCCGCCAACGCAGGAATGGGCGGTGGTGAATTTTCCAAGGTCGTCTTCAAGCGCGGCCTTGCGTCTCTCGCCGCGAATCCGACGGTCGAGCAGGATTCTACTGGCTCTGGAGTTGAAACATTCTCGGCGGGCTTCTCGATTAACATGGCCGACTACGACACGCTTCTTACGACGTCTCTCGCTTCTGCCTACGTTCCTGCAGACAACAAGAAGGGGTATGTAGATGCGACAATCGGCATGGCGATGCTGCGCGGCATTCGCGAGTGCGAGCCAGGCGACCCTGTCGTGATCGTGCCGCAGGACGTCGAGACCAATCGCTTTTCCCATTATGTCGTGTTCACGGCCTCGGGTTACAAGGGGCAGTCGACGCTTGAGGATTTCCCTGTTGCCGTCCGTCTCGCCGCTAATTCGCCAGAAGGGTTCAGCTATGCTGACATGGCGAATCCGTCGAGCGGAAACGAACTGCGCTTCGCAGACGCCTCGGGCAAGTCGCTGGACTACGATGTCGAGGAATGGAACACGAACGGCGTTTCGCTCGTCTGGGTAAAGATACCCTCGCTTACGAAGACGACTGCGTTTAAGATGTACTACGGCGGAACGCCGACCGACGAGGTAAAGCCGATTCGCGCCTGGTCTGCGGATTACGTCGGTGTCTGGCATATGGCCGAGGCGGATGGCGATGTCTCCGACGCCTCGGGCAACGGGCTTGCGGCCTCGCCTAACGGAAGCGGCGAGGCGTATTCTGTTGCGGGCGATGGCGTTTTCGCCAAAGGCCGATTCAATACATCCGTCAGGAACAAGGGTACTGGGCGCTCAATGCTCTGCGTGAGCGACTCCTACCTTCTTGATCTCGGCAGCGACTTCACGCTTTCGGGCTGGGTGAAGATGACCGACACGATTGACGGCGGCGGACTTGCGCGCATAGCAGTCCGCAGTGCCGACGGCGCCACGCCGGAATGGGAAATCGCTCTCGCCGATGCGACAACGCTGCAGGCGTGCGGCAACGGCGGCACAACTCTCTCAGGAACGATCTCGTCCGCGATGGACAATTGGCGGCACGTCGCAGCCGTCTATGACGGAACGACGCTGAAGGTCTACGTCGATGGGTCGATTGTGTTGAACGGCGAGATCACGGCGGCGAAGGACAGCAACAACAAGCTCTGCTTCGGCACGAAGGGCGGGCTCTACAACGGCCACTTCACGGGGCTTTTCGACGAGTTCCGTCTCCGCGACGCCGTCTGTTCGGCAGATTGGGTGGAGGCAGAATACGACCAGGCGTCTTCCTCTTTCCTCGTCGCTTCCGCGGCGACTGACATTTCGGGCGGGGAGGCGCAACCCGCGCGTCCACGGGTTTTCCTCTCCATTGACTGAGAATTTTAACGACAACATCGCACCATTCTTAAAAAAGGAAAATGAACATGAAAGCAAAGCAAATGGTACTGGCGTTTCTGGCAGCGGCCGCAATGGTCGTCAACGGCGCGATTGATCCTAGCGGCGATACGTCCGGCGCAAACGACGCCGCGGCGATACAGTCTGCGATTGATGCGGCGGCAAATGGTGGAACAGTTACGCTCGGTGCCGGCATGTTCTACATCAACACGCAGCTCAATGTAACAAACGGCGTTACGCTCGCCGGCCAGGGGTGGGAAAACACGGTTATCAAGCAGGTCGCTACGACGCTGTCGGAGAAAACTCGTGTCGTGACGGTTTCCGGCGGCGCGAAGGTCGAGCACGTCACGCTGACAGGCGGTCGGCTCACCGGAAGCAACGACAAGTCCGGCGGCGGCGCGTATATCAGCGGTGGTACGGTTTCCTGGTGCTGCATCACCAATAACTCGGTATCAACCGCTAACACCAAATATGGCGGCGGCGTCGGATTCTCCCAGGGCTCGGGCGGTCAGGTGGATCACTGCATCATCGCCGACAACTCCGTCAGCACATCGACTGGAAACGAAATCGGCGGCGGCGGAATTGGCGCCTATCGTCCTCTTGGACAGATTAAGATCGATTCGTGTCTCATCAGCGGCAACCGTGTAATCAGCACCACTGGCTATGGAAGAGGTGGCGGAATCGGCATTGAGTTCATATATCAGCAGAATCCTGTGGTTATTCGCAACACCACGATCGTCGGCAACGCTGCTGGCGACGACGCGACGACCTCCTATGGTGGCGGGGTGTTTACGAATAACGACAGTGGCAAGAAACTGACGATGATCAACTGCATCATCTCCGGCAATACGACAGCGGGTGCTTTGACAAGCATGCACTTGAACTATACTGGCGGTGTTGACTACTGTTTCTTCGACATCGAAGCGGATAAGGTTGGTTCTCACAGTTTGCACGGTGATCCTCAGTTCGTCGACGCTGAAGATGGTGGCTATCATCTTTCTTCCGCTTCTTCGGCTCGTGAAGCGGGTATGATTTACAGTGACATTGGTGTCGATCTCGATAACGTTGATTTCGGCAATCCGCCATCTATGGGCTGCTACGAGGCGGGCGGCATCGCGACGGTCAAGAACCCTGTATTTGCGCCAGTATCTGGCACGACATTCTATCCGTCGACAAACGTGACGCTTGCGTGCGCTACGGCGGACGCTTCGATCTATTACACGCTCGACGGGTCCGAGCCGACAGATTCGAGCACGCTCTATGATGGGCCGATCGCAATCTCCGCGACGATTACAATCAAGGCCCGCGCCTATAAGCAGGATATGGACCCGAGCGCTATCATTTCCGCAACATACACTTACGAAGAGCCCGTGACCCCGCTGGAACCAATTGCGCTTGGCGAGGTCTCTGCGCGTCCTGGAACGGACTACAACGGAAACAGTGTCGCGGTTGCCTTTACTGGCGACATTCCAGCTGGCGCAGCTGTGGCGGCCTCGGTCACGATCGGCGGGG
>OCTX011839212.1_pt1 | contig 14354 bp, 20 predicted proteins | sample 1539691 | NCBI WGS metagenome assembly OCTX01 (sample SAMN02144231, study PRJEB22623) | gut metagenome | biome: sheep rumen | host: Ovis aries | place: New Zealand | reverse complement strand
GTTGCAACACCTATAAAGGCAGTTTTTAATAGTCCTAAATTGGACACTAATTTGTCTATTAGTTCAATTCCTTTTGTTCCGGAATCAATTAATCCTTTTAGAAAATCAGAATTTAAGGCATCATTTGATAATTCCTCTAAAGCAGCTTTTGCTCTATTAACAGAATATTCAAGTCCTTGTTCAAAATTTTCTTGTTCTCGTTTAGCACTATCTGCACTGTTTAATGCAGTATTGTAAGCACTCTCAAGTGTATCTATATTATCAAGCACAGCAAAAAGTGCGTTACTATTTCTTTTTCCAGCAAGTGCTTCTCCAAGAGATGCTCGCTCTATGTCATCAAGATTCTTCCATTCTTTTCCAATTCCAATAAGGATGTCATATATTGATTTAAAAGTTTTACCATCACTTTCAAGAATATCAAAACCAGTTAAGCTTTTAACTAATCCTTGAAGTTTAGAAGTAGTTTGAGTAAACTCATCTTCTTCCTCTCCGAGCGATTCTAACTCTGTTGTTGCCCCTCTTATGCGGGCTGATAATGTCTTGAATGTGGTACCTACTGACTCAGGATTCTGAAGTACAGTATTGGCAGCAGTTACAAGAGCAACCGATTCTTCCATAGATGTATTTGCAGCATTTAACGAAGCAGCAGAACGTTGCAATGCTTCACCAATACCTGCGGTATCTATTGCATAATTATTTGCCACTTCATTGAACACGTCCACGATGTGTTCTGCTTGATCGGCTTGCATCTGATAACCTTGAAGTGTTGAAATAAGTGATTGATTAGCCGTGTCAATATCGATGCCATCGCCTACATTTTTGTATAATAATGCGACTCTAGCTAATTCTTTAGCATCTGGTACACCGTAGCCTCGTTTTGTTACTCTCTTCAATAATAGAAGAGGGATAGGTCATTTCTGCCTATCTCTGCAATTTCATAACGAATAAATTCGCCGATTATATTTGCAGACCAGACCATACCTTCATCCTAATATTTAGGATGCCCCCATACGTCTAATCGTTACCTTTTAGACTGTGGTCGTTGCGGGACTTGTTAAATTAATTATAGTTTTATAAATATCATCTTTATTCATTGTATATGGGATTCTAATTAAATTTATATTATTATTTTTACAGTATTGATTTTTAATATTATCGTTTTGTTGGGTTATTTTAAGAGCGTTTTCTCCTCCCCAAAAATCATTTGCTATAGTATGTTGAGATCCATCATATTCAATGCAAGTATTATATTTAGGAAGATAAAAATCGAAAGGTAAAGGTTTTATATTTTTACAATCCAAAAAACGTTTTTGATAAATATAATCAATATGATTATTTTCTAAAACATTCTCAATAAACCATTCTCCTTTGCTTTTATTCAAACAACCACACGAAAACGTATTTCCCGATGTTAAATCATCAATTGTACATATGTGTTGATTTCCACAATCACATTGACATTTTACGGTTCTTCTATTTCTTTTTTTTACATCTAATTCCTCAATAACAGTTAATTTACCATATTTTTTCCCAATTATATTTATTTTTAAAGAGTTAGTATAATTATCTTTGTTGCATCCACATGAAGTCGTATGTCCTCTGTTTAAATTATTCTGTGGGACATAAGTAATATTTCCACAATCGCATTTACATTTCCATATAACACTACCATTAGAAGCTCTTTTATTTGTTGAATTAATGGCAATTAAATTACCAAACCTTTGTCCTTCTATGTTGTGTTTTACTCCACCAGAGCACGCTCCATGTATAGTATGCGTGGCACCTGAGATTAACGCATCTTGTCTCACAATGTATTCTTTATTGTCAATCCCTATACATCTACAATACGTTCTTTTTTTATTTTGATAATTATATAACATCTCTACAACTGTCAACTCATCAAATTGTTGACCAACCAAATCTCTTCTTTTTGGCATTAAAAAATCACCTCCTAAAGAGATGACTAAAACTATAATTAATTAACACATTACCCTCATGATTGTCCATCTCTGGAGTTCCCATGATTTGAGAGGGTGTTTATCTATATGTTACCATATAGAGGGTCTATTTTATTAAACCTAGCCCAATCGGCAGTAGCCGAAATTGTATCACTTATTGTTGCACCTAATCCCTTTGCAGTTTTTGCATAATCAGAAAAATCGCCTTGAATCTGCGATAAACTCTGATCCGATACCTTTGCCAATTCAACCATTTGCTTATTCAAATCTTGAACAGCATTAAATGCACTTCTTGCATATCTAACTATATCTTGAAAACTAAAATATGTTGCAAGGAACTTTGCATTCATATCAGATAAACGATGAATGAAGTTTCCAAAGAATCCAGTACCTTTTACAGAATCATCTAACGCTTTAAATTCTGCATCTGTACGATTTAACGCCTTTACTAACTCATTTAATTCGCTCTGAGGTCTATCAGTATTAAAATTCTTAAAAGCATCTTGCAATGCTACAAAATCTCTATAAACGGGAGTATTTTTAAATGATAATCTCGTATTCTTAGATAAAATATCATTTATACGACCAAGAGATTTATTTATAGTATTTTCGTTAGCCGCTTTATTTTCGGCGGCATTTGCAGTTCTTACTAATCGTTCAAGCTGTTGTTGCGCATCTTTTAATTTAGCTAATTCTTCATCTGTTACCGCATCAATACTTAAACCTTGTAATTTTACTAAAGTATCTCTTATTTCGTTGAGTTCTGATGAAAATTTTAAAGTATAATCCCTTTTAGCTGATAGATTATCGATCTGACTAATACTTTTGCTGATATCATTTTGATAATCCTTATATTGTTTATCTGTTTGTTTAGCCTGAAGAGCATTGATTTCAGCCATACTCTTTTTACGCATTTCAAGTAACTGATTAACTTGTGCCTCGGCATTTGCGTTTTCATCAATAGCTTTTAATTGTCTTGTGGTAGAAGCATATATCTCTAGTTGTTCTTGTTTCTGCTTCTCTAATTCTTCTATCTGTTCTGGATTTTTCTTTTCATCTAATCCCGCAATCTGCTTTCTAATGCTTAATACGTTTTTATATGCAGTTGCTTGTTTTACTAAAAGACCATTAACCTCGGATTGTTTTTGACTTTCTTCGGCGTTTATTCTATCGGCAGACTCTTTCTGCATTTGCTTATACAAAACTTGTTGTTTCTTTTCAGCATCTTTTCTCGCCTTTTCTGCGGCGTTTGCAGTTGCTTTATAGTTATCTGCCTCCATAGTACTTGTATAAGCTATACCGCCATTTTTATCATATTTGATGTTTAGCTTTTGTGTCTGCTTTACAAGTTCTCCAGTACTATCTTGTACAGTCTTTTCAGCAGTAATTAATGCTTGTGCGAGATTCTCGTGAGAATCATACATTCTCTGAATGCTTGTTATATAGCCATCAATATCCAGATTTTGAGCTTGTTTGTTTAGTTCAGCTTCAATAAGTTGAGCACCTTTGATAGCCGTTTGTTCATCATATTCTTTAGGTTTTTTAGATTTATCTGGTATATTTTTACTAGCTTCTCCCTCAGCTTTTATTGCATCAGCCGCAGCTTGTGTTTTATCGGCTGTTATTTCAGCAGAAGAGGCAACTTCTTTATTAGCTTCTGCGAATTTTTGCTTCAATATTGCAGCTTGTTCGGCAGCCTCTCCCTCAGCTTTTATTGCATCAGCTGCATCTTTGATATCATCCTGATTTTGAACAATACTAATATCTTGCCCTTGTTTAATTGTTTCATTAAATTCTTTTTGAGCTTCAGTTGCGGTTTTTAAATCATCTCTTGTTTTATCAATTGAATATTCTACGCCCCAATCTGTCGTTTCAATAGGTTTATCATTTACGACATTTACATTAGACGTTATTGTTTTTATTTTTTCTACAATTCCATCCAATTGAATTGATAATTTTTCAAAAGAATCTCCAAATAAATCTTTTTGAGATATATCAGATATTATATCTTTGATTTCTGAAAGCTTTTCAGCTATTATTTCTAGATTTTTACTATCATTATCTAAATCTAATAAATCTTCATTTTTTTGATTTACTCCAGATTTTTTCCTTAGCTGAGTACGAAAATTTTGATCGTTACTCGAAGGTATTTTAATTCCAGATAAATCTAGACCAAATAAATCCGTACTCATCGCTTGTCGTAAAACTTTGAAAAAATCCATTAACCTATATATTTGTCCTTCACTGGATTCAATTTCACTTACGCTTGTAGCTGAATAAGTTTTATATAGTTGGTCTAAACCACCTTTAAAATCTATTGCGTTATTAATATATGCGAAAAGTTTTTCTTCTCCACCGGCAGTATCAGTAATTTTAGAATAAGCGTTTTTGTATCGGCTCATTGTAGAACGCAAATAATCTTCGGTAGCGGCATTTTGATTATGTGCTGTTTTATCTATTCCTTGATTTACTTGTATATTATATGTGCCAGTTCCAATCTTTTGATACATCTCATCAAGCTTTGATAAAAGAATTTCCACACTAGATATTAAATTGGTAAACGTATTGTTTTCATTTACAGTACCTAAAACTGAGGAAATATCTTGCAACGTCTGTTTTATCTCTTGTAATAGTGTTACATAAGTTGATAATTTAGACTGATCAAAAATTTTCGATGTATCAGGTGTATTATTTATTTCAGAAATATTTTCAGATTGTTTAAGTATATCATATTCTTTTTGAAGTGCGTCTAATTTTGCTCTTGTTTCATCCAAGGCGCTCGAATATTCATAAGTTCTTGCCGCTAAATCTTCGAACTCATCAAATGAATAACTACGTTCAGCAATATTTCTGTAAGTATTTAATGAATTACTTAATTGATTAATATGTAAATATGCCTGAGTAAGTTCTTCTTGTAACTTTTCAAACTCAGCAATATCAACTCCGTGAGATAACGATGTTTGTAATTCACTTACCTCGTTATTAACTTCATTAACTTTATCCCCAACTCCATTAAATGAATTACGAAAATTAGCTAAATCATCTTTTGGTATATATACCTTTTCGCCTATTGATTGTAATAAATTCTCTACATTTTCTACTTCTATGCCCATTTGAGACATAGTATTAATTAAATCATAAGCTTGTTGTTGAAATCTTGCGAACGAATCAAAATCTATATTGAGATATTCATCACTACCAGCTTTTGATTTTAATTCCGACAGACTTGTTTCAAGCCCTTTAACCATAGCGTCTCTTGTAGATAATAAAGCCTCTCTCTTTTGTTTTTCGGCTTCTTGATAAGCTTTTGAAGTAGCTAATGCCTCAGCACGTTCTTGTTGTAAAGCCTCTAATTGCCGCTTAACATAAGCTTCATTTGCTTCAAAATTAATATTTTGCATATTTTTATTTAAAGTATCAGAAGCTTGTTTGCTAAATTTGCTTAAATATTCATTTAAATCATCTTGCTTAAAAATATCTGATTTATTAAATATACTATCAAATATATTTTTATATGACGAAGATATTTCTTGTCCAAATTTATTAGAATATTGTTGTAGTGTAGCATAGAGTTTTAAAAAATCTTTTTCGGTAGAACTTATATTTTCTGCACTTATCTTTGAAATATCAAAACCTTTTATGAGTTGTTCTAATTTTGCAGTTATTCCATTTATTTCTTTTTGTACGGATTTTGTATCCCATAATTCTAATTTTGTTCTCTGAGATTCACGAGCTTCTTTCCATAAATCATCAACAGATTTTTTTACTTGCTTAATCTCTGAATCATCAGCCTTTAGCTTTATATTTGTTGAATTTATTTTGTCTTGCGTGGTTAAAATATCTTCTAATCGCTGTAATAATCCATCAAGAGAAGAAGTATCGACACCACCGCTACCAGTAATACCATTAGCCATATTCCACCTCCTATATTAATTTATTTATTGAATTATTTACCTTTTCAATAATTTCATCAAATTCTTTTTGTTTTTCTTTGTCGAGTTCTTTTATTTTTTTATTCATCAAATTTATCATTCTATTATATGGACTAAAAGATCGAAAGGCTGGTCTTCCCCATTCATAATACCAAGGATGGGGAGTTCTCCAATAAGGTATTCCAGGGTTCGGATGACCATCTCCAGAAATAGCACCACCATGATATCCTTTCATAAAAGAGTTTTCAAAGATGTATTCATTACCATCCATTAATGAAGAATCAAAATCAACTCGATAATTTACACCATCTAAATTAACTCGAAACGCATTATACAGACTTCCTGAACGATTATAAAATATTGGATCATATGTTGAATACCATTGAGTAATAACATCATCTCCAATCATTTCTAATTCTTCCTTATATTTTTTAGGATATCGCTTATTCATATCTTCAATCTTTACTTTGGCTTTTTTTACATTATTAATTGCCGATAATATATCTCGTGTTCTCATATTTTAATCACTCCCTATCAATACAAAGTTAATACCTCCTCTAATGTCATACCTAAATAGTTTAGAATTACCTCGGCATATTCCGGAGTTGGTATTATTTCCCTAGTTACTATGTTGTTGACTATCTCGTGTGATAGTCCAGTTTCTCTTACTATATCTTGAATGCTTATATTTTGTTGATACATAAGCTCTCTGATTAAATCTATTATTATCATTTCTTAATTCTCCTTTATATTGAATCACTTAATCTGTCGATTAAGCTATATTGGATATGTAAATATATCTTGGACGATATACTTTTGCACAAAATATACCCTCTAAGATATATTTAACTAAAAAAAAGCCCTTGAGCGACTACATCACCCAAGGGCTAAAATAATCACTTATTGTCTATTTTCCATTTGTTCCATTAAACGAGAGATTGCCTTGCGGTCTTTCTCGTCTACAGCCATGTCCATTACTTTTTCAAGTTGATCAAGCATCATATCTTTACTCTCACCGCGAGAGTATCCGCCAGACATACCTTGACCATAAGAGCCACGTCCATAGCTTCTGTTATACATAGGATTCATTCTATAAGAACGTCTTCCCATATAGCTATTACTATTATCATAGCCGTTTCCAGTCTGAGAATATCCCATAGGTTCTTGAGGCATTCCCATTTCCGTTATATCTTTTGCAATATCTACAAGTTTATCCATAATTTCGATATCTTTTATATCAAACTTATCTTTCTTACCAAATTCTTCTAACTCGCAACATACTGCATCATAAATATTATCAAATACATCCATCATAAAGTACCTCCTTCCTTACGCTATTCTGTCTAAATCAATAATTGCATTCTTAACAAGTATTGGTTGAGTACTTGTATTAGTTATTGCAACGTTTTGACAACACCCACGAGGAATAGGTACTTCAACTGTTCTCGCTACATTAAAGAAATTAGCATCAGTTGGAGGATCTAAAGCTACTGCGGCAGGAGTTACTACCATTGTTGTTGCAGGTTCTGTAACACCATTAACGGTAACTGCAAGACTTATTGCTTCAGCCGTACCAGTAGAAGGTACCGCTATATTTGCACTAAAGTCTATAGAAAGTCTTCCATACATTGCACAAGGATTATTTACAATACCACGAACTTGGAACAATCCAGAGTCATTCTGATGTACTATATAACCCTTATTACATGGAAAGAAATCATTACTAAAAACAACTGTTGCTCCGGGAGCAACAGTCTGTACTGTATTTTCTCTATATTCAGCCATAATTGTTTACCACCTTTCATATTTTAAAAGTCGTCCGACCTCCAAGACGGAAGCCGAACGACTCGGTATCAAAATTAGTAATTAAACTAAAAATTTCGGTTTTACGAAAAAATGTTACCTTTTAGAATGAAAGGGTTATGCTCCATAACCACATCCGCATCCGTAATTGTAACCACATCCACATCCATTTGGATTCTGCACAATATATGCAGGGATAGGTACTGGTGCGAGATATCTCTCAAGAGCATTTGTTTGTGCTTCATTGTTAGCAATTATAGCCGCTGTCTGTGCATTCTGAGAAGCAGCAAGCTGTGACATAGTAAGCTGATTCTGAAGAGCTTGTATCTGCTCATTTTTCGCATCTATCTTGTCAGCACACATCTGATCTTTTATAGACTGAACTCCATTATTAATTGTATTTGTTACTACCTGAAGTGCATCAGTAACAGCTTGTCTATCCGCGCAAGCTTCACGAGCTATATCAGATGATAAATTAGCAATAGCTAATCTATTTTCACAACAACATGAAGCCTGATTAGCTGCCATATTTGTTAGCTGATTTGTTATATTTGATGTTTGATTACATCTAGATACTTCAGCACTTGCCAGAGATGACTGAATGCCAGTGATTCCACTCATCACTGCTGACTGATCAAAACCACGCTGAACATCATTAACTACATAAGGTACTCCGCCGTAACCTCCGTTACCGCCAAAATTACCTCCATTACCCCAGCCGCCGAAGGCGAAGAGGAATAAAAGAATAAGCCCAATTTGTTATCATATAAGTTTTTTATCTTATATTTCTATTACTTCATTTTGTAATAGTTCAGCATAACTTTTCAATTATTTTTCCATTTATAATTATTTTGGATTCCGCTAATTGTTGTTCTAGCAACGTTAAACATTTTCGCTAGATCCTTTTGATATATTTCTCGATGATTACGAATATAGTCAACGTCTTCTTGAGTTAATTTTGCCCAAGGACATTTTTCTCCTTGGAAATGCAAACCATTTTTTACCGCATGATCTCGATTTTGCTGATTAGAGACCCACTCAAGATTATCAACATTATTATTTGTTTTATTACCATCTATATGATTTACCTGAGGGAGGTTATCTGGGTTTGGAATATATTTTTCTGCTACTAATCTATGAACGAAATAAAACTTACCACAAAGTTGTACGCGCTCATATCCCTTATTATTCAATTGAGGTTTTAGAAATCTATTCCATCTTTTATTTAATATTCTTCCATCCGGTAAAACTTCATAATCATCCATAGTAAAAGGTGCAAATCCCATTTAATCATTCCTTTCTATAAAAAAAATAATTGTCGCAGCCTCGTGGGTAGATTATATTCTGCTTTTACAGGTTCACTACCTATGCGTTGCCCCTGACTATTCTTTTAGAAATAGCCTTCGGTTCGGATTAGCATCTCAGCCTTCCCGCTTAATTCTGCGATTTAAAGATGGCAGTCTTCTACCATCCAGAGTCTCCGTTTCCGAATCCACCGAATCCGCCATTTGTTACTGCTGCAACATCTGCTGCACTTAAAGAACCATCACTAATTGCCATAATTTTGTTCTCCTTTCAATAGTTGGAATAATTGATGCGTCCATCAACCTTATATAAGGATCCTTTATTAAAACAGCCGTTGGCTGAATTAAACAAAATTAAAAACGACCGCCCATCATCTTTTGAAATTGGGTAGCCGCTTGAGATAACTGATTAAATTGTTCTTGAGTCATTTGACCACTATTAAGTAACTGTTGTACTTGAGTTTTTGGGTCTCCTTGAAAACTTTGTCGAAATTGTTGAAATTGACTCATAATATTGGCGAAGCCACTATTTGTTTGTGGCTGTTGATTGCCAAACATACTAAATAGTGAACTTATTGCCATTGTCTATATCATCCTTTCTTGTGTTATTAAATGTATTTCCAGTAAATGTAGAAGAAATGTTTGGCGAAGTTTGAGGTTTGGTTTCTAATTCTAGAACCCTAAATTCAAGGTCGCTATATTTCTTTTTCAATTCATCATATTTTTCTTTAGTAACATAATTGTCCATATCAATCTGAGGAGTTTCAATTTCTTGAACAACCTCAGAAGTCACATCAACCGGTGGATCACTAAGAACCTTGGTTACAAGTGGAAGTGGTATTCCATTATTGTCTACTGTTTTAAAATAAACATAATCCCCTTCGGAATCGAAGAGTGGAATAGTAGTACCACGAGGTACTGGATAAGACTTTGCACCTGCTTCTCCTTGCACCCATGTAAAATAAGGATTAGACGATTGAGTATTCATTGGCTGTGAATACGGTATCTCATTCATTTGTTGTGGATATATCATAGGTTGCTGAACCATAGTAGGTTGCATAACCGAAGGATAATATCCAAAATTATAATTACTTGGGGTTGTATAGTATGCCATCACGCATACCTCCTTTCATTTTTCATATAAAAAACTCATCCCATAAAAGAACGAGTCTGTATTTCGTGTTTATTTAATAAATCATTTCTTCAGTAAACTCCAGTTTAGATGGAATGGTAAAGATAGTAACATTATCAGCATCTTATACATTAGGTGCTAATGAAAGTAACAATTTTAATTATACTTCGGGAAGTATTCCAACTGGTTACACATTTTGTGGTGCATTTCCATTGACTACTGGAAATATAAAAGTTATTGTCCGATATGCTAACACAATAAATGTCGGATTGATTAACTTAAATAATTCTTCATTAAGTGGAACTGTTACTTTGTCCGCACTTTGTATTAAATCTCACCTAATTAGTTAAGGCTTTAACTTTAGTTTTTATTCATAAAAGAATAACCTAAAAGTTACACTTACATTTGTGGCTTTTTCAAAATTAGGCCAGTTGTAAAACATAGCCCACCAACCATCTGTATATACTAATATAAGTTGCTTATAAGCAGATATTGCAATGCCACATAATATTTTCCTACCATCTAATAAAGTATTTAATGATACAGCACCATTACTACTTGTAGTTGCTGTAAAATCTTGATAAGTTATTTTTCTAGCTATACTGGAGTTTAATTCATTAATAGCTCCACTACAATCTTTTGAAGTTGTTTCAAGAGTAGCAGTGCCGACTTTATTCCAAAGTGCATTGTCAACATCAGGCACTCCATCTTTTATATAATATGCAATATCATCAGTTAATTTTGAACTTGGAAGAGCATCATACTCAGCTTGTGTCACAGATACCGTAGTAGACGATTTTCCATTTAACTCATTAATTGCACCAGGCAAATTTTTAGCATTTGTTGTTAAATCAAAATTTATATCTTCAATAACGTCGGCAGATATACCACCAACGGGATGATCATTTTGTAATAAAACACCCATTTTATTTTCTCCTTTCATAATAAAAAATAGGAGTTAAATTCCCCGAATCAAATGAATCAAAATAACTCCCATTTTTAATCGCCACCGCATGATTACCAGTAGCCAGTACAAATGTTCCGTAAGGATGTTCCCTACAAAAATCTATTATTGTATAACAATCAGGACAAGTATCGGGTATGACTTTTCGTACAAATCCATTATCGCGTAGATACACATCCCACACTTGATTGCTATTACCCCAATCCCCCATAAGATATCCAATCTCGCACAAGTCCCAATATGTAATATCCCAAGATTGGTTTAGTGCTTTAGAGATTGCTCTGATTACACAATCTCCCGTATCTTTATTATTTGGATTGTAATATTTATAAGCCATACCATATACCCCCGATAGATATTAGTCGTTATTGGTTTCTTTTTGTAATTCCTCTATAACAGAATTAATTACTTCCTCAGATATAGAAAAACTTTCTTTAAGATTATAAAGAAAAGCAGTAAGAGAGTATTCATTATCTCTAAAATCATCCATCTTCATATTTAAAATAGTCTGAAACTCAGAATACTCTGATTTAGGAATACTACCTACAATTACATCAATAGCACCTATTTCATTTAATTTGTCATATGCCTCAACTACTTCTTCATTAGCAAATTCTATATCTGTATAATTTTCAATTAGTTTCATAACAAAAAACAGATAGCGATTGGCACTATTTACCTTTACCAACTTTCTATCTCCATCTACAATGTGACAAGTACTATCTACAATACCATCACATATAACCGACTTCCTTATGAAGTCTATATACTTTGTTGTAATATGTTTATCTATAAAGCTATCCATTGCTGAACCCTTTTGCTTGGCAGCAACACCATATTCTCTAATAAAAGCATCAACCGATATTTTTCCCATTATTCATACCTCCTAATCACTCTTCAATTAATTCGTATAGGTCTAACAGATAATCTGCAGATAATCCTGCATCGATTATCTCCGTGTATTTAAACTTATTAATATTTACATTTACATCTGAATTAAGAATAGTCTTTAATTCTTCATTTATTTTAGCTACAGTATTTTTATACTCATCCATAGCAGTATTAAAATCTTCATCATTATCAAATGAATCCCTCTTAGGTTCAACAATAGATGCACCACCATTCTCATTAATGGTTCCATACTTATAAATATTCTCATTTCGAACTCTCTCAAAATTTTCAGTGATTGGTTCTAATTGCTTTGCCATACCTAAGAGTTTAAACTTAACCAAAGCATTTATATTCGAATTACTATCAATAATTGACTTAATTGTTCTACTGTAACTAATTGCATCTTTAACTAACATAATCACTAATTCCTTTCTATTATCCTTTTATTCAACTCTAAATATGAAATAGTATCCATCATCTGTACTAATATGATATTCATTATTAGCGCAGAAGTATTTCATATTTGATATCTGTGTATTCGTATTAACATCCATCAGTAAATTACATTCTTCTGGAGTTAATACATAATTTCTTTCTTCAATAAATCTCTCAATTTCTTCTGAATACATTAACATCACTTCCTTAGTTTCGTTACGTACCCCTTTATTCATACATATTTAGCGCACCTTCGCCTATAAGAATTGCATCAGATTCGTCATCTGATTTAGGTGTGATATTATATTTTTCTGTAACATATGCTATAGAAAAGTTCTTTTGTTCTTGTCTTTTTACTCCTTTGCCATTTGGAAATCCCTCAATATACTTTCGCCAAGAACTTGGCATAATACAATGAAATTCTGCATTGTTGGTTATACACCACGCAAATATTACACCCTGTATTCTATTAAGTTTTTTTTGTACATCGGGATTACCGTGACAATAAGTATCTTCAATATAAACAATGGAAGGGCGATAGTAATCCAAACCCTTCCATAGTTCTAAACTCATTTTTTTTTGTCGTTCTTCAACATCTTTTATTTTACTCATATCTATAATATGGGATTCTATATATTTTCCATTATCCCATACTGCAAGACCAGAACATTTAGTAGAACAATCGAGAGATAACATTCGTGTTATCTTACCCATATTTTCTCTGTTCCTCATTTGTTAGATTAGTTGTCCAAGCATGTTTCTCAAGAAGTTCTCCGTACATCTTCTTTATATGTGTTATGCTTGCAACTGTTATATTATTTTTAAACTCTGGATGTTCTGCAGTATATCTTTCGTACCTTTCAATATCATCCATAACTTGATTCCAAGAATCCTTACTATGATGTTTGCCTTCTTGTATAGCATCCTCAAAGTGTAAAATTCTTACTCTTATGTTTGTTGCCTGATCTTCTCCAACCTTTTTTTCCAAGGCATCTACTTTATCGGAAACTGCTTTAACACCTAATAACTTTCCAATGATACCACCTATCCAAGACCAAGGATTTATTTTAATCTTTGACACCTCGATTAGTGAAAGTAGTATAAAGATAGCTATAGGAATACTACTAGGATTACTTACAATCAGCTTCCATATTTCAGATACTGTCATAGAATATAATCATTATCCTTTTTGGATTGTTTAATTATCTGATTGACAGCCACAGCTACTGCGCCAGATGCTATTCCCGATGCCACAGCTTCGTATGATAATCCATTCATAAGAAGACCCGAAACACCACCAAGTGCAATTGCTATCAATGGTATATATTTATCCTTAATAACTTGAGCACGCTTTATTGCGAAACATACACAATAACAGACAACGGCTATTATTGGGATACAAAATTCTTGAATTAATTCGCTCATATTCATAATGAATCCCCCTTTTATAATTATTTAATTTTTTACTTTTTTAAACTATCTTTTGATTCCTTTAGTTAAGTATTTTTTCTAAACTAAACACAAGTTTAGAGTATAAATCAATAAGTAATCTATTTAGTATTAAGAGTGCTTATACTTCAATAATTGAGATTTCAGACCAAACCTCTTATCGTGTAGGTAATATCATATATGTTTCTCTAACTCTACGTAGAATAGGAAATATAGCTAATGGTGAACACGATATAATACAATGCTCTGTAATTCCTAAAATTATTTCAGTATTTAACAAATTCCATGATGATTATGGTTTAGTAATACAAGCTAATGGCAACGGAAGGTTTAATCTTGGCACTCAAAATCGAACTTGGTACACGCTGTCAGGATATATTTTAGTATGATTATATATATATATATTATTAAATAAAGATATGATTAGGAAGTAGTAGTAACTGTGCGTAATATATCAGAGTTATTACTTCTTCTCCAAAAGTAGAA
>OCTX012277557.1_pt1 | contig 14358 bp, 13 predicted proteins | sample 1539691 | NCBI WGS metagenome assembly OCTX01 (sample SAMN02144231, study PRJEB22623) | gut metagenome | biome: sheep rumen | host: Ovis aries | place: New Zealand | reverse complement strand
TTTATATACTCCGATAAAGTCATAGCTATTATACCTTAACGGGTACAAAGATAAACAAAATTTTTAATAATATACCAAAACGGGTATAAAATTTAGCAAAATCATTAAGATTATACCCGATCGCACACAGAAAGAGGGAAATACTGGCATAGCATATTTAAGGTGCGCTAACTGGTGACAAAACCATTCATATAGAGACCTTACCCAACACTTATAATTCCGTTCATTTCAACAACTGTAGTATTATATTAGGTGGCGTTTGCATCTTCGTTACAGCACACATTCCTACCCCCATGTCCTTCACACTGGCACCCAGGAAATACACCCCGTCGTCAATAATCAGAAACCGGTCATGATTCTTGTGCGGCAACTGCACATACTTGATTTCACGATACTGGTCATTATGCTTTCGAAGATCTGTTAGAAATGACTCGTTAAAGCGTGTGTGAATCGTCGCCTCTACGTCATCATCCCGTTTGTCCAGTAGCGTTAATATTCGGTCATCTACAAAGTTATCGCGTGTGAATGCATGAGGGGGTTTTTGTGTTCCTCCCCGTCTTTCTATAGGTTTTGATGTCGCATTTTGCGATATCAAAACTCTTTCCTTCTGATTTCCTGCAATGGTAGATGTCAGTGATTACAAACTATTTCTCTATTCTTTCAAAGAAATAATGATTACCATGGTATTAACGAAACTCTTCTCATTTGAGAACGAAGCATAATCCATGATAATGTAAAAGAAATCTACGTAAATGATATCATTATTTCGAAAAAATGATTATCTTTGCCAACACAATGACATCTTTACTAAATAAAATAGAAAACATTGATTAAAAAGCTAATACAACAAGTGGGAAGGTTCCGAACAGCTTCCTTCCTCACCCCGATCTTCACCGCTTTAGAAGTGGTGATGGGCGTGCTGATTCCATACGTCACCTCATGGATCATCGACCGTGGTATCATGGCGGGAGACATCAATATGGTGTATTTCTACGGCGGTCTGATGCTGGTGATGGCATTCTTCAGCATGCTGTTCGGAATCCTGGCGGGACGGTTCTCTGCCTATGCCTCTTCGGGCTTCGCGTCGAACCTGCGCAGTGCGATGTTTCGCAATATCCAGACCTTCTCATTCTCGAACATCGATAAGTATTCCAGTGCAGGACTGATCACCCGCATGACCACCGATGTGCAGAGTCTGCAGCAGGCTTTCCAGATGTTGATGCGCATCTCCGTACGTGCCCCGTTGAATTTGGTGTTCAGTGTCTTCATGTGTATCTTCATCAATCTGAAGATGAGCGCGATATTCGTGGTGGCACTCATCATCCTCGGCATTGCCCTGTATATGATCATCTCCCGTACGGTGAAACTCTTTGCACAGGTGTTCCAGCGATACGATGACTTGAACAGTTCTGTACAGGAGAATATCGCCGCCATCCGCGTGGTGAAGGCTTTTGTACGAGAGGACTTTGAGAACAAGAAATTCAGTAAGGCGGCAGATGCCTTATACAAGCTGTTCGTCAAGACCGAAAGTCTGCAAGCCCTGAACCACCCCATCATGATGCTCGTGGTCTATGGCTGTATTATCTCTCTGTCGTGGCTTGGTGCGCAATACATCGTTATCGGGGAACTGACCACCGGACAGCTCACGTCATTGTTCACCTATGTCATGACCATCCTATCATCACTGATGATGCTGTCGATGATCTTCGTGAACCTCACCATGAGTGCGGCAAGCGCCAAGCGAGTGATAGAGGTTATTGATGAGAAAGCTGACATTACCAATCCCGAGAAGGATGCCGTGATGGAAGTAACCGACGGTAGCATCGACTTCGAGCACGTGAGTTTCAGCTATGGCGGCAAGAGAAAGGAAGATGAGGAGAAGCAAACAGAGACTCCCTATGCCATCCGTGACATCAGCATCCATATCAACAGTGGTGAGACCATCGGCGTCATCGGAGGAACTGGATGCGGAAAATCATCTCTCGCCACCTTGGTCAGTCGTCTCTATGATGCCACGGAGGGCACGGTGAAGGTGGGTGGCGTGGATGTCAAGAGATACGACCTCACTACCCTCCGCAACGAAGTGTCGATGGTATTACAGAAGAACGTGCTGTTCTCGGGCACCATCCTCGATAACCTTCGCTGGGGCAAGGAAGATGCCACCTTGGAAGAGTGTAAGGAGGCTTGTCGCCTGGCATGTGCCGATGAGTTCATCGACCAGATGCCCGATGGATACAACACCCTGTTGGAACAAAACGGAAGCAATGTATCGGGGGGACAGAAGCAGCGTCTATGTATTGCCCGCGCCCTGCTGAAGAAGCCCAAGGTACTGATCCTCGACGACTCCACCAGTGCCTGCGACACAGCTACGGATGCCAAGATCCAACGGGCATTCCGCGAAGAACTGCCTGATGTGACGAAGCTGATCATTGCCCAGCGCATACAAAGCGTTCAATATGCCGACCGCATCATCGTGATGCAGAGTGGACGCATAACAGGCTTCGACACCCATGAGAACCTCCTGAAGAGCAACACCATCTACAAGGAGATCTATCAGATACAGACCAAGGACAAGGGCGACTTCGACAAACCCGCCTAACCCTTCAATTCTTCAATTTTTCAATTCTTCAATTTTTCAATTTTTCAACTATAAGATATGCCACCAAGAATGAACATGGGACCCGGCGGAAGAGGCGGGCACGGAGGAAGGAACATGGGAATCGCCAAGATGCCCAAGGGCGGGATGAAACTCATCAGACGACTTATCCGCTATGTGGCAGTGAACTACAAATGGTCGCTGCTGGCTGTACTGGTATGTATTCTCATCACGTCTGCCACTACCCTCACCTCCACCCTCTTCACCCGTACGCTCATCGACGACTATATCCTGCCCCTCACACAGATGGAGCATCCTGATTTCAATCCGTTGGCCCATGCACTGATGAAACTGGCTGCGGTGCTGATCATCGGTGCCCTCTGTGCCTACATCCATAGTCGGTTAATGATCAATGTCAGTCAGGGCACCCTGAAACGCCTCCGTATCGATGTGTTCAGTCACATGCAGCAGCTGCCCATCAAGTATTTCGACACCCATGCCCACGGCAACACCATGTCGGTATATACCAACGATATCGATACGCTGCGCCAGATGATCAGTTCGATGCCCAACCTCTTTTCCTCACTCGTCACCATCACCCTTACCCTCACCAGTATGATTGTGCTGAGTCTGCCACTCACCATCCTTACGATCCTCATGTCGTTCGTGATGATCTACACCACAAGGGCATTGGGAAAGCGATCCTCGAAGTTCTTCTATGCACAACAGACCAACCTCGGTAACATGAACGGTTTCGTGGAGGAGATGCTCACCGGACAGAAAGTGGTGAAGATCTTCTGTCATGAAGACGAGGCCATCGACCAGTTCCAACAGCTGAATGACAACCTGCGGTCAAGCACCTACAATGCCAACCGTGTGGCCAATATCGTCATGCCCGTCAACGGGAACCTCTCGAACCTCATCTATGTCATGACAGCCATCTTCGGCGCCATGCTCGCCTTGCGATATACGGTTACGGCAACACCTCTTGCCTCTCCGCTGACACCCCTCGCCGGTGAGATTCTGCCCATCACGTCGGCCCTCACCGTGGGAACACTTGTCAGTTTCCTCACACTCATCAAGAACTTCACACGCCCCATCTCAGAGGTATCCAACCAGATCAACAGCATTATCAATGCCGTGGCAGGAGCGATGCGTGTGTTTGATGTGCTGGATGCAGAACCAGAGAAAGAGGAACAGGCTAACGTAACACTGGTGAATGCCCGGGAAAATGCTGACGGCACCCTCACTGAGACAAAAGAACAGACTGGTGTATGGGCATGGAAGGTGGCACCATCAGCCTCGCAACCACTTCAACTCATACGACAGCGTGGCGAAGTGGATTTCTTCGATGTTGACTTCAGCTATCCCGTTATACAAGAAGATGGAACCGAAGGATTAGGAAGACAGGTGCTCTTCGATATTGAGATGGACACCGATGCAGGACAGAAGATCGCACTGGTGGGCGGTACGGGTGCCGGAAAGACCACCATCACCAACCTCATCAACCGTTTCTATGATATTCAGGACGGTAGGATCCTCTATGACGGCATCAATATCAGTAGCATCCGACGTCAGGAACTGCGGCGCTCTCTTGGTATGGTACTGCAGGAAACACATCTGTTCACGGGCACCGTCATGGAGAATATCCGATATGGACGCTTGGATGCCACTGACGAGGAATGTATAGCTGCCGCCAAACTGGTGCATGCCGATGACTTCATCTGTCGTTTGGCAGACGGGTACCAGACCTTATTATCAGGTGATGGTGGTAACCTGTCACAAGGAGAACGTCAGCTCATCGCCATCGCCCGTGCTGCTGTAGCCAATCCACCAGCCCTGATCCTCGATGAAGCCACCAGCAGCATCGATACCCGAACGGAACAATTGGTCCAGCAAGGTATGGACTCACTGATGCAGGGGCGTACCACCTTCGTCATCGCCCACCGTCTTAGTACAATCCGTAATGCCGACTGGATCATGGTGATGGATCATGGACGTATCATCGAACGTGGCAACCACGAACAACTCCTCGCCCTTAAGGGCAAGTACTATCAGCTCTATACGGGCAACGAGCTGTCATAAAGATCACTGGTTTAGCAGTCGCATATATTCCTCATAGGAAATATATCTGCCACCCATGGATTTAAGATGGGGAGTCTCGAACTGACAGTCGATGAACCTGCCCCCGAATGCTTGCATAACTTGTGCAAGATAAATCAAAGCCAGTTTACTGGCATTGGGCACCAACGAGAACATGCTCTCTCCGAAAAAGGCAGGGCCGATGGTAACGCCGTAGAGACCTCCCACCAGTTGGGAGCTTTCTTCCTTATCTCCTTGTCCCCACACCTCCACGCTGGCTGCTAAGTTCTGTTCATACAGACGGGTATATGCCTCAATCATCTCCTCGCCTAGCCAGGCGCCACGTTCATGGATACGTAGCTCACTGCAATGGTGAATCACCCCTGCAAAGTCTTTGTTGATGGTTACATGATACAGATGTTTATTCATCAGTGTACGCATGGAATGGGAAATATGGATCTCATCAGGGAAGATCACGAAGCGTTTCAACGGACAGAACCACAGACGTTCGGGATTCTCGCGGAAGCCATACCAAGGGAAGATGCCGTGACTATATGCCAACAGCAGACGGTCAACACTCAGGTCACCACCCACTGCAATCAGTCCGTCCTCTTCACCAAGGTGAGGATCAGGAAACCATAGCTCATTATCGTCCAACTGGAAGATCATCCACTACAATCTCTCCACCATCCTTCAACTTCCCGAACAAGATCTCACGCATCAATAGAGGTTTGAGCAGCTGGCCAATGACGCGGTCCATCTCACGGGCACCGTATTCCTGAGTAAAGCCCTTGTCAAGCAACTGTTCCCTGGCCTTATCAGAAAGGATCATCGTGACCTGACGGGCTGTCAGTTTCTCCTGAAGCTCACGCAGTTTCTTGTCTAAGATCAGCTCCGCCATGTGACGGTCCATGTCGTGGAACACCACGGTACCCGACAAACGGTTGATGAACTCGGGCTTGAAGATACGCTTCACTTGCTTCAGCATGGCCTCGCCCCTGCTAACACTTGCAGAGAATCCCACATGCTGACCCGCATATTGCGCCCCAGCATTGCTCGTCATGATAAACACCACGTTGCGGAAATCGGCCTTCCTGCCTTTGTTGTCCGTCAGACTGGCATAATCCATCACCTGCAGCAGGATGTTGTAGATATCCTGATGAGCCTTCTCAATCTCATCGAAGAGTAACACACAGTTAGGGGTCTTACGGATGGCATCCGTCAGTAAGCCACCATCCTCATAGCCCACATAGCCGGCTGGCGAACCGATGAGTTTGGCTACCGTATGCTTCTCCGTATATTCGCTCATATCAAAACGAATCAACTTGACACCCAGCTCCTGAGCCAGTACGCGGGCTACCTCCGTCTTTCCGACACCCGTAGGACCGACGAACAGCAGACTCGCCAAAGGTTTGTTCTCATCAAGTAGTCCGGCCTTTGACATCTGCACAGCCTCCACCACCTGACTCACCGCCTCGTCCTGACCGTAGATCTTAGACAGGATACGCTCACGCAGTGTCTCCAGTTCCTCGTTGTTGTCCTCTTTCAGGGCTACCGCATCAATCTTGCAGATCTTCTGAAGCACGGTATTGATCTGTTCCTTGCCAATCTCCTTCCTTTCCTTATTCTGTTCCTGTGCATCCTCATTCGTTGAGATCTCCATCGCAGCACCAGCCTCATCGATCAGATCGATGGCCTTGTCAGGCAGAAAGCGGTCATTGATATACTTCGCACTCTGTCGCACGGCATAGTCGATGGCCTCATCGGTATAGGTAACATGGTGGAATGACTCGTATTTTTCCTTCATGCCGTTCAGAATAGCAATGGTCTCCTCCACACTCGGCTCAGCGATATCTATCTGTTGAAAGCGTCGTACAATTCCCTTGCTCTTGGAAAAATAACGGTTGTATTCATCATAGGTGGTGGAACCGATGAAGCGAAGGTCACCGCTCTCCAAATAGGGCTTCAGCATATTCGATGCATCCATCGAACCCTCACCCGTCTGTCCTGCGCCCACCAGGTTATGGATCTCATCGATATACACGATGCCATGTCCCTCCTGCTGGATGCCATCCATCACCGCTTTGATGCGCCTTTCAAAGTCACCCCTGAACTGCGTACCCGCCAGCATGGAGCCAATGTCAAAGAGATAAACCTTGGCATCTTTCAGTCGCTCAGGCACCTCTCCTTTGACGATACGGGCTGTCAGACCATATACCAAGGCGGTCTTGCCCACTCCAGGTTCCCCTACATGCAAAGGATTATTCTTGTCTTTCCGGCACAGCACCTGAATGGTTCGTTCCAATTCTTTCTCTCTGCCAATCAGCGGATTATGGCGTTCCACTACATCATTGATACAAGTCACCAAGTCGCGCCATTTAGGAGTATGCGCCGTTTCCTCCCCCATCAAACCTTCCTGATCATTCAATTCCTCCTCCAAGTCCTTTTCTTCATAATCGGAGATGATCATGCTCTTGAACTCCGCCACATTATCGCCCAAAGCCTGTATGAGCAAATAGGAAGCCCAGGAGTCCTTCAGGTCTAACAACGAAACGACCAGATGGGGTACATCCAGTTCCGAAGCACTGCTATAAAGGACATGACGGCACGACAGTTCCAATAGTTTGTGCATCAAGACAGAAGGTTCGGGCATATATGATTCCACCTCCTCGGGAACAGTATCATATTCTGCCAGTTTCCGAGTTAGTTGTTCCACCACATCACCGGGATCACAGAACAGTTCCAGTGTGTAGTAGAAATCCTGATTCTTGAGCATCGTAAGCAGGAAATGCTCTGGCATGATAAACTCATGCCGATAGCGCATGCAGCACTTCAGCACCTCACTGAGCAATTCATCCAATCGAGCAGTTTTCTTTATTTCAGGCATAGGATACACTATTTTGTTTCCCCATCATTCATCAGGTTCATAAGTCAGCCTCAAGGGAAAGCCAGCCTCCCGTGCCATAGTAGTGGCTTTCTTCACCTTCGAAACGGCAATATCATAGGTATAGATACCTACTACGGCCTTGTCGGAATGATGCACCTTGAGCATCAGGGCCTCTGCTTCGGCCTCACTTTTGAAGAACACCGTAACCAGCACTTTCACCACAAACTCCATGGTGGTGAAATCATCATTATAGATGGTCACCTTATAGCGTTTCGGCTCATGCAGGTCTGTCCGCTGTCGTTCACGTGTGCTTGATTGTTCCTGTGGCATATAGGATGATGGTTGTTATGATTCGTAAAAGACTGTCCTACTGCACAATCTTGAAACGGATGCGGAAGCTGCGAGTCCCTTCATCCCAGTTGGTACCAAGCATCTCGAAGCGACCGATCTGTGCCGTGGAGCGTACATGTTTACCGATACAGGGACAAACATCATAGTCACCGATACGCACCAGACGAATTGTCTCCGAGGCATCCTCCGGCAAACGCTCCAGAGACAGTCTCGACTCGGGTGAGTCTTCCTCAGCCTCCATGAGGATACCATCCAGTTCTGCACGGCTCACAAACTGGAACGTAACAGGCATGTCCTCCTCTATCAGTTCATTCATCTGCCGCTCTATCTCCCTCTCAATCTTCCGATCCGGCTTGCGGTCCAAGATATAGCTGATCTTACTCTTCTTCCGTTCGATATGCGCATTCCGAGAGCGTTCGCAGCCGAACATCCTCACCATCAGCTGGTTTAGGAGATGCTCTGCCGTATGAGCTGGCGGGAATTCTTCCTTGTTGTGGTCATTCAAGATATACTCTTCCATCTTTCTAATGGTATATACTATAATAAGATCTTATACACCCTGCCGCCTTTGGCGGGAACCTCCATGTGAAGCTGACGGTCGGCATACAACAGCCATTTCTGCTGTTCGCCCGTGAGGAGGTCGGTGGTTGTCACTTCCTGATTGGGAATCTGCCAGAAATCAAAGACATGACGAGGCACATTGACATCAATCACCACAGCCTCATCTGCAAAGTTCACCACTACCAACAGCAGTTCCTTGCCACACTTTCGGAAGAAAGCATACTGACGGTCAGCGATATGTTGGTTCACATACATCAGGTCGTACATCTCACCATCATACACAGCTTTCTCCTTGTTGGCGAGTTGCAACACCTGCTGATATTTCTGCATCAGGGCACGCTCCTCTTTCTTTATCTTCCGACGATCGAAATAGCCGCGGCGAAGGGTGTCCACACACCAGTAGTCGAAGATGGTGGTACGTCCGTCCCTGCCACTAAAACCTTCTTCATCCATTCCCTTCTCACCAAACTCCTGTCCGGCATAGAGCATATAGGGATTCTTCTGCAGGAGTACACTGACGATATGTCCCGGGAACCCCTTCTCAGCCTCTCCGGCAAAGAAATCAGAGGCGATACGCTGCTCATCATGGTTCTCCAAGAAATAGAGCATGTGGCCGCGGATATCATCGGTTGCCTGCCACTGATAGGTGATATCTCCAGCACGGCGACGACCGCAGATCACATCACGAACGCAGTCGTACATCCCCACCTTATCATATAAATAGTCGAAGCCTGCACCGATATAGTTACGGTACTGGTTGGGATCATACACCTCACCGATAAAGTCTATCTCCGGATACTGATACTTCACTTTATCGGTGGCCCAAGCCCAGAAAGCCGTAGGCACCATCTCAGCCATGTCGCAGCGGAATCCGTCAATACCCTTCCCTGCCCAGAAGAGCAGGATATCTGTCATTTTCCCCCAGGTGTTCGGAATGGGATCAAAATGTTCAGAGCGTCCACCAGCATCACAGTAGTCGATACCGTAGTTCAGTTTCACCGTCTCATACCAGTCATTACGGTTGGGACGGTTAGAGAACTGGTCGTTTCCCGTTGCCTTCGCGGGAACCTCCGTATATCTTTGAACTTTGAACTTTGAACTTTGAACTTTATGATTACCATTGTCTATTGAACCTTGAACTTTGAACTTTGAACTTTGAACTTTATGATTAGCTTTTTCTTCTGACACAGTATTCTCTTCTGAAACAGTTTCATTTTCAGATTGCATATCATAAAGTTCAAAGTTCAAAGCTCCATGTTCAAAGTTACATGTTCCATGTTCAATGTCAGAGAGATCAAGTGGTTGGCCCCAGCAATAATAGAAGTTATTCTTGGTGGAGAAATGCATGTTCGAGTCATCCTCCTCACCCAGATCCTTCACCCCTTCGGGCTTGCAGATGCTTTTGTATTCACGGGCCACATGATTGGGCACGAAGTCGATGATCACCTTCATACCTGCCTGATGGATACGTTTAACGAGAGCCTCGAACTCAAGCATACGGTTGTTCACATCCACCGCCAGGTCAGGGTCGATGTCGTAGTAATCAGTAATGGCATAGGGAGATCCTGCCTTACCCTTCACCACATCAGGGTGCTGACGAGGGATGCCGAACGAGGAATAATCTGTCTGTGTGGCATGGCGGATGACACCTGTGAGCCAGATATGGCTCACGCCCATATACTTAATCATCCGGAGCACGCCAGCATCGATGTCGTTCATTTTCGCACACCCATTCTCCTCATACGTCCCGTTCGCTTTATTGGTCTTATTCTTGTTCCCAAATAATCTTGTAAATACTTGATAGAAAACGATCTTCCCTTGTTTCATAGGCTCCGTGTTATTAGGAATGAGGGAGTGTCAATAGTGAGAGAGTGCGCTATGCGCAGAAATCTTCCAAATCTTAACAAAATCCAACACTCTGTCTTTCAGTACTTTATTTGTTAGATTTGTAGTGATTTTGCATGATTTCTCGCCCATAGGGCGACTAACATTCATTTTGACACCCCCACATCAAAGTTCAAAGTTTATGCGATTCCGTGTGCAGAAACTTCTTTGTTGATCTTGGCAATCATACCCTGCAGGGCCTTACCAGGACCGCACTCCGTGAAGTCATCAGCACCATCGGCAATCATGTTCTGCACGCACTGAGTCCAACGTACCGGACTGGTGAGCTGTGCGATGAGGTTTGCCTTGATCTCAGCAGCATCGGTATGGGGCTTACCATCCACGTTCTGATAGACAGGACACTTCGGAGCCTTCACCTCGGTAATCTCGATAGCTGCCTGCAGCTCATCCTTAGCGGGCTGCATCAGCGGAGAGTGGAAGGCACCACCCACCTTCAGCGGCAGGGCACGCTTGGCACCGGCTTCCTTCAGCTTCTCACAAGCCTCGTTGATGGCCTCGATGTTTCCGCTGATCACCAGCTGACCCGGGTTGTTATAGTTGGCAGGAATCACCACATATCCTTCCTTATTAATACTTGCACACACCTCCTCTACCTTCTCATCGGGCAGACCGATAATAGCAGCCATCGTGGAAGGAGCGGCCTCACAGGCTTTCTGCATAGCCATGGCACGGGCATATACCAGCTTCAAGCCATCCTCAAAGCTCAGGGCACCAGCAGCTACCAGTGCGGAGAACTCACCTAAGGAGTGACCAGCGGTCATCTCGGGTTTGAAGGCATCACCCATGCAGAAGGCGGAGATCACACTGTGCAGGAATACTGCAGGCTGTGTCACCTTGGTCTGACGAAGATCCTCATCGGTACCCTCGAACATGATATCTGTGATCCTGTAACCTAAGATCTCGTTTGCTTTCTCAAAAAGTTCCTTGGCCAATGGGTTGTTATCATACAAATCCTTACCCATTCCCACAAACTGTGCTCCCTGACCGGGAAATACAAATGCTTTCATCTTTTTACTGTTTTAATACCTAATTAATTATAAAGCGCTGCAAAGGTACGAAAAATCTAAGTAAGCGAGAAACAAACAATTGTTTTTGTTTGTTCAGAGGTGAAGTTTTTATTCAATAAGCGATAATGAAAGCAAATATTTGCATGATTGCAAAACAATTCGTATCTTCGCACCGTCTAATGGACATTGCAATTAGCAATACAGGCCGTTTGGCAGAAAGAGAAAGGATGGCTTTCGGTGACACGAAGTAGTAACAGAATAAAACAAGAAGAATGGAAGGATACACTCAAAAACAGTACAACGGTAAAATCAAACGTTATGTGCAGACATTGGAGCTCCGCAATGACCCGGAACTTATCCAAGAGTATCGCAAATGGCATTCCGAGGAGTTCAGTTGGAAGGAGATTAGAGACGGCATACGCGCCGTGGGAATCCTCGAGATGGAAATCTATATCCTCGGCACGCGCCTCGTCATGATTGTCGATGCCCCAGAAGACTTCAACTGGGAAGAAGCATTCGCACGTCTGGCAACACTGCCCCGTCAAGCAGAATGGGAGGCTTTTGTGGCGAGATTCCAGCAATGCGATGCCAATGCCAAGAGCGATGAGAAATGGCAAATGATGGAACGTATGTTCTATCTATATGAATAAGAATACGATCCTCAATAAATACTATGGTTACGATGAAAAACTATAGTGTTTATGAAGACTAACTATAGTGTTTATGATGAATATGCAAATCTATTAAAATAATCCGACACCACCAAATATCGAAGACTCTTTTTGTGGGAAACGGCTTCTCAAAGCTTGGGGAAAAGACTTATTGTATCTGTTTCAGTTCATACTTCAGCACATACTGCAAAAGGGGATCCACGCTCCATGTCAGTTCTCGGTGGAACTCCACACGAAGATACATCCAAGTCTTGCCTTTCACCTTGATGTCCTTTTCAAAATACAGCTTTTCACCCGCGGCTCTTCCCGCCATAAGGAACGAACTGTCGGCAATGGATTTCGTAACAGCCCCCATACTGATGGCATCATATTTCTCACGCACCGACATATCCTGTTCATCATCGTAAGTTGTAACCACCATCGTGATACCATGATACTCCACACGCAGGTTCCGCTCATCAGTATTGGTCCTACTCATACATGCAGGATAATCCACCGAAAAGCTATCCCTGTAGTTCGTCCAAGTATTCCATTGGGTCGTTTCAAACACCCTCCGCAGCCACTGAGCATCCACAAACACCGTGTCGTGTTTCTCCACGATGAAGCTATCGATATACACCGTGTCGTGAACAGTCCTTTCACTGTTCATATACTCCCTTATCACCCTTTGGTCTTTACATGCACTGACAATTAAGGCAATCGCCAGTATGGCCACCATGCCAACAACAAACTTTCTCATCATTGCGTTATGTATTGTGAAACCCATCTTCGTTATTATGAAACAGGCTCTCTATATCGTATTCGAATCCTCGGATAGTATTCGACGACCTTATGACAATGTGGACAAACAGATACCAATCCCTGATAGCCATGGTATCCTGCTTCAAACAAAGAACTATACCATTCCAACTTCTCTGAAGGGGTGCCACATGTCAGACACGGCATCCTATTTTCATTTGTTTCATCATCATCAATTTCTGAAGGAGCTTTGATCTTGGTAAGACAATGCCTAATACTATCGAGCTCAAACGGAAAGTCAAGTAGGTCACCTCTATGACCAACCATTTCATTCAATACTCGCGGCGACATGAATGTCATCGCTATCAGACCATCATGAATGATGAACATGACAATCATAGTCTCCAACAGCAAACACGTATTGGAATAATAATTGGAATGAGCAACTTCAAACCTTTGCACTTTCTTGGTCTCAACATATCGAGTTCTCCATCCCTTCCAATACTCAAGAACGTCATTCTTTCCTGTAATTGTCATCAACTTATAATTATTGTTCTTCACCTGATTGCTCAACATTGACTCAAACTCATCGAAGTCTCCATCAACTATGCCCTTTCCCAAAGCCACCGACGCTCTTGTATATAAGGTATCAGGGAGATTATCCTGAATCTTCAATTTACCACAAGTGGCAATCTGTTTCATAATGGTCTCTCTTTCATTTTCAGGCAAAGATTCCATATAACCCTTACCATATACATCATCCAAGCTATAGCTTGTATTGTGCATATAGTTATACTCTGCTATAGACACCGTGTGATTGCGTTCATCCAACACACAATCCGATTGCATGTACTTCCTCAACCTTTTAGGAAGAGGACGTGGACGATTCTTGTAAAATGCAGATTTGCATTTAGAACGCAATAGTTGTTTTACCAACTTGTTTCCTTCCATATCCTGTAGTTTTTTACGTTATTTATTATATGAATACTTATTGTATCGGTAACCATATCGTTCCTGGCGGATTTGGGATGTTATCCAATGCTGGTCACCTTTTGTTGACTGCTGGAAAGACATTATTATCATCTGTTTGTCACGACCAGCCTTATACCGATCACGTAGTTCTTTACGGATCAGAGCCCTATTACCACTGTTCTTGTCTTTGAACTCCCTGACCAGAGCTTCAGTATCCATGTTTTTGATACGTTCCTCACGCTTCCCAACTTTATCAGCGAACAGCACCTTGAAGGCTGTCTGTTTCAACGGATCCTTCTCACTGAGCAATCTGCTCCGATAAATGTTCACCAGTTCTTCCCTTGTCAGATTCGGCAACACCTCCTGACATCTCCTTAACTCGTCTTCATTCCACTTCGTGAAATGATACTTCCGACATTTCCCCAAAATGTACTCATAGTCTGTCATGATCTTTTCCTTTTTATTGAAGGCAAAGATACATGTTTTTTTTACGCTTTCCAAACGATAAAGCTCCACAAGGCTTGTGGAAATGACAGATTATTCCCAGACGATCAAGTCACGGGGAAGAGAGATTTTCTTAGCCTCGCC
>OCTX012003689.1_pt1 | contig 14358 bp, 10 predicted proteins | sample 1539691 | NCBI WGS metagenome assembly OCTX01 (sample SAMN02144231, study PRJEB22623) | gut metagenome | biome: sheep rumen | host: Ovis aries | place: New Zealand | reverse complement strand
CGGAATTAGGCGAATTGGTCGCTAGTATCACACTAGCCAACCCCTTTTTATTCTTTTTGGAAGTTGGCCTCAGGGGGGCCAACTTCTTAGTTTATTAATAAGGAAGATTTTTTGAAACATACTTTTATTTATTATTAAATTAAAAAAAACAACTTTCACATAAAGCTGTTTTTTTTGTATAAAAATTAATTATTAGATATAAAAGTATCTAAACAAAACATAAAGAAATATCCAAAGAAATAGGCTACTATCAGACCAATAATATATATAAACATATTCAGAAACTTCAATGAAACTAAAAAATAAATAAGTAAAATAATAGCAATACCAATGCCTATATAGATAAAGATTTTTGATGCAGATGCTAACGTAGATACAACTGTCGTAGTAACATCAGCCTCATCTTCTTTAGAATCCACAAAATATTCTTCATATTCGTTATCATCATCTCTATAAGATTCCATATACAACGCTCCTCTTCAATTGCCAACATTATATCACAAAAAAAAGAAAAAGTACAGAAAAATGTTACTTTTCTACACTACTTTCTAAATTTTTATAATAAGAATATGTATATTCAGCATCAGCTTTATTCTTTTCAAGAAGCTTTTCAAAAGACTTATTTAACTTAGATAAAGACCGATATCTATCTTCACCTAAAGTAAATTCTTCATATTTAGTAAAATCAGCACTACTGTCAACACTAAATTCACCACTTACAGGCTGATAATGAAATAATGGAAAATATCCAGAAAGGGTTGCGTCTTTTTCTTCTTGAATACTGTTTTTCATCCCTTTTATAATTCCCTGAGCAATACATGGAGCATAAGCAATTATAATAGATGGACCATCATATGCCTCTGCCTCTTTCATTACTTTTATTGCCTGCATTGGATTAGCCCCCAAAGAAATAGTACCTACATATACATGTGGATAAGAAAGAGCCATCTTTGCTAAATTCTTTTTAGAAGTATCCTTTCCAGCAGCGGCAAATTTAGCAACAGCACCCGGTCTTGTAGACTTTGAAGCTTGTCCACCAGTATTAGAATAAACCTCCGTATCAAGCACTAAAATATTAACATTTTCATTATTTGCTAAAACATGATCAATTCCATTATAGCCAATATCATACGCCCAACCATCTCCTCCAATTATCCATACTGACTTAGGAGAAACAAAATCTTTTAATTTTAAAAGTCCTTCTATCTTTGTTGAATCAATTACTTCTAGCAATGCATTAGCAGTATCATCAGTTATATGATCAACATAATTTTTATAAATTTCTTTCTCGCTTCTTTTTATTTGGTCCATATGACTTTGAATAAGCGCTACAATTCGTCTTTTCATAGTTTGATCTGCAATTCGCATACCAAAACCAAACTCAGCATTATCTTCAAATAATGAATTAGCCCATGGAACAGAATATGGCATAGATGGTGTACTTGCACCATAAATTGAAGAGCATCCAGTAGCATTAGCAATAATCATCTTATCTCCAAACAACTGCGTTAATAACTTTAGATAAGGAGTTTCTCCACAACCAGCACAAGCACCAGGAAATTCAAATTTTGGTTTTTTAAATTGACTTCCCTTAACAGTAGTTGTAGGCATAACATTTTTTTTCTCTTTTATTTCTTCATATAAATACTTATATTCCTCATCACGCTTGTCATCTATAAGCTCCTGTTTCATCTTCATAACAAGAGCCTTCGCCCCTGCCTTACCTGGACATACCTCTACACAAAGTCCACACCCAGTACAATCTGGTAAACTAACACCAATTGTAAATTTTAATTCCTGGTCTTTTATCTTAGCATCCACTAAATGTCTAGAAACAGCCTCGGGTGCATCAATCACTTCTTTTTCATCCAGTAAAAAAGGTCTAATAACAGCATGAGGGCATACTAAACTACACATATTACAATTAATACAATTATCACTAATATAACATGGTGCACTATCACTACTATCCCGCTTATCTAATCTTGATGTACCAGATTCAAACTCACCATCTGGAGTATTAAGAAATTTACTAACTGGTAAAGAGTCTCCTTCCATAGAGTCAATCACTTCAAATAAACTTTTCTTCATAACAATGTCATCATCAAAATTAACATATGGTATTTTTACTGGTACTAAACAATCTAAAGAAGAATCAATTGCTTTAACATTCTTATCAACAAGATTTCCACCTTTATTAGCAAATTTAGATGTAATATTCTCTTTTATTTTTTGAACAGCAAAATCAAAGTTTATAATTTTACCTAATTTAAAGATTATCGTTTCCATAATTGCACTAATTTTTCCATTAAGTCCACAATCTTTTGCTATCTTACTAGCATCAACAATAAATATTTTTACATGCTTACTCTGTAAATTTTTTTTATCATGATTAGTCATAAAAGCTAATACTTCATCTGCAGATTTAGAGGTATTTAAAATAAAGACGCCTTTGTCAGCTATTTTTTCAAACATTTTAATTCTTCGTAAATAACTATCTTTTGTACAAACAACAATATTGGCTTTTTCAACATAATAAGTACTGGTAATTGGCTTCTTTCCAAAGCGAAGATTAGCAATAGTAACACCACCACTTTTTTTAGAATCATATTGGAAATAACCTTGTACATAAGCATTGGTGTAAGTTCCTGTAATCTTCATTAAATCTTTAGAAGCAGAAACCATACCATCACTACCATATCCATATATTAAAAATTCAACATTAGAACTTGGTAACATAAACTTATTATCATATGGAATACTTAAATTAGTAATATCATCTAAAATACCTATAGTAAAATTAGTATGTACATCACGAGTTTCTAAAAAGTCAAAAACACCCTTAATCATAGCTGGCGTAGTATTCTTACTAGATAAACCATATCTACCACCAACTACCATAACCCTAGCATCTACATTTTTAATAGTTTGAACAACATCCAAATATAATGGTTCCCCACTAGCTCCTGGTTCTTTTGTCCTATCTAAAACTGCTATTTTTTTTACTGTTTTTGGTAAAACATTTAAAAAGTATTTTGAACTAAATGGTCTATATAAATGTACCTCAATTAAACCAACATTCTCACCTTTTTCTTTTACTAAATAATCAACAACCTCGCGTATTGTTTCACAAACAGATCCCATAGCAACAATTACTCTATTAGCATTAGGACTACCAAAATAATTAAATGGTTTATAATCTTTACCTGTGATCTTATTAATTTCTTCCATATATTCATACACAATATCTGGCACTTTATTATAATAAGTATTCCTAACTTCTGTTGCTTGAAAATAAATATCTTCATTCTGTGCTGTACCATGAATCTTTGGATTTTTAGGATTCATTGCCCTCAATCTAAATTCATCAAGAGCTTTTTGATCAATTAATTCTTTTAACTTATCTATATCAATTAAGTCAACTTTTTGAAGCTCATGACTAGTACGAAAGCCATCAAAAAAATTAATAAATGGCACTCTACCTTTTATTGCAGCTAAATGAGCTATACCCGTCAAATCCATTACTTGTTGCACAGAACTAGAAGCAAGCATTGCAAATCCTGTACTTCTAACCGCGTAAACATCTTGATGATCTCCAAATATAGAAAGTGCATGTGTAGCTAAACTTCTTGCAGCTACATTAATCACACAAGGTAACAATTCACCAGCAATCTTATACATATTTGGAATCATTAAGAGTAAGCCCTGACTAGCAGTATAAGTTGTAGTTAAACACCCTGCCTGTAAAGATCCGTGAACCATTCCAGCAGCCCCAGCTTCTGATTCCATTTCAACAACTTTAACAGGAATACCAAAATAATTTGTTTTTCCTTCAATACTCCATTTATCAGTAAGCTCTGCCATTGGACTAGCTGGAGTAATAGGATAAATACCCGCAACTTCCGTAAAATTATATGATACATAAGCTGCAGCCTCATTTCCATCTATTATTTTTTTCACAGTCTTATATCCTCCTTAGTTTCATAAACATTATAACACAAAATATTACATAGAAAAAATAAAAAGATAAGAAATATCTTTTTATTCTGAAGTTAAATAATTAATTTTTTCTAGCTGAAGATTTCCCCCAGTAATATCAAATACATATTGGTACTGATCAAATTTTGTTTTATCAAAAGCTTTTACTCCACTATCATCTATATCTTTAGTAATAGTATAAAGAAAATAACATGATGAGATTTATTCTTTTTTATTTCTTGACTATTCAATTCTTCTTTTTCTATAAATTAACCATCATCCATTCAATATTAAATTTACAAATTTTCAATAGAAACATCATCTTTTGTAATAGTACGTAAAATCTTTTTCTGCTTTTTATCTTTTGTATTAGTAGCATGTTTAATTATTGTTTTTTCATAAACATTTCGTACAAAACGAGCATTACCAAAATTTTTAGAACATCTATTTTTCTTTATTATATCTCTTAATACAACTATAGCTTCATCTAAAACTATAAATCCACTTTTTTTCATCATACTATTAAATATATCAACAAGCTCATCATCAGTATAATCATCAAATTCAAATGTATAACCAATACGAGATATAATCCCCGAATTAGAATCTAAAAACGCTTGCATTTCTTTCGTATACCCTGCAAAAATAACCACAAACTCATCACGATAATCTTCCATAGCCTTAATTAATGTTGCAATAGCTTCACCATTATAGGAATTTTGTGAATTAACCGTTGCTAAAGTATAAGCCTCATCTATAAACAATACTCCACCCATTGCTCTCTCAACAACTCCCATAGTTTTTCCAGCAGTTTGACCAACATATTCTGCCACTAAATCTTTGCTAGTAACTTCGATTAATTTATTTTGTTTAATATACCCCAAATTATATAAAATATCTGCCACCATTCTAGCAACAGTTGTTTTTCCTGTTCCGGGATTACCTAAAAAAGCCATATGTAAATTAACATTATTAAGTTTTAAGTCTTTGTCCTTTTTACGAAGAGACATATAATCAACTAATTCGTGAAGCGTTTTCTTAACTTTTTTTAATCCGACTAATTCATCCAATTGTTCAAATATTTCATTTATTGTCTTTCCACTTTCAATCTTAGGAATTTTCTTATCAAAAAGTAATGAACGGCATAATTGACTACGATATATAGGATAACTAAATTCACTTTTGTTATATGTTTCTGATATATAATCAAGTATTTGTAAACAAAAAGAATCATCAAAATTTTTTTCAGCATCTACTATTTTTAAAATTTCTTGATAAACATCCTGAACATCAGGACGTTTTCCAACTAAAACAAATGGGAAAGCACTTTCCCGTAGCAATCTATTAAATTCAAAAAAATGATCTAATTCATCCTTAGTACCTTCTATAATGATTATTTTATCACTTACTACATCTTCTAATAAATGAAATAGTTTTTTTTGAAAAATAGTATCTTTCAAATCAAATCCTTTTATGTCTCTTATTGAAATGATAGTATGTTTCGCTACACAATCTGATATTTGTTCAATACTATCAAACTCTAAAAATGAGATTCTACCTAAAGAACTATTAGAAAAATAATGATATTTAGAAACAATCATCTGAATATAGTTTTCAATACTAGTAAAAATTTCTTTATTATCACTTTGAATTAATAAATTAAAATCCAAATGCCTTTTTTCCTTTTTTAAAGAAAGGTTTTCCATATAATTAGCTATCCTTTTTAATAAGTCTTTAGAATCATCATTCAATAAGAAGTCATCTACTTCTAAATCACTAAGATCAGCATCTGGGGAAACAATTTCATTATATTTCCTTTTTCCTTCCTTTTCACCATAAAAGTCTTTATAAATATCTTCTAAATAATCTTTATACACATAATCACCTCAAAATAAGCCGATGAAAGTACGGCTTATTGTTAATTTTTATCAACATTTATCTCAAGCATCTTAGCCTTCAATTCTTTTTCAATTTCTTGAAGTTCTTTTTCAGCAGTCTGTCTTTGAATTCTTCCATTCTTATGAATCTCAATAACAGCATCTAATGTTTCGATAATATCAGCATTAGTCTTTTTCAATGTTTCAATATCTACAATTGCTCTTTCAGATTCTTTTGCAATATCAATTGAACCTTGTTTTAATGTTTCACTATTCTTTTTTAGCATTTCATTAGTTAAACTAGAAACTGCTTGTTGATTCTTTAAAGCACTTTTGGCATTTGTAATTCCAAGAGCAAGAACCATCTGATTTTTCCACAAAGGAATTGTGTTTGTAATTGAACTTTGTATTTTTTCCACAAGTTCAGCTTCATTATTTTGCAATAACCTAATTTGTGGGGCCATCTGAATAGAAATTACTCTCGTTGTTTTTAAATCATATAGTTTTTTTTCAAAACGATTAATTATATTTTCCATATCATTTACTTTTTGAACATCAATTTGCTCACCAGAAGCTTGCGCCTTTTTTTGAAGTTCAGGTAAAACAACATTCTTTAGTTCTTCTAATTTCTTTTCACCTGCTATAATATATAATGATATTTCTTTAAAATAGGTAAGATTTTTTTCGTACATTGTATCAAAAATAGCCACATCTTTTAGCATTTTTATCTTATCTTTTTCTAAACCACTTTCAATAACATCAATATTTTTCTCTATCTTAGAATACTTTGCAATAATTTTGTCAAAATGCTTTTTAGCATTAGTAAATAATTTTTCTAGCCCCTTTGGCTCCTTTGCTATATCGCCATCAAAAGATTTTATTTGAGAAACCAATTCAGCTAACAAATCTCCTGCTGCACCTGTATTCTTAGTCTTTACATCTTCCAATACCGAATCAGAAAACTCTGATATTTTAGCTTGTGATGATGCTCCAAATTGAAGAATTTGTGTAGAATCTGAAACATCAATTTTTTGAACAAAGTCATCAATTGCCTTCTTCTCATCATCTGTTAACAAATCATAATTTAATGACTCTTCTATTTTTTCTTCTGTTACTTTCTCACCAGAATTCACTAACCCTTCCACTTTTTTTTCTGCTTTAGAACCTTCTAGTTTTAATTCTAATCCATCCATTTTATTACTCTCCATTTCTTAAATATTCAATTAATTGATTATAAACATCCATTTTCAAACTCGAAACCGTACTAGTAATTGTTTGAGGTACTCCAATACCAACTTTAGAAACATCATAACTACCACCAGTTATTCCTGTACGAAAACCATATTTTTCCCATGCAATTTGTTGGATATCCTTATCATCAAATGCTTCATACAACTTTTTACCTTTATCTGAAAAATAAGCAAAACAATGAGAATTCCAAATTGTTGGTGCCGGATACAAAATACGAATTTCATCTTTTACTTGATTAAACCCATCTTCATTAGAATTAGCAAAGTCAATAATACTTTTCTCATAATCCACAATCATAGGTTGTCCGCCCATTCCTGTCTTCAAATACCTTTCGAACAAATCAGCAGGAGTATTATTCATATATCCAGATTTAACATAAAATTGCTTTAGTTTTGGCAAATTATCTGAAATATTCTCATCTGTTACTGCACCACTTGCTAAAGTTGAAAGTAAAAGTCCATAATATGTAGCTCCAGGAGATGAAGTAACAGGATCTGTTGATGCTATATTAATATTACCATATAACTCTTCAAGTCCAATATCAGACCACTTTTTACCTTCAAGAATATAATTCATCAATTTATTCATATCACTAATATAATAAACGCCATCTCGCTCAGTCACAATTCCTTCTTGCATTAGCACCTCAACAACTCTTTTCCAACTATAAATAACAATAGGAGTATTGAGTGTTAAGCTACCTCCCTTTACATTATAACGATCAGCCTCACCTTTTTCTTTATCTGGCCATAATTTATAATAATCATAGAATCGCTGATCAGAAGTAAATAACGCATCATAAGTAGAAACACTGGATGAATGAATAGTATAAGATGTATCACCAGATGAAATTGCAGCCGAAATATCATCATTCCCATACCCAGCCGCTTCACGTATTAGAGGCAGTTGAACCGTTTTTCCATTACTCCAATTATCAAAAATAACATTTAACTTATATTTCTTTCTAAGTATTTTTATAACTTCTTCATCAGCAAGGAAATCTTCCTTACCACCACCTGTAGCAACATAAACCGTAGTAAGTCTAGATAAATTAATTCCCTTAAAACCATTTGAAAATAAACGAATTCCAATAATTGCTAAAACCAAAACAACAAAAATGAAAACCCCAACAATTTGTTTTTTATTCATATTAACATTCCTCCTTCTTTACCTGTAAATCAGAATCATTAAAACCATCTGCCTTCAATAAAGAATCAAACACCTTCATCTCTGCATCCATATCAACAATATCTTTGCGATACAAATCAGATAAAATTTTTTTGTAAGCTCTATTAATTTCGTCAATCATTTTGTTAGTAGAGTCAAAAAACTTTTCACTTTCTTTAGAAGATAATTTCTGATTTTCTATTTCATCATATCGATCAATCAGTTTTACTGTAATGGGAAGATAATAATCAAAAAAATTATCTACTTTTTTAGCTTTTTCAGGATGTTTAGATATTGTATCAATAATTTTATAAACAGAGTCATAAATTTCATGCAACAATTTTCTTAAATTTTCGTTTTCAAGTCTTGGTAGCATATCTAGAATATGTTTATTTTGCTTTGTTGCAATTTTCAATTTGTCATATAATCCTCTATTTGTCTCTTTTAAAGTCAACTTATTTTCTCCTAGTACTAACTCTCCAGCCCCAAATGCTGCCACCCCTATCAAAAGGGAGGGAAGAATTGGTGCTGACAAAGCTAAATAAGGAATAGCAAAAAAGCACCCACCAATAGTTGCTGAAATGATTTCTTTATTTTTCATACATTCACACTCCTAGTTATATCCTCTAACTTCCATAAAGGCATCTATCAAACTAGTAGTACCATCAAAAACTTTACCATTCGTTAAAGAAGAAATTTGCTTTAATTGGCTTTCATCACTAGCTCCAAATTTTATTGAATATACAGGAATATCTACATTTAGTTTCTTATAATATTTTCTTAAATCACTATAATTTCCAATATTTCCTTCACCATCAGTCATAACAACAATTGAAGTATTATAAATATCTCGATTTTCATTTTTTAACAACTGTAAAGCCTTTTCCACAGAAGGATATAACGCTGTTCCTCCCCCAGGAGACTTTTCCTTAACCTGTTGCAATAGTTTTACCATTTCCTCACTTGACTCTGAATGCCAAACCTCATCATAAGAAGTAGAAAATGGAATAATATCAACAACATCCTCATCTGAAAATTGCAATAAATCTTGCTCTGCACGTTCTGATAAAATGTAATCCATTGCATTTTCTAAATCAGCCATTCTCTCTCCATACATACTTCCAGAATAATCTAAGCAAAAAACAACATGAATAGGTTTCCTAATACTATTTTGATATAAAACCAAAGCTTGTTTAATAACACTAGTAGCTGGATATTTTAATGGGGATATATATTTTGTAGTATCAATCCCCCAATTCAAATTAAATACCTTTTTATCTGCTTTATTAGTAACCCCACCATACCAAGTTCTTCTACCATATCTAGCTAACAAATTTTGACCATCAGTTCCTAAAAGATACTTAACAAACTTGTCATATTGCGCCTTTTTAGAACTATTTTTTTGATCGATATATCCAATAGGACTATCAGAAATTGAAACACCATCTATTGGATAAATAGCATATAAAATCTCTTTTTTCGTCTTACTTAATTTTTTATTAATATTAATAATAGAAGACTCATAAGAAAAAACAGCTTCATAATCACCATTTACAAACAATTCTTCTAAATAACTATCATCACCAGCAGATCGTTCTACCCCTGAAAAAAAATCTCTTAGCTTAACTTTTAAATCATTATCTTGAATCATCTCACTTGTTAAAACTTCTGGATTTCCTGCTAAGTTTGTAAGAAGCCCAAGATAAGCACTAGCACCACTATTAGTAGTAACAGGATTAGACATACTAAATTTTAAATTCCCATCTCTTACAGCATCAACAATATCTTGAGTATATACATCCCTTTTTGTAAATCCCAACTCTTCAGCTTTTGATTTACGAATTCCAAAAACGATCGGATTAATACTAGTAGACTTAGTATCACTAAGTTTAACTTTACTACTATCAATCATATACATCCATATAGAATTAGATAACCAAACAGCATCATATTTTTCTAATGAATTCAGTCTTCGTGTAATTTTTAAAGTATCATCATACTCTATATCAATCTTAATTCCATTTTTTTTAGCAAAGGTCCTAATTTCAGAATCAAATACCTTATTTTCTGAGCTTGATATTAGGGAAAACACATCATTAGAATATTTATGAGTAGTATCCTTTTTTCCTGATGAGTCACCATCAATAAAAAAATGGAAAAACAAAACAATAAATAATATTATAAAAATCCACTTTGGAAAAAATGACTTCTTTTTTGAATTCATAAACTCACACTCTCTAAACATATATTCTCACACTCATTTTATCATTTTTTAATTCATAAAACAACATAACTTTTTCTTTTTTCATTAATGCTAATCACAATAAACTTTTCATAATAAAAGTTTTATAGTTGCCTTACAATATAATAATGTATAATATGATATTAGGAGTTGATATAGCATGCTAAGTATGCACAATGAAAAAGATATAAAAAAGATGATGAATTATTATCGTACAAGTGATATGTTAAATCTTATTTTCTTTTTTCCACAACTTAGCCCAATAAAAAATATAACAATAATTGAAAATATAACTGATTATTATAAAAACAAAAACATACTAGATGAATTGCCTTACAACAGAATTGATACTTTAAAAGGTAGAATTCCAATAACAGGTATAGAAAATGCTTGGCTTAATACAAAAAGGAAATTCGAACAAACATTTAAAAAAATAAAAAGTAAAGATCCACTTGGAGTCTTAGTATTATTCAATATAGATAGTATTCCAACAGAAAGATACCAAAGATATGCTGGAATAACCATTGGTATTGATCTAGGCAAAAATATTATCATTGAAGCAGTTTCAAAAGGATTTGATGGCAGAGAAGTTTCAAAAGGTATTTGCATCCACGAAAGATATTACATACCTTGGTTTAAATTACGAACAATAAATATAAATAATTTTAAAACATATCAAACATTTCAAATTAGCAATGAAGATTATAAATTAACAAGACTAGAAAGAATAAAATTCTTAGAGTCTATTGGATTAAAAAAAGAAACTTTTGTTGAACACATTCCTAAAAATTATCAGCCAATTCCAAATTTCATTTGGCAAGATATTATTATAAATCTATTAAAAGAACTAGAAAAAAAAGAAGATTTTTTAATGGCATATAATTTTACAACTTTTGCCATATCTGGTCATACTGAAGGAAAACACTTTGCACCATGGTCAATGTTTGATAAAAGTAGATATACTTTATTAGAAAAAAAATAAGTCACTTTTGAGCAACTTATTTTTTTATTTGTAATTGCTTTTTATTGGAGCCTGCGCTGGTTTATTCTTTTTATTAGTAACAATCCAAGCATTGGAAACAGTTCTACCACCATATTCTCCACCTGCACTAGGCTTATTCCATAACTTACCTTCAACACTCATAGTACTAGATGCGCCACCATCTAAATTAGCCGCATTATAAGCCTTATAACGAAGAAGAACATCAATAACATCATTCATAGTAGCACCTACACTATATCCTGGAAGTCTGCCTTCAATAATCAAAAATAACACAACACCATCTTTTCTTTGAGCTATAACACTTCTTGGTGCAGTACCCCATCCACCATCACCATGAATTTTTGATGTTTTGCCATTAACAATTAAAGTAGGACCAAATTCAACAGCTTCTACAACACCATCAGCAATTGCTTTTTCAGGCTCATCATAAGTCAAGTATAATTTATGATCGGCAGTAAATCCAATCAGTCCGCCAGAACCTCCAGCATGATCCCAAATAATTTTTCCATCCTTAATGATAGCTCCATAAGGAACAGAACCATTGCCCCAACCATCTAAATCTTCAAAACCACCGCCATTAATACCGACAAGTCCTTTGTTATTCTTTACTAAGGTATTAACAGATTGTCCAGCCTTACCCAACTTAGAAGATACAGCCAATTCAACATCACTAGGATCATATATAGCAATCAACCATCCCTTATATTTTGGTTCTATAATTCGAATTGTTTTATACACTTCATTCCCTGGATCTTGAGCAAAAAGTTCTTTTTCATATTTATTAGAATATCTCTTTTTCTTACCGACATCTCCAATTATAATATCATCCAAATTCATAATTTCACTACTCTGTTCAATATAATTTTCACTCATAATCTTATTAACTGTTTCTTCATCATATAAGGTATAAGCTAAATATTTATGAGACATTGTTGTCATAGCCGTAGGAATCCAAAAAGACTTAAAACGATCGTTTCGAATAATAATTAAACCATCAATAACTAAAATATCTAATAATATTATCAAAATAGTAAATTTACTTAAATGCCATTTTCTTAACCTAACTTTCTTTTTTAGTTTCTTTTTACTACTTTTTTCCATTTACATCACCCCACTACATAAGGATCATTTAATGTTCCTTGTCCCCCTTTAATACTACTCTTAGAAATTGAAACAACCGGAACTATATGTTTTTCCTCTCTTACGTCGGATTCCTCCAAAATTCCATTTGCTTGTATATTATACTGCATACTTCCAACTTGTGAAGTAGTATTTTCATAAAAATAATCAAATATATCATTATTTGACACATAATCAAATATATTAAGAAGTGAAACTTTAACAGGTACAGACTCTTTATAAATATTAGCATAATTATATCCCGCGTCATCACTTATTTCTCCTGTAAATGCTCTAAACTCTAACAAAAGATTCGAATATGATAAACTAGCCAAATAAGTTGTATTTAAGTAATAAGCCAAACTCTTCTTATCTTTTGGATCAAAAATACTATTAGTCGTACTATAATTTCTAACTACTTCCACACCATTACTCATGATGTAACCATTCAAATATAATTTTAAAGATTCTCCTTCATCAGAATAAACTCTCCAAAAATCATCACCCAACTTAATATAACTATCAACAAAAGTTTTTGTCTTTTCTTGAATAACATATGGACTCTCAATCGTACCATTACCACCCTGAATCTTTAAATTAGCTTTCATAGTTAAAACAGATCTAATTCCATACCCTTCTAAACTATCACAATTTTCTAAAGTACCATCCTCATCTACAAAGAAATTTTCTTTGTCTTGATTAAACCCCAATAAAAAGAAAGCCTTTCCAATATTTAAATAACTTTTTTTTCCATTAGCCAATACATAATCAGAAATAGTTAAAGTAGTAATATAGTCTTTATACTTCTTATTAGAAGATTGAACTTTTTTTTCTTTAAAAATAGGCTCTTCATATGATGTCTTTATAAGATAATCTTCAATGTCAGAAAAAGAATTATAATAAACACCCGAATACTCTAGTTCTGTTTTTTGTAACCATTGATAAATATTAGAACTTTCATAATCAGACTTTTCTCCCCAGGGAAAAACAGCTACCAAGCCATCACTAACAACTTTAACCGTATTATCTGAATTAATGCGCATAATACGAAAAATTTTATTTTCAAATAAGACATAATTATTTTGCACATTTCCCTTGAAAAAATACCCATAACTATCACGATGAAGACCATCAGCTTCACCCTGAACAAGCGGACTATTCTGAATAACAACACCATTCAAAGTGTCAGATTCTTCTTGAGTTTTTTGATTTTGCTTACTATAATAATACAATCCTCTATAGCCAAAATAAATACCAATGCATATTATAAATACTAAACTAAAAAAATTAAACAAAAATTCCTTACGTCCTATCAAATGCTTTTCTTTCTTTTTATTTGTTCCTTTTTTTTTCTTCTTTGTCATACTACATACTCCATATCAAAAAAATTATACCAAAATAACAAAAGATATTCAACCTTCGAAATTTTATTTATATAAAAATTAATTTCAAAATAAAATAAATTATTATTACTAATTAAGCATCAAATTACCTTTTAAAACATTAGAGTTACTTGATTTAGTAGCAATAATATTATCAATGTTTGTAACGCTACTTGTATAATCAACAGTTATTCCACTACCACTTTTTGTCGCTGCATTATTGAAAGCATTATTATAAGAGGTTGGATCACTATATATTTTTAAATTTGCCTTAGCTGGAAAACATGTAGAGAACATGAATTGAATATTAGAAGCATATACTTTTAAACTTCCTATACT
>OCTX014541929.1_pt1 | contig 14362 bp, 9 predicted proteins | sample 1539691 | NCBI WGS metagenome assembly OCTX01 (sample SAMN02144231, study PRJEB22623) | gut metagenome | biome: sheep rumen | host: Ovis aries | place: New Zealand | reverse complement strand
TCGTCGCCCATCTTCTTGGAAATTTCCTCTGCCTGCACCAGCACCTGGTTGGCGTCGTTGCTCAGGTATGGCTGTCCGCCCTGAACGCGCGGCTGGTGTTGCAGTTCGCTGTCCACGAGTTGCTCCACGTGCTGTCCGTTCACACCCATTTTCTGGAAGAGGAAGTTTGTGATGTCCTTAGCCTTTGTCAGCACTCCTTTCAAGAGATGAGTCGGTTCAATGGTCTGCTGGCCAGAACGTTGTGCCACGTTCATGGCCTCCTGAATCGTCTCTTGTGCTTTGATTGTAAAGTTGTCAAGTGTCATAGTTTTTCTCCTTTCTTTTTGTTGTTTCTGCCAACAACGATTCAAATGATGTGCCTTACCCTCTTTTCTGCCATTATGTCACTTCCCGTTGCAATTTTGTCATTGCAAACCACCTTTCCAATGCTCCATAGAGTTTTTATTGACCTTTCAGACCGGTGAAACGAGACCGTGAATAATAGTAAGAATGTTCATGAACAGATGTTCTCTGGAAAGTAAAATAGACTATATTGCAGAGTAAAATAGGCTATATTACTTACAAAAATAGGCTATATTACTTTTCAGTTGATTAAATAAGAGATAATCTACAATTAGGTTCTACAAATGGTTTAGTGTTCTTTAAGATGCTGTATGCGATGTTCCCCGCCCCTGTAGTCCCCCTCGCCCCTTGGAGAGTGGAACTTAAAGGGGGAGGGAAGCCATCAACGTGTAGGGGCGTTCCTCGGTGTGCGCCCGTTTTACATTAACGTGAGGACTACATTGCGGGCGCACACGGGGGTACGCCCCTACAATTTAATGATGGTATGTGATTCCTATCTCCCCTCCCTACGTGGGAGGGGTCGGGGGTGAGGCTTTGAGATGATGCGCTGCCATCCTCCATTTAGCCACCTTTCGCAATGCGAAACATATATAGTCGATGCGCCGAAAGGTATATCAAACAGGGTGCGAAAGGACATCTTTCATATCAATATTTTAAAAATGAGTTTTCTTTTGGTAATTGACAATAATTTTGCTGCTCAGGAAAAAAGAAAACGATATTTTTTGATTTGTCCCCGATTTACACTATCTTTGCTGATTGAAAATGTAGAAAACATGAAATACGAAAACACATTCAAGGCAATAGATCAAATCCTTTGGAAGGAACAGGGTTGCGGTAGTGAGTTGGACTATCTGGAGCAGAAATCATGGATGCTGTTCCTGAAGTACCTCGACGACCTTGAAACGGAACGTGAGGAAGAAGCAGAACTTGAAGGCAGAACCTATAAGCGTCTTGTGTCAGGCTTCTACCGTTGGAGCCAATGGGCAACACCTAAGAAGAAAGACCCGCAGACGGGCAAGATGGTATTGGATACCGTCAACGCCATGAGTGGCGACGACCTTGTGGAGTTTGTCGACCAAAAACTGTTCCCTTACCTCAAAGACTTTCAGAATACTGCTTCTCAGACCGACAGCCTTGAATATAAGATAGGCGAAATCTTCGGCGAACTGCACAACAAGATACGCTCGGGCTTCAATATGCGTGAGATTATCAACATGATTGATGAACTCCATTTCCAGAGTGCTGAGGACAAGCATGAAATGACGGTGCTTTATGAAAGCAACATCCAGCGCATGGGCAATGCTGGGCGTAACGGTGGCGAGTATTACACACCACGCCCCCTGATTCGCAGCATCATCAAGGTGGTTGACCCCAAGATAGGCGAAACGGTCTATGACCCTGCCTGTGGTTCTGCTGGATTCCTCTGCGAGGCGTTCCTTTATATGAAGGACAAGATAAAGAGTGTGAAGGACCACGAGATTTTGCAGAAATCTACCTTCTATGGCAAGGAGAAGAAAGGACTTCCCTATATCATCGCCAACATGAATATGATATTCCACGGCGTATCAGCCCCTAATATCACGCATGGAAACACCCTTGCGATGAACCTTAGTCAGATTCAGGAGAGCGACCGTAAGAACGTTATCCTTGCCAATCCGCCCTTTGGCGGCAACGAGCGTGGCGAGGTGTTGCAGAACTTTGAGATTCGCACCGCCGAGACAGCCTATATGTTCATGCAGCACTTCATCAAGATGCTGAAGGCTGGCGGTCGTGCGGGTATTGTCATCAAGAATACCTTCCTGAGCAATGGCGATGCAAGCGCCATCCGCAAAATGCTTTTGGAGAATTGTAACCTTCATACCATCCTCGACCTGCCTTCGGGTGTGTTCACGGGTGCTGGCGTGAAGACGGTTGTGCTCTTCTTCACGAAAGGAGAGCCGACGGAGAAAATTTGGTACTATCAGGTGGATAAGCACTTCACCAAGACGCAACCGCTGACGGAGGCAGATATGCAGGAGTTCCTTACCTTGCAGAAGACAAAGGCGGAGAGCGAACACTCGTGGACGCTCGATGTGAGCACCCTCGATGACAGTTGCGACCTCAGCGTGAAGAACCCCAACAAGGTGGAGGTAGTGGACGAGCGCACGCCCAGCGAGATTGCCGAAAACATCTTTGCACTCGGTCAGGAGAATCAGACACTTATCAACGAAATTATGGAGATGGTGAAATGAAAGAATCAAAACATACAGAAATATCTGTTCTATATAACTTGCCTGAGAACTGGGCAGAAGAGACTGCGTTTTCATTCGAACATCTGTCAGAACTGGTGTTACAGTTGCATGATTCAGCCTATTCTGCAACAGTGAAAGCAATCAATCGCTTTGCTACGATAAGAAACTATGTCATAGGCTTCTATATCGTAGAGTACGAGCAGCACGGAAATGACCGCGCCAAGTACGGCGAACGCCTATTGAAGCGCTTAGTTGAACGCGTGAACAGAAGGGGCATTAATGAAACATTGCTCACAAATAGTCGTAAGTTCTATCTGTCTTATCCACAAATAAAAGACCATTTGACAGGGCAGATTTGTGCGACTGCATCGCCCAAATCCGCAATTTCTCCGATGGCGTCGGAGAAATCGGTGGGAAAAAATCCGACGCCGTCGAACAAATTCGTCACTCCTGCCGAGAAATTGCTTTCAAATCTTTCATTCTCACATATAGTTGAAATACTGACCGTTGACGACCCTCTGGCTCGTTTCTTCTACGAAACAGAGTGCATCCGCTGTTGTTGGAGTGTAAAAGAGTTGCGCAGACAGATTTCTACAAACCTCTACTTCCGAGCAGGAGTGAGCAAGCGTCCAGAACTTCTGATAGAAAGGACGGAAATCAACTCATTGCCCGCTCTTACCATCAGAGATCCGTTCTCGTTCGAGTTTTTAGGCTTGCGCCCCGATGCCTTTACGGAAAACGATTTGGAGAATGCCTTATTATCTCATCTGCAAGAATTCCTACTTGAAATGGGAAATGGTTTTTGTTTTGAAGCACGGCAGAAAAGGATGATTATTGACGACGAATACTACTTCGCCGACTTGGTGTTCTACAATCGAATACTGCATTGTAACGTAATTATTGAGTTGAAAGACGATGAGTTCCGCCATGCCGACCTTAGCCAACTCAATGCCTACGTATCGTATTTCAGAGAGAACGAAATGAACAAAGGAGATAACCCTCCAGTGGGAATACTTCTATGCACTCGCAAAGGCGAGAAAATGGTGGAATACGCCCTCGCTGGAATGGACAGCAACCTGTTTGTGTCCACCTACATGCTGTCGCTGCCAGATAAAAAGACATTACAGGACTTTTTGTTAAAGGAGATTGGAAAATGAAAGAAGGGTGGGAATATAAGAAGTTACCTGAAATATCAGAAAATCTAGATAGTTTACGCAAACCTGTTACAAAAAAAAATAGGACTGCTGGAATATACCCCTATTATGGTGCATCCGGAATTGTAGACTATGTAGATGATTATCTTTTTGATGAAGATTTGCTATGCATTTCAGAAGATGGAGCCAACCTACTTATGAGAACCTATCCTATTGCATTCCCGATTTCGGGAAAAGTATGGGTTAATAATCATGCACATGTGCTTCGCTTTAAGGATATCGCGACACAAAAGTATGTAGAATACTTCTTTGCGGGTTTTAAACTGGATGATTATATTACTGGAGCTGCCCAGCCCAAATTGACTCAAAAAGCTTTGAATAATATTACCATCAAGATTCCTATTTCTCTTTCCGAGCAGCAATCCATCGTTGATTATCTTGACTCTGCTTTTGCAAAGATAGATGCGATGAAGGCGAATGCAGGAAAATCCCTCAATGAAGCCAAAGCCCTCTTCCAAGCATCACTCAAAGAAATGCTTGAACCAAAAGAAGGGTGGGAGGAGAAAAAATTAAAGGAAGTTGGACGAACACAAACAGGAACCACACCTTCTAAATCTGTAAAATCATTTTATGGAGGTGACATCCCCTTTATAAGGCCTGCTGAACTTGATATTGATGGTAGAGGTTCTATTGAGTATAATAGTGAGCTCAAATTAACTACAGAAGGCGCATTGAAGTCCAGAACAATTAGGGCAAATTCTACTTTGATGTGCTGTATTGGCAGTGTTGGGAAAACTGGATATGCGACAAAAGACGTTACCTGTAATCAACAGATAAATACAATTACCCCGTATGAGGGCTATAATGATAAATTTGTTTATTATGCTCTTTTGGCACCATCTTTTCAAAATGAAGTAATAAAGATAGCTAATAGTGCTAAGGCAACCTTGGCAATAATAAGTAAAGGGAAGTGGGAAGAATTGTCTATCCACATTCCTCTTCTCTCCGAACAACATTCAATCGTTGTCACTCTTGACTCCCTCAATTCTAAGGTTGCCCGCCTCCAAGAGAATTTCGACAAGATTTCTCAGGAGTGCGATGCACTGAAGCAAGCCTTGCTAAGAGAGGTGTTTGAGGGATAGGGACTATAGAGAATTTAGAAACCATAGTAACTTTAGTGACTATAGAAACAATAGCAAATAGAAAAAATAAAGAATAAACGCAGGAATGGTAGAAAAGAAATACCAGATACTGAAACGGCAGAAGCCTTGGCGTGATGCCTACTTCTATCAGAAGTCAGAAGTGCTATATCAACTCACTTATGCCTTCTGTCAGCGTTTTCTGCCTCCCCACGGCGACCGCACCGTTGACCAGATGGTGCAGGCGGCACGCAGCGGTAAGCAAAATATCATAGAAGGCACCGAGGACGGCGAGACTTCAACCGAGATGCAAGTGAAACTCATGAACGTCGCCCGTGCATCGCTGCAGGAGTTGCGCGAAGACTACCGTGACTACCTGCTGTCGCGCCGCTTGCCGATATGGGACAGTACGCACACGCGCTACCAAACGATGCAGGACTACTGCCGTCAGCATAATCGGGTGGAAGACTATCAGCCCTTCTTCGGGAAATGGAGCGACGAGGAGATGGCTAACATCGCCTTGACGCTGTGCTATCAGACCGATGCCATGATGCACAAGGTGCTGTTGCGCATGGAGAAGGAGTTTGTGGAGCAAGGCGGTATCAAAGAGCGCATGTATGCTGCTCGCACAGGCTATCGCCAGGCTCAGGAAGAGGAACTGGCAAGACTGAGGCGTGAGGTGCCTGCTCTGCGAGCAGAAGTGGCCCGCCTAAAAAAGTTACTGGAAGAAAACGAAATAGAAGATAAAGGATAGTAACTATAGGGACTATAGGCACTATAGAAACTATAAAAAACAAAAAAACAATGAACGAAGCGCAGACCCGACTCAATAAGATAGACCCCAAACTGAGGGATGCCGGCTGGAGCATTGTTCCAGGCAGCAAGATACTCGTGGAGCAGAGCGCCTATATTGCGCCCGGCCGCATCACAACTTCGGGACACAAGAACCCAAAGAAGGCAGATTATATCCTGGAGTACAAGGGGCAGAAACTGGCCGTAATAGAGGCGAAGAGCGACGAGAAAGATGTGTCTGAGGGTGTAGGGCAAGCAAAGGAGTATGCCGAAGCCCTGAAGATTCGCTACACCTACAGCACCAACGGCGATGAAATATGGTTCATCGACATGGGCGTGAAGGACAGCAAGGGCGAATATATCATCCCCAGCAAGGAGCACGATATAGACCATTTCCCATCGCCACAGGACTTGTGGCAGATGACCTTCCCCGAAGAGAATCCATGGCGCGACAAGTTCAATCTCTGCGCCCTGAATCGTAGCGGCGGCCGCCAGCCTCGCTATTATCAGGAAATTGCCATCAAGAATGTGCTGGAGGCTGTGGCAAAGCAGCGCAACCGTATCTTGCTGACGATGGCTACAGGCACGGGAAAGACCTATACGGCCTTCCAAATCTGCTGGAAGTTGACGCAGACAAAGTGGAACACCAAGGGTGTTGAGCGTGCGCCAAGAATCCTGTTTATTGCAGACAGAAACATTCTCGCAAATCAGGCCATCAACGACTTTGACCAATTCCCTGAAGACGCGATGTGCAGAGTGACACCCAAGGAACTGCGAAAGAATAACTACAAGGTGCCCACGGCCCGCAACCTCTACTTCACCATCTTCCAGACGATGATGACCTCGCCCAATGCTCAGAAGGCAGAGGAACAGGGCTTGGAATTGCCAGAAGGCGCAACCGACCAGCCGTATTATATGCAGTATGAGCGTGATTTCTTCGACTTTATCATCATCGACGAGTGTCATCGTGGCGGTGCCAACGACGAAAGCGAGTGGCGAAAACTGATGGAATACTTTGACAGTGCCTATCAACTCGGCATGACAGCCACACCGAGAAGAAAGGACAATGCCAACACCTACGCCTATTTCGGCAATCCAGTCTATGTCTATTCGCTGAAACAGGGCATCGAGGACGGTTTCCTTGTTCCCTTCCGTGTGGATATCTCCACAAGCAACATCGACGACTATCAGTATCAGGAAGGCGACGTGGTGAAGAGCGGCGAGGTGGACCCTGAAAAGATATACTCAGAGTCGGATTTCTATAACGGCAGAATCCAGATAAAGGAGCGCGACGAGCACCGTGTGCAGGAGTTGCTGGGCAAGATAGACCCCGACGAGAAGACCATCATTTTCTGTGCCACCCAAAAGCACGCCATGATAGTGCGCGACATGGTGAACAAGCACAAGCGGCGACCAGCCAATAATTATTGCGAGCGAGTGACAGCCGATGATGGCGAAGTGGGCGAAGCAACGTTGAGAGCCTTTCAGGACAACGAGAAACTGCTGCCCACTATCCTGACAACATCATATAAACTGAGTACTGGCGTGGATGCCCGCAATGTGCGCAACATTGTGCTGATGCGCCCTGTGCAGAACATGGTGGAGTTCAAGCAGATTATAGGCCGTGGAACACGCTTGTTCGACAAGAAGTATTATTTCACCATCTATGACTTCGTAGGAGCCAGCGAGATGTTCAAAGACCCGGAATGGGATGGCGACCAGTACTGCCCCGTATGCGGCAACTGGCCTTGTACCTGTAAAAGACATCCTTATCCGCCAGCGCCAGACGACGATGGTGGTGATTTTTCGGGTGAACCGCGGGCGTGTCCCGTTTGTGGCAACCAGCCTTGTACATGCGAGGGACCGAGAACAAATCTGATAGACATCAAGTTGTCAACAGGAAGAAGGCTTTCTCTTGAAACGACATGGGAGCAGAAGATTTTCTTTGGTGACGAGTTTATCAGCCTTGACGAGTATGTGAAGAAACTATTTGGCAGAATACCAGATTTCTTCTCGGATGCCGATGACCTCAGAGAGAAATGGTCTAATCCCGAAACGCGTGAGGAGTTGCTGAGAACGCTGGATGAAGCAGGTTTTGCAGAGGACAAACTGAATCTGCTGAAGAACATGCTGAAAATGCAGAAGTGTGACTTGCTCGACGTGCTGGAATACATTGCTTACGAATCGACGCCAATAGAGAGGGCAAAGAGAGTGGAACATGTGAAGAAACAGTATGTAGATGCCCTGGACAAGGAACAGCGAGATTTCGACAATCTTATTCTGGAATACTATGTCAGCAACGGTTTCAAGGAACTTGGGGCGGATAATCTGAAAACCTTCATAAACATCAAGTTTAACTCAATGAGTGATGCTAAGGAAAAATTAAAAATGTCTGTTGCAGATATACGAGCGCATTACTTTGAGTTGCAACGAAGATTGTATGGTGCTTAAAGGCGGTGCCTTTTCCTATGGTAAAATTGGACAATTGGACAAATGGACAAATGCCCTTTTCGGAATTATCGGCAGGGTAGAAAAGAAAGACCACTCTTTCGCTGCAATGTGCGGAAAGAGTGGTGCTTCTTTGTTGTGTGTGATTGTCTGGACTTATTTCTTCACGAGACGTACTATCCAGACGAGGAGCGACGCTCCGATGATGGCGGTGATTGTTTCTCCTATCCAGTTGCCGCTGGTAAGGAATGAAGAACTGGGACTCTTGCCAAGCAGTTCGTAGATGAGGTCGAATATCAAACCTCCAACAACACCGCCAATGAGACCGATAACGAGGTCCCACCAGCAACCGAATCCTTTTCCGTTAATGAGTTTGCCGGCAGCCCATCCTGCGACAATACCTCCAATAATTGCTCCAATCATGATGTTTTATGTTTAGATGAAAAAGTCAAAATTGAGGGAGTTAGAGGGAGATGGAGGGAGATAGGGGGAGATAGAGGACAACGCATTATAGCATCCAGCCATCACCCATCATCCATCATCCATCATCTATCACCTATCACCTGAAATCATCCCATCACTACCACCACGTCGTGCTTTCCCTCGGCGGTGGGAACGATGTTGCCGCTGATCTCCTTGCCGTCAACGGTGATGCTCTTCACGCCCTTCTGCACTCCGTCGGGGTTCTTCACGGTGATGTTGTACTCGCCTCCGCGGAAACGGCGGGTGACGTTGTACTCCTTAGCCGTTGCGGGAACACACGGGTCGATGAGCAGTCCTTCGTAGTGGGGCTTCACGCCGAGGATGAACTGCGTTATGGTGTACCAGTTCCATGCTGCCGTACCTGTGAGCCATGAGTTCTTTCCCTCGCCTGGCTTTGCGGCGTCCTTGCCCGCCACCATCTGCGAGTAAACGTACGGCTCCACCTTATGCAGCGTCTGGTCCTTGATGAATGCAGGGCATATCTTGGTGTAGTGCTCCCAGGCGTCGTTGCCGCGTGCTGCCACCGTCTCGCCGATGATGACCCACGGGTTGTTGTGGCAGAAGATTCCTGCGTTCTCCTTGTAACCTGCGGGGTAACTTGATATCTCGCCCATCTCGACGTAGTAGCGTGTGAAGGCGGGGTTGTTAAGCACCATGCCGTGCTCGGAGTCGAGATATTTCTTGCATGAGTCGAGTGACTTGTCAACCATTCCTTCCTCCATTCCGATGCCGGCCATAGTGCACCATCCCTGGCTCTCGATGAATATCTTGCCTTCCTCGTTCTCCTTTGAGCCAATCTTGTTGCCGTAGAAGTCGTAGGCGCGCAGGTACCACTCGCCGTCCCAGCCGTCTTTCTTCACAGCCTCAATCATCTCGTCGATGTGCTTCTGTGCGCGGGCGGCCTCGTCTTTCTTACCCAGTTCTTGGCAGAGTTCCACATAGTCCTTGCCGCACACCACGAAGAGTCCGGCAATCATCAGCGACTCGGCCTTAGAGCCCACGCTGTTGTTCTCTGTTGTCTGGAAACTCTCGTTAGGGTCCCATGAGAAGCAGTTGAGGTTGAGGCAGTCGTTCCAGTCGGCGCGGCCGATGAGAGGCAGTTTGTGAGGTCCGAGGTTCTCCACAACATGATTGAACGAGATGCGCAGGTGCTCGAAGAGACTCACCTCTGTGCCTGGCTGGTTGTCCCAAGGCACTGGCTCGTCGAGAATGGAGAAGTCGCCTGTCTCCTTGATATAAGCCACCGTTCCGAAGATGAGCCACATCGGGTCGTCGTTGAATCCTCCGCCGATATCGTTGTTTCCGCGCTTTGTCAGAGGCTGGTACTGGTGGTAGCAGCCGCCGTCGGGGAACTGTGTTGAGGCGATGTCTATGATGCGCTGGCGTGCGCGTGACGGTATCTGGTGAACAAATCCCACGAGGTCTTGGTTGGAGTCGCGGAATCCCATGCCGCGTCCGATGCCGCTCTCGAAGAACGATGCCGAGCGCGAGAAGTTGAATGTGACCATGCATTGGTACTGGTTCCAGATGTTCACCATGCGGTCGAGCTGTTCGTTTCCGCTCTTCACGCTGTAGCGGCTGAGCAGTTCGTCCCAGTATTCGTTAAGTTCGCGGAATGCCTTGTCCACCTTCTCGGCGGTGTCGAACTCAGCGATTATCTTTTGCGCGCGAACCTTATTAATAATAGTATGGTCGAGGTCGCCGAGTGAAGTGATAAGACCAGCGGTCTTCTCAGCATATTTCTCCTCTTGCGGCTGCTCCACATAACCCAGCAAGAACACGAAGTCGCGGCTCTCGCCTGGCTCCAGAGTAACCTCGATGTAGTGGCTTGCTATGGGGCTCCAGCCGTGTGCCACGCTGTTCTTCGGCGCTCCAGCCATGACGCAGTCGGGGTTTGCGAACTCGTTATAGAGTCCGATGAACGACTCGCGGTCGGTGTCGAAGCCCTGCACCGGTGTGTTTACGGAGTAGAAAGCGAAGTGGTTGCGGCGCTCCTTGTATTCTGTCTTGTGATAGATGACGCTGCCGTCAATCTCCACCTCGCCGGTAGAGAAGTTGCGCTGGAAGTTCTCCATGTCGGTGGCTGCGTTCCAGAGGCACCACTCGGCGAACGAGAACAGCTTCAGCGAGCGTTTCTCTGCTGTGGTGTTCTTTAATGTCACTTTCTGCACCTCGCACCATTTCTTCAGCGGAACGAAGAAGAGCGCGCTTGCCTCGATGCCGTTCTTACGGCCCGTGATGCGTGTGTAGCTCATGCCGTGGCGGCACTCATAGAAGTCGAGTGGTGTCTTGCATGGCTTCCATCCTGGGTTCCATACCGTTCCGTTGTCGTTGATGTAGAAATAACGGCCGCCGTTGTCCATTGGCACGCCGTTGTAGCGGTAGCGCGTGATGCGGCGGAACTTAGCGTCTTTGAAGAACGAATATCCTCCTGCTGTGTTAGAAATGAGTGAGAAAAAATCTTCGTTGCCGAGATAGTTTATCCACGGCCACGGTGTCTGTGGGTCGGTGATGACATACTCCCTTTGCTTGTCGTCGAAATGCCCGTAAATCTTGTTGTTCATAATTATTAAATTGCTATTTGTAAGTTCGAGATTGATTACAGGTGCAAAGATACTGCTTTTTGAGCAAAAAGTATGATATTATTTTGCCCAAAATAAATTATTTGTTGTGTTCTCTCACTTCAATATCTGCTCGGCGTGTACCTTGGTCTTTATTTCTTTCGGCAGGAACACGCGCTCGATGATGCCTTCCTCGTTGATGATGAACGTGGTGCGCAGGGTTCCGAAGTACTTCCTGCCGTACATGCTCTTCTCGCCCCACACGCCCATCTGCTGCACCAAGGTCATGTCGGTGTCGGCGATGAGGTTGAAGGGCAGTTGGTTCTTCTCGATGAATTTCTGGTGAGACTTCTCGTCCTGGATGCTCACTCCCACCACCTCGTAGCCCTGTCGGCGCAGTTCGGAATAGTTGTCGCGCAACGAGCATGCCTCTGCCGTGCATCCGCTAGTGCTGTCCTTAGGATAGAAATAGAGAACGAGTTTGCGTCCTGCGAAGTCGGACAGCTTGATTTCGTTACCGTTCTGGTCGCGTCCCAGAATCTCCGGTGCCTTGTCTCCGATGTTCATATTGTTCTGTTATGTATTTAAATGGTTTGTTCTTTCTGGTGCAAAGATAAAGAATAATATTGAAACTTCATAACAATCGTAAAAAACTTATAAACAAGTTTTGTTGTATGCAATTTTTTCGCTACCTTTGCATTATACTAGAAAACAGTATAGGCTTATGAAAAAATCATTCTTATTAACCGTTTTCGCATTAATTTGTACACCTATGTGGATTTTCGGACAGAACTACAAGCAACTGTGGAGCGATGTGGATGCAGCAGTAGAGAAAGACATGCCGCAGACCGCCATCAAAGCACTTGACAAGGTGATTGCCAAGGCACAGCGCGAGAAGTCGTACGGAAATCTTCTGAAGGCGCAATTGATGCGCTCGGGATTTGTTACAGAGGTGAATCCCGATTCTGCCGACACAGAAATTGAAAAGTTCGAGAAAGCTGCTGCTGAAGCAGAGAAGACAGACCCCGTTTTGGCTGCAGTTTACTATTGCGCTCTTGGCAATTCTTACAAGAACGCTTACGGAAGAAACATTGAGAAACGCGGCAATGCACGCGTCTATTATGCCAAGGCTTTGGCGAATCCCGACCTGCTGGCGCGACATAAGGCATCGGAGTTCGAGCCGATGATGGTGAAGGGCGTTGACAGCAAGTACTTCAATCACGACCTGTTAAGTGTCATCGGCTTTGAGGCTGGCGACATGCAGACGCTGCACGACTATTACAAGGCGAAGGGAAACCGCGAGGCAACATTCATTACTGCCTATGAGATGATTACCGAGGAGCATGTCAAGCCGTTGCAGTATGCTGATGACGCCCCGACACACAGGAAGATTTACGGCCTCGACGAGGAGAAGGAACTCGACTCGCTCATTGACCTTTATGGCGACCTCGACATCTGTGGTGCTGCCGCTGTGGCTCGTGCAGAGCATTTCTATAATGACAAGGCGAAATATGATTTCATCAACTCCGCCTTGAAACGCTGGAGCAAATGGAAGGGCATAAACCAGTTGCGCAACGAACTGGCTGACATGACAGCGCCGTATGTCAATATCAGGTCGGACAGGGAACGTGTCTATCCCAACGCTGCGTTCGACATGAAACTCGACCTGCGAAACATCAAGGACGTCACGATGCGCTTCTATCGTGTCGCTATAAGTCCAGAGGAGTTTAACGAGGTGGTGCCGAAGATAGGCCGCGATGGCGTTCTCAAGAAATACAGCAACACTCTGGAGAAGGAATACACCCAGACATATTCCGACAACGTGCCATACAAGTCGTTTGATGACACAATACATGTGGAGGGACTGCCTGCAGGAATCTATGTTGTGGAAACATCCACGAAGAACAACGATATTGACAAGTTGCACACCGCGCTCTATGTCACACGTCTTACCTATGTGGCAATCCCGCTGCCTGGCGAGAAGTCGAGGTTCGCTGTGCTCGACCAGAACAGCGGCCAGCCAGTGGCTAATGCCAAGATTGGTGTGGCTCCTTCTGCAAAGAGAGACGAGGCTCTCTCTTTCACCTATTATACTACGGATGCAAAGGGCGAGGTGATGATACCTGAGAAACCATACGTGGCAAATGTGGTGATTTCTGCCGATGGTGACAACTATTATCCTGTGTCATACTCCAGAATGAACAATTACAATCATGCCCACAGTCCTTCTGACAGCAAGCGCATTCAGATATATACCGACCGTTCCATCTACCGTCCAGGACAGACGGTGCATGTGGCTGTGTTGGCATATAGCATAAAGAAAGGCATTGATGCAAAGGCTGATGCTAATGTGAAAGTGGAGTTGGAGTTGCGTAATGCTAACCATGAAGCAGTGGCAAGCGCAAATGTCGTAACCGATGAGTTCGGTGTGGCATCTGCCGACTTCGAGTTGCCCAGCAGCGGACTTACAGGACAGTTCTCTGTGCGTTCAAAATATCTTGGCACTTCTACATATTTTAATGTGGAGGAGTACAAGCGTCCCACATTCGAGGTGGAGTTCGACGATTACAAACAATCATATAAGGTTGGCGACACCATCCAGGTGAAAGGTCGTGCCAAGAGTTATGCCGGTGTGGCTGTGCAGGGCGCAAAGGTGACTTATACCGTGAAGCGCCGTCAGGCTTGGTGGGGCTGGTGGCGAGGCTATAGTCGCGATGATACGGAACTGTATAACGGTGAAGTGACTTCCGACGAGAACGGCGAATTTGAGATACCGCTCAGGTTTATCTATCCTGCAGGCAGTTACGAGGTGTTCGACTATGTTGTGAATGCAAAGGTGACCGATGCCGCAGGCGAGTCGCACGAGGGCGAGACATCGCTGCCATTGGGAAAGAAGGAATATTACTTCGACTTCAACCTTCCTGAGAAAGAACTCAAGGACAAACTGAAGAGCGTGACATTCACTCTTCGTAATGCCGCTGGCAAGGAAGTGGAGGCCGACGTGACATATACCATCGACGGTAAGGATGCCAAGACAGTGAAGGCAAACGAGAGCATAGCGCTCGACTTCACATCAATGCCTTCGGGCAAGCATGTGATGAAGGCCACATGCAAGGGAGAGAAGAAAGAGGTGGAGTTCGTAATCTTCTCGCTCGACGACAAGACTCCTTGCGTGGAGACTCACGACTGGTTCTATATCACCGACAATGTGT
>OCTX012180519.1_pt1 | contig 14363 bp, 9 predicted proteins | sample 1539691 | NCBI WGS metagenome assembly OCTX01 (sample SAMN02144231, study PRJEB22623) | gut metagenome | biome: sheep rumen | host: Ovis aries | place: New Zealand | reverse complement strand
GTATTACCCCTGAAGAGTTTTTCAATGTTGTGTCCGAAACGAAGCTCTTTGTCTGTGCAATCGCAAAGAGGCTTAATCTTATTGTTGTTGAGGATGAAGTTGCAGTCAGGTCGCAATAGGTCATTCGTCATAAGGTAGGTGTTATGAGAAGACGTGAACACCTGGCATTGCAGTGCAAACAACCGTTTGCAGACTTCAAAGGACAGTTTGAAATGGTAGAATGCATCAAATTCATCGATGAAGACAAAGGTGGCGTTTCCCATTCGATTCATCCAGAAATACAACAACTTAAGATGCTGTGTGCCGGTGGAAGCAATTAAGTCGAAAGGGATTTTCTTCTTATCAATTACGCAGAACAGTATTTTGTCTCCGGGATTAGGGTTGGCGAACTTGAAGTCCTGTCCGCTAACGTTAAGAAGGAAACGCCGGAAATCATCTATCAGTTTGTGACGGATAATGTATTCGTCAAGTAAGGTTGTATTGCTCTCCAGGCCAATAAACTCGCGTATGTCCAGACTACGGAACCATAACATTCCATTAACAAATTTCTGTAGTTGCAGAAGATAATGATCCGCAGCAAGTGGATAAGATGTCAGAAGGAAATTGACTATAGATACGTTATTTGCATTGTCTGCTAGATTCTTTTGAAACATCGGATCCATCGGAAACTCCTTGACATCTATGTGGAATTTACCGGCTTCCCTTTTGAACAATTGTTTTCCATCCACTAGCATTTCCTCGCTCCTAAGAAGCCCGTGATAGTCCTTACTATATCTATACTCTACCGTCTGACTGCCGAATACAAAAGAGTAGTCAAACTCCACCTGGCTGGTCTGACTGCCTGCATAAGTGAAATTCACATAGTAGTCAGCCTTTTTCCATTTTTGGGTAAGATGGTTCACGATGTCGAAGATGGCTAGACCGAAATTGGTCTTGCCAGAACCGTTGGGACCATAGATAATGCCATTCTTAATTATGTCATCCTTAATGGCATACGTGCTGAAATTATAGTTGCTATGCCTTGTTAGGTCCAACTCTATTTTGTCAGCAAAACCCCGGAAATTTTTTACGGAAAACTTTGCAAGCATTGTGGTAGTACTCTAATATTCAATGCAAATATAATACAATAAATTACATTTCCGTAATTTTTTTACGGAAAATTGCTGCCGATGACTTCGTGGAGGCCATTCTTGAGGACGTAATCGGTGGAGGCAATCTATTCGGCTTTGGGTTGGTGAGTGCAGAGCGCGCGGCCGTCTAGTCCGTCTCCGCAGTCAGGAGGTATGGACGGAAAACCTTCGCTTCGCTCATCCCTCCCAAAATCGCGAGCGATTTTGGGCCCCTCCCATTCACAGAGACATGGGCGTCTATGGGTTTTCCGTCCATACCTCCTGACTGCTCCACCGGTCCGTCCGCGAGGAGTTGAAAGGGTAGAGTGGGGGCGGAAATGCGTCTTTTCTTAAGCCTTCTTTTATAATGGGCGCAATATCTTTTTCGCTTTATTTTATTGAAAACAGTAGATTGCTGGCATAAAACAGATGATTTTTATATCTTGCTTAGCCCAGTTTTTAGCCCTTTTGATAGCGACGGAATCGATGTACCACCCACAGCGCAATGAAATGTGCCAGGCTTAGCGGAATGAAAGACACCTTGTACTCGGTTTACGATTCTCGTCCTCTCCGCTGAAATGCCTTGCAGAACACTCTGCATGGCATTTTTAGTAAAAAGTATCCCAAATAATATCCCATTTTTGCCGGAAATGTATCAAAAAAAGTTGCTCGCAGGGTAGCACCTTTCGGCGCAGGAAGGAGTGACCAGGATTATAGGGATTTCACCTCTTTCAAGAGAGTTTGTTCTCTTTCTTTCCGGGCCTTCATCTCTTGCCGGAACTCTTTCCGAACTATCCTTTCTTCTTGTGCGTTTCGATAGGCTTCTCCGTTCCGAGCTATCTCACTGACACCCCGCCATCGTTCTTTTCAAGTTTTATCTTCATAGTCTATTACTATTGGATTCAAAAACAGTTGAAAATACGTACAATTAGATGAATAATCTTCACTATCTTTGTAGAGAGAGCAAATTCATCCTTGGCATGAACAAAGAAATCAATCGTATCAAGATTATCTTGGTAGAGAAGCATCGTACCGGAAAGTGGCTTGCAGAGCGGTTACACAAAGATCCCACGACAGTGTCAAAATGGTGCACGAATTCCACCCAGCCACAACTAGAGACCCTGCTTCAAATTGCAGGTGTATTGGACTGCGATATTAAAGATCTACTAAACTCCACAAAACAATAATAGGTATTGTAGAAACCTAACCTAAATAGTCATTTATTCAGGTTGAGCGTGACGGTACTACTTAATCTATCCAAGATAGGACTATCCTGCGAGACATAAGGATATGAAGAAAAAACAACACATAGGAATAGATATTTTTTCTGGCGCAGGCGGTTTAAGCCTAGGTGCTTCAATGGCGGGCATAGATGTGAAATATGCTATTGAAGTTAACCCCTATGCGGCCAAGTCCTTTGAATTCAATCACAAAGGCTCAAAAGTTCTTTGCGGAGATATCTGCAAAATTAAGTCTGCGGATTTTCTGAAAAAAGACGAGAACGTCTTCATTATTATGGGTGGACCTCCCTGTCAGGGTTTTTCCATGGCCAATACTATGTCAAGGAACATGGATAATCCTAATAATATGTTATTTAAAGAGTTTGTCCGACTCGTTGCCGAAGTCAATCCAGAATGGCTCGTACTGGAGAATGTCTGGGGTATGACAAAAATGAATGACGGGCAAACAATTGAAATGATTAAGCAAAGTTTCGAAACAATTGAACCTGTTGGTTATAGAGTAAAATGGAAAATTCTATGGGCTGATGAGTACGGAGTGCCTCAACGTAGAATGAGAATGTTTATGGTTGGCAATAGATTGGGTGTTGACTTTTGTTTTCCCGAACCCACTGCCACAAAAGTAACCGTCGATGAGGCCATTGGTGATCTTCCTGTGCTAAAAAATGGGGATATGATAGATTCTTTACCATATTCCAAAGAATTTAAAGACGCAAGTAAGTATGCCCAGCTAATGCGCAGGGGGTCAGAACAATCAAGGCAGAACTTTGTTTCAAGGAATAATGATCTTGTCATAGAGCGATATAAACATATCGGCCAGGGACAGAACTGGAGAGCTATCCCGGAAGAACTAATGCAGAATTATGCGGACAAGACACGTTGCCATAGTGGCATCTATAAACGTTTATTTGCTAATCGGCCTTCTGTAGTAATCACAAACTATCGCAAAAGCATGTTGATTCATCCATATCAGGACCGAGGTCTGTCTGTCCGAGAAGCAGCACGTCTTCAGAGTTTCCCTGACACATTCATTTTTCAGGGGCCTCATATGAGCATTCAGCAACAGATTGGCAATGCTGTACCACCACTTCTCGCCAAGGCTGTCATGGACAAAATAATGTCTTATAGCACTGAGAGCCATGAGTAAAGACAGGAGTAATATACCCCAGGCAGATACTCTCATGGGATCAATGCGACACATGGGATACTCTTTCGAATCTGCCGTCGCTGATGTGATAGACAATTGCATTAGTGCGAAGTGCACAACTGTCAAATTATTTTTCCCAACAGAACCGACACAGGAAATGGTCGTTGGTATTCTTGATGACGGTGAGGGAATGAATGAGGAGACCTTGTTCGAAGCGATGCGTTATGGTTCTTCTGACTCTGAACTTGAGAGAGATGAGAATGACTTGGGCAGATTTGGTCTCGGGATGAAATCTGCGTCTCTTTCTCAATGTCGTATTATGACTGTTGCTAGTCTCAAATCCAAAAAGATAAATGCTTTTGTCTGGGACTTTAATTACATACAAGAGAAGAAGAAATGGATAGTCAAGGAATTGACATCCAATGAAATTAGTGCACTACCATATATTGACGCATTAAAAGGATTAGGCCATGGGACACTCGTCTTATGGCAAGATTTTGATATCCTTTCAAAATCAAACGGCGGATTAGTATATGATGCTCTCTGCGACAAGAGGGATTCAGTAGCGACTAATGTTTCTCTTATTTTTCATAATTTTTTATCAGCTAAAGGCAAAGAGCAGATAAAAATGTATGTCAATAAGAGTAAACTCAAACCAATGGATCCCTTTCTTCAATCTCATCCAAAGACAACAACAAAGAAGGAACGCTCGATTGCAATTCTCGACAGCAAAGGGCGTGAGCGTCAGATCTGGGTCAAACCCTATGTGCTACCTTTTGCAACTGACCTAAATGATGAGCATAAAAGGCTAATCGGAGGAATCGAAACACTGCGAATTAAACAGGGTTTCTATGTTTATCGTAACAAGAGATTGATTATATGGGGGACCTGGTTTGGGATGAAACCGCGTTCAGAGTTGACGAAGAACGCCAGAGTACGAGTTGACATTCCTAATACCCTTGATGATATTTGGAGCATTGATATAAAAAAACAGACAGCAACAATTCCCAAACAGATTCAACGGCAACTGAGACAGACAGTTGAGGATGCTATGGGTATTTCAGTAAAAAAACAGACACATAGAGGGAGGCGGGAGAATGTCGATGATATCGATTACATCTGGGACCGTATGGAAGGGAGAGGAAATGCGATATACTACCAGATTAACCGAGAAAATAAAGTGTTCCGGATGATCAAGGAGAAAATGTCTGAAGAAGACTTTATTCTCCTGGAGATGCTCATTAAAGAGATAGAACAGAATGTTCCTACGCAACAGATATATATCGACAAATCGAACGATGTGCTAAAAGAAGATGAGTCAGAAGCAAGAATTGACGAAGTTTATCAATTGGCCATTTATATGGTGAATCAGGCTAAATCATTTGGGTTGAGATCTGTTAGTGATATTATCACCGAATTAATGAAGACAGAACCATTCTGTAAATACAAATCCATTGAGGAGAAATTAATTGACAATTACAAGGATGAAATTGAATAATAAACAATATAGCAGGCTCTTATTAATGATTGAAGCGCAGCTGGCGAACATGAAAGAATATGGTTTCACGCCAACTGATGAAAACATCATGCCTACTATCGAGCAAATCATTAAACTCGCCGGCATTCCTTGTGATGAAGATGACAAGAAAGCTCTCTTTACCGATATTGAATATGCCGAAAGTATAACCCACAAGCTTGGAGATTGCATATTCGATGATTATGAGCAGAAGAAATGGTATTTTAACGAGACCGTCGAGGACTCGTATTTCTGGGATCGGTATTACCGTTATCTGAAATCCCATACTTCGATTGATGACAAAAGCATAGAGCTTCTCAACAATAAAACTCTTCCGGATATAATGAACTGCCTTTTAAATCCGAAAGAAGATTCTAAAGCAAAAAGGCTGAAGAGAGGCTTGATAATCGGTGATGTCCAGTCTGGAAAGACAGCGACATATTCAGGTTTAATCTGCAAAGCTGCTGACGCTGGTTATAAGGTTGTAATACTATTAGCCGGTATTACTGAAAGCTTAAGACAGCAAACACAGGAGCGAATCGACGAGGGCATTGTCGGCTTCACAATAAGGAAAGTCAATAAAATCGAAGTCTCCGGGACTGTTGGCGTTGGTGAAGACAATAAACAAAGACGGGCGAGCTCATTCACATCCTGTATTAAGGATTTTGTTAAAGGAAGTCATTTGATTTCTACCTCGCTCTCCGAACACAATTCTCTTGTGCTATTTGTTGTCAAAAAGAACGTTTCTGTATTGACGAAGTTGCATGATTGGTTGAGAGATCAAAACATGGATGTCGTAACTCAGAGTATCAATCACCCTATGTTACTCATCGATGATGAAGCAGATAACGCATCTGTAAACACCAAAAAGGATGATACGGATCCAACAAAGACCAATGCGATCATAAGAAAGATTTGCAACCTTTTCCAGACCGCAAATTATGTTGGATTCACTGCGACACCATTCGCCAATGTTTTTATTGACCCTGATTCTGTGGACAGTATGAAAAATGCCGATCTCTTTCCTGAGCATTTTATATACACACTGCCAACACCTTCTACGTACATCGGAGCAGACAAGATTTTTTATGAAGACAAAGAGTACTACAAGAATCTGAGGTTTATTACTGATATAGAAGAACCCGACTATACCTCCGACGAATATCGCGAAACGGTTAAAGAGAATATTCAAGAACTAAATGAGGGGCCATTCTATTATTTGCATAAAAAAGAGTGGGATGGCATTCTACCTGACTCCTTAGAGGAATCTATCTACAGTTTCTACTTGGCTAATGTCATCAGAGATCTTAGGGGGCAAATATCCAAACCCCGTAGCATGCTTATTAACATGTCAAGATTTATCAAGGTGCAACGCGTCATAGAAGAGCATGTAAAAAAGATTCAGGAAAACTTCATTAACACAGTTCTGTACAATTTTGACGACGATAATCACAAGAACCAACATCTTGCACTTTACACAAGGCTGAATAACATATGGAATGAACATTACTTTAATATTGTCGACATCTCCTTTGATGACGTAATAGCAAAAAAGAATCTGCTGAAATCAATTTACGATGTCGGTACTGGCGTCCCCAGGATTGAAATAAAGGTGGTAAATGGTAGTAGCTCTTCAAAACTGGACTACAAAACCAATCCCTCACTGAGGGTAATCGCCATCGGTGGATTAGCCTTGTCGCGAGGTTTAACACTGGAAGGCCTTATGACTAGCTACTTTTACAGGAATACGGCCACCTTTGACGTTCTAATGCAAATGGGACGCTGGTTTGGATACAGACCGGGATATGATGATGTGTTCAGGATCTGGACAAGTAAAGCCAGCGCCACATGGTACCGGGAAATTGCGACAGCTTCCAACGAATTAAAGGCAGATATCAAAAAGATGTTCGAACAACATCTGACACCAAAAGACTTTGGTATCAGGGTCCGCGACTACTGTGATGAACTGCAGATAACCGCAAATAACAAGATGCGTACTGCATACGACCTATTGGTGATGGAGTCATATTATGGCAATATCTGTGACACACCTTATTTAAGTATTAAACCCGAGCACAATAAAGAGAATTGGGCACAGGTAAACAAGTTGGCTACGGATCTGTTCAACGCCGGTACCAAATTCGCTTTTGCAGATATTGCTAAGCATCGCGGGGAAGATGTCCATTCAGATGACGACTCTTCGAGGTACTTTGTGGATGTTCCTAAGGATCGGGTGATCAATTTCCTGCAGAATATTAAATGCTCCTTAGTCAACATGAAATTCAACACAAAAAACCTAGTTGATTTCATTGGTGACAAAGAATCCGAAGGACTAGATAATTGGGATATCGTTTTTGAGGGTGGTGATGGCAGTGTCTATTATGACATACCGGGGTTGGAGATGATCCGCTGTGCGAAACGTACCATAGAGCAACACGATAATGTTATCCAGATATCTACTAGAAGGCGTATACTGGGTTTAAGGGAAGGAAAATTCTGTCTGGAAGACGATGAAATAAAACTTGCGGAACAACGTTGCATAAAGAGGTGGAAGGAAGAAGATCCAGAAGCGACTCCTGAATCCTTAAAGTCCAGGAATATTCCCATTAAGGCGTATTTTGAGAACCTTCCGAAGCGAAAACCCGTCTTGATTATTATGCTGCTCGAGCCCATTGAGCCAAAAGAAACGAAAGACAACCAGAAAGCTCTTGACTTTATCAAAGATCTTGAAGGCGAGAGAATGATAGCATTCGCGATTGGTTTCCCGGGAATTAAGGAGACGGGGAAGACAAGAAAGTATAAAGTCAACAAGACATACTATCAGTTAAATATGCAGGAACCTGACGAAACAGAAGACGATGAAGAATAATCTGTACACAATTTTCACGCAGGGTTTCCAGAGTGGAGCCTTCATTCGTGTCGGAGGCAATAAGAAGTTAAGCCTTTATGTCGGGAAAGATGATAAAGGTAATTTTGCCTTTGACTACAGGGGTAAGTATGTTCCCGTAAAAATTGCGCAATCCGATGTAATCACCGTACAGCAAGGGAAGAATGGAGATAGCTATACACTACGGTTCTCTTTATGCAACCCGGAATTGCTCGAGTATTTCTGCACATTCTGTCAAGACCTAATAGAGTCAACAGAACTCATCGACAATGATGACGATGCATATAAGACACTGTGTTCCAGATATTTCTCTTGGAAAAAATTATTCAGACCTAATAAAGGAGTGATGAATGATAATGAGGTTATGGGGCTTATAGGCGAACTGTTATTCATGCAAGATTACATGATTCCACAATGGGGCATAGAGAAATCTTTGGACAGTTGGATGGGGCCGGAGAAAACTCATAAAGATTATTCCACAGACAGTGTATGGTACGAAATAAAGACCGTCAGTGCTGGTAAAGAGTCCGTTAGAATATCCTCTTTAGAGCAGCTTGATGGAGAAGATGAAGGGTATTTAGCTGTTTATTGCCTGGAAAAAATGAGCCCGACATTTAGTGGTATTAAACTGAATTCATTGGTTCAGAATCTTTTGAACAGAATGGGCTCCTCTCAAAATAGAGAAGTTTTCATGTCAAAACTCAGTTTATATAACTACGATTTCTCGCCAGAATACGATAACTATGTATTTACGAACGTTGGCTTTTCGATGTATTGTGTGAAAGATGACTTCCCTCGTTTAAGCAGAAAAACAATCCCTAATGCGATTAGTAAGATTCAGTACGAGATCTTCCTGTCAGAAATAGAAGGCTACAAACTATAAAATGTCAGAACATGGAAATAGAAGAATATAGGGCCCAATTCATTGATGAGTTAAGGTTTGATGCTGATCACGAAGGCACTGAACCCGAAACCCAGTTTATAAACAAATTGCTTGAGAATCTGGTGTCAATCGGTGAACTTGCCGATCCCATGCCGATGTCTATTGAAATCAAAGGCAAGAGGGGACGAATAATGGCTTTTGATGCTTATGCATACGACGAAGCTGATAGCTCTCTTATCCTGATCGCAAGTGATTTTACCAACGAGAGAGAAACGGTAAATACCTTGACAAATACCCGGATCAATGAGTTGTATTCTCATATGCGGAATTTCCTCGACGAGGCAATTAATGGGAAAATGAGTGATTATTGCGATGATTCTGACCCAGCTATTCTCGTGGCAAAAGAGTTTAGAAAGAGAATCGGGAAAAGTATGTTTGAGACGGAAATTCTGCGTTTCAAGTTCTATATTCTGTCCAATTCTGTCCTTAGTAAACAGGTCAAGAGCATCGCACAAGAAGATTTCTTAGAGCGCCCTGTGGATCTCAATATTTGGACCCTTGAACGCATTTTCCAGACATTCGTTTCGGACACTAGCGAGATTGTCGAATTTGATACTCAAGATTTCGGTTGCGATGGAATACAGTACCTCAAAGCGGATCTTGGAGAGCAAAGCGAATACGACGCATACATGGGTATCGTTCCAGGCAGATTCTTGGCTGATATCTACTTAAAGTATGGAAGCAAGTTGCTCCAGGGCAATGTTAGGGCGTTCCTGAGTGTAAGAGGAAAGGTTAATAAAGGTATTCGACGTACAATAATTGAAACGCCTCAAAACTTCTTTACATACAACAATGGTATTGCTATAGTAGCGCGCTCTGTTGGTTTCTCTGAAGACGGGACGAAAATAACACATTTTAAGGATCTGCAGATTATCAACGGCGGCCAGACGACAGCTTCATTAGCGAATGCAGTCATAAGAAAAGAGGATAAAAAAGGAATGGACAATCTGTTTGTTCCCATGAAGCTAACTGTCCTTAACGTAGAGAATGACATGTCGGAGGAGGAAGTTGATAAGTACAATGAAATAACCAAAACAATATCAAGGTGTGCTAACTGCCAGAATCCGGTTTCTGAAGCTGACTTCTTCTCTAATCACCCCTTCCATATTATGATGGAAAACCTCTCTCGTAAGGTTATGGCTCCTCCTGCAGCTGGAAAGCCTTACCAAACAACTTGGTTCTATGAACGTTCCAGGGGCAAGTGGGAACAAGAACAGATGAAACTGACTGAAAGCAAACGCAAAACATTCTGCGAGCAACATCCCAAGAATCAGGTAATTAAAAAGGAGAAACTTGCAAAATGTTTGAATACTATCATGATGAATCCTCATCAGGTTTGTCAAAGCTCGGCTATTAACTTCAGCAAATTTGCCGATTACGTTGAAAAACTGTATGATGAATCAAAAGAGAGTATCAACGAACAGTTCTTCAAAAAAGGAGTCTGCTCCGTTATAATGTTTGACGAACTGGATGTGATGGTAAACAAAGCACCATGGTATCCTAAGGGAGGCGACAAGGCCCAGATAGTTCCTTATACGATAGCTAAATTGATGTCATTGATACCTGCCAAATACGATCTTGATTGGAAAACGATCTGGAACAAACAGACAATGTACCCCGCTTTGGCTAATGAATTGATTAAACTTGCAAAAGTCACTCAAGAGTTTTTGATTGAGCAGGCCGGAGGTGGACTTGTCCGTTCTATTTCCAGAACGCAGGGAGTTTGGACCAATTATCAAAAAGTCAAATATGAGTTAAGTGATAGTTTTATTAACTCACTGTATTCTAAGGAGGAGACAAAGGCGGAAGAGGCAGCAGCAAAAAAGGAGCATAAATTCAACGCTGAAATTGAGGCAAGTGTTGAGATCTTTAAACTGGGGGCTGACTATTGGATGAATTTTTACAATGATGCCATGAGGAAACATATCCTCCCATATGGGGATTTGGATTTCATAATGTCTATTGCAAAATGTATTAATACAGCTAACTTGCCCACAAAAAGGCAGTGCGACAGACTTCTTAAGATAGTCAGGAATGTTGAGGACAAAGGATATGTAATGCCATAGAGCTCAAGTATATGTTACAGCTATACATTCCGTTGGAGTATTATATTGCCGCCTTCCGGTCTCTTAATTGTGCCAGGAGAGGGAATGCTTGTGCTCCACATAAACCGGTACTCCTGATAGCTGTCATGCTTTGTGTGAAAGAGGGATTCATACAAGACAGAATGATAGAACCTTCGTATAAACTGGAAGAAGTCTTTAAAACAGTTTGGTCAAAGATGGTCCCCATGGCCTCTCCGTGGAAAAGCTCTTTTAACCTCCCTTTTTTTCACATGGATTACGAACCTTTCTGGAACCTGATCCCTGCTGATTTTTTCGTAAAACAAGCGGAGTATTCTACAACTCAGTTACGACGAAATTTCAGATATGCGTTAATACACGATGATTTGTTTTCATATATGAAAGACGCCGTATCAAGGACAACTCTAATTCAAACATTGACTGATTATTATGGTTTAATACCATTGGAGCAGGTATAATGGACCATTACTCAGAATCAATCTGTTATCTATAAGAAAACCAATTATGGCAAAATACACATTTGCTACTCAAAGCGGGAAGGCATATTACTGGAATACAATTCCAGGATTCATTGAAGACGATTCTTCCTCTATTATTGGTCAACTTGTTCGAAAGGCGTTCGAACTCGGGAAAGCGCAATCTGATGCTTGGGATAATCAGATCAAGGAGTTACAAACTCGCTTGAGAAAATGTGAGATGGATGGAGACATTATCTTCGAATACGACATCGTGCGCCTTGGAAAAAGAATAGATGTTGTGTTGCTGATTAGACATATGGTCTTCTCCCTTGAGTTTAAAAATGGAAAGGATGCTTTCACTGCTCAAGACGCAAGGCAAGCCGAAGACTACGCTATTGATATTAAGAATTTCCATAAAGAATCGGAAGATCTTTACGTATGCCCCATCCTTATTGCCACAGATGCAGAAAAGTATCCCAAAAATCAACCTATCGATTGTTATCCGGACAAACAAATCTATTTACAACGGGAAAATATAGATACCCTTGTCCCCAAGGTCCAGGTGATATCTGATAAATACGGAGATGACACTTCTATTGATTTCAATAAATGGTTCAATTCTCCCTACCATCCAACACCAACAATTATAGCTGCTGCCGTAGAGGCATATACTTCACATGACATTAGTGAAATTGCAAGGTCAGAGGCCGGGCAAGATAATATAGATGCGTGTGAAAAAGAGATTAACGCCATTATTGAGTACGCCAAGGCAAATAATAAGAAGTGTGTCTGTTTTGTCACTGGTGTCCCTGGTGCGGGTAAAACGTTAGTCGGGCTAGATGTAGTTGCAAAGAACCTTGATAAGGACAAGAATAATCTCAGTGTATATCTGTCTGGTAACGGCCCTCTTGTAAAAGTCCTAAGAGCCGCTCTTAAAAAGAGCGCAAAAGATATGCATATTGTTGGCAAAGATACCGATGAAGCTGTTAATGCGCTGATTCAAGGTAGCTATGGCTTCAAAAGAGATAATGCGCCCAAAACGGTCCCTACGGCCGAGCATATTATGATCTTTGATGAAGCACAGAGGGTATGGAATGCTGACATGATGAAGTCAAAACACGAAGAAGAGTATATGGCCATGAGTGAGCCCTCTTTATTATATCGGATCATGGATCGTCACAAAGACTGGGCAGTAATGATATGCCTTGTAGGTTTGGGACAAGATATCTATGATGGAGAAGTGGGTATAAATGAATGGTTTAGATGTGGTATAGAGGAATACACTGACTGGGAAATGTATTATTCAAAAGGAATTTTTTCCCAAAGCGAAGACAGGGGTATTGATAAGAGTAAAATAGAAGGTTGTCCACGTTGTCATGAAATCACTGCATTGCATTTAAAGACATCCATCCGATCTTTCCGTGCAGACAAGCAATGTATGTTTGTCGATTACTTGCTTGACAATAAGCCAGGACAGGCAAAGGATGTTTTAAGTCAGATATCGGCTAAATACCCAGTATACGTAACCAGAGATATTAAGGCAGCAAAAGAATGGGCAAAAAAACAAGTAAGAGGTTCCCAGCGGTGCGGTGTACTTGCATGTAGCAGTGCACAAAGGCTGAAGCCGGAAGGAATATACGTGCCGAAGGAGATTGACGAGAAGAATTGGTTCCTCGCTCCTGCTGAAGATCTTCGTTCATCAAATATGATGGAAGTCGTTGCAAGCGAGTTTAAAATCCAGGGATTAGAACTGGACTGGGCTGTTGTTTGCTGGGACCTTGATTTACGAAGAAAAAGCAATAAAGAATGGGACTATTACAATTTCCGAGGCACAAAATGGGTAAAACGGAATGACGCATCACAACAAAGATATCTTTTGAACTCATACAGAGTACTCCTCACCAGGGCAAGACAAGGTATGGTTTTGTTCGTTCCTTATGGCGTAGATGAAGAAGAGGATAAAACAAGAAAAAAAGAATGCTACGACATGATCTACGAATATCTGCTGTCATGTGGCGTGAAAGAATTAAGTAATTGCCAATCTTAACCAGAAATACGGTCCCCTGGAATGGCAGATAATCTTACACCTCCTCAACGCCACCTCAATATGTCCCATATCCATGGAAAGGATACGGATATAGAATTGTTAGTTAGAAAAAGACTTCATGCTGACGGATTCCGGTATCGTGTCAACGCTAAAGAGCTGCCAGGGAAGCCAGATATCCTTCTACCAAAATATCGTACAGTAATCTTCGTTAACGGTTGTTTTTGGCACGGCCACAAAGGTTGTAAACTATTTGTCGTCCCGCAGACAAACACGGAGTTTTGGACAGCCAAGATTGAGCGGAACCGAGCCCGAGATGATGAAAAGTTCAGGCAACTGGAGGCCCTGCAGTGGAACGTAGCCATCGTCTGGGAGTGCGAACTGAAGAAAGCCAATGTTGATATCACTATTGCCCAGCTGGAAGCAACAATCCGAGAAAACGGCAAACGCTGGGAGAAGGACAAAGCAGACCGCAGAACTAATCGGGCAGATTATCTATTAAGGATGCACCATTGCAAAGAGAAAGAAGCTATTCGAAAAAAAAGGATGAGAATGGAGACCCTGTAATTCATTAGTGTCCACAAAAATTTATATATAGGTCTTTGAAAATATTGATAGTTAGATAGTTAGGGGGTGTTTGAGGAGTAAACGGTTTTCAATCGTAACTTTGTCTGTAAATCAGACAGTTATGCATGAAGGTTCATTCGTTTTTGCTCGATTAACATCGTACCTGGATTGAAACAAGTTCAACTATCTCGTCCGTAAGTATCAGGGTGACAGCTATATAAAGCACTTCTCCTGCTGGAATCAGCTCAAAGTCCTTATGTTCGGTCAACTCTCCCGACGTGAAAGTTTACGCGATTTGATCGTGGCGGTGGAGGCCCATAGCGGCAAGGCTAAGTTCCTCGGTTTCGGGGACTCCGTGACGCGTAGCAAC
>OCTX012152154.1_pt1 | contig 14371 bp, 9 predicted proteins | sample 1539691 | NCBI WGS metagenome assembly OCTX01 (sample SAMN02144231, study PRJEB22623) | gut metagenome | biome: sheep rumen | host: Ovis aries | place: New Zealand | reverse complement strand
TTCTTCGTGACACGGATATGGAGATCTCCTGTCGCGGTGATGAGGTGAAGTTCCCTAGCGCCCTTCTGTGCAATAATTTCCTCGACGCCCTCTGCAGCGCCGTTCGCGTCAAAGTTCTTCACCTGCACGTCGCGACCTTCGGCCATCTCGGCCTGGTACTTGCGCTCGCCGCCGATCTCGACAGGCCTAAGCGAAATCCTGAACCGGCCACCACCCCTGCGCACCGACTGGACGAGCTTTATAAATCCCTCGCCGAGCGTTCGGGAGCGGATCTCCTCCTTAAGCGAATCTTCGAGTTCGTATTTTTCCATGTCGTCTATTCTCCGGCAACGCGCGCAAGAAGCCGCTCCCACTCGGAAAGCACACTCTCGCGCGAATACCGCTCCTCGCAGTATGCATGCGCTCTCTCGCCCATCTTCGCACGAAGTCCGCCGTCCGACATAAGGCGCGCGAGCGCTGCGGAATACGCTTCTACCGTCGACGCGGCAACAAGCCCTGTCTCGCCGTCAAGCACCATGTCGCGCACACCTGGGAGCTTCTTCTGCGCGACGACGGGGAGAGAAAACTTCGCTGCCTCGAGAACGGCGAGCGGGAAACCTTCGAGCGTTGACGGGAATGCGACAAAAGCGGCCCTCGCGTACTCTGCTGCCATGTCGCTCGCAAGACCCGCAAACTCGACCCTGCCATCTACGCCAAGACGGCGTACGAGCCGTCGGCAATCGTCAGCTACGGACGTATCTGTGCGTCCGAGGAGACGCACGCGCCATTCGGGGAAGTCCGCGGCTACTGCAGCGAAAGCGCGGATCAGGAGCGACTGGTTCTTGACGCGGTTGACTACCGCGGCGGGGCATAGAATAAGCTTCTCCTCGCAGCGCGGAACTGGCTCGATTTCGGTGTAGTTGCCGATGGTCACGACGGCGGGATGCGGCGCGAGACCCTTGAACTCGCTTTCATAGTCACGGCAAAGAACCTGCACCGCATCGAACTTGTCGAACGCCTTCCTTATCGCGCGGTTGCGGAAAGGATGTTTCCACTTGAAAAAGCCGTGTGGCGCAAGATGCAGCTGGAGGACTACGGGCGAGCGTCCGGGCCTTTCAAAGTATCCAGCACTGTCGAGATCTACGGCCTCGTTCGACCCAGTGGCGACAAAGGCGTCCCATTTCTCCTCAAGCGCCGCGGCAAGTCCGCCGCCCTCCACAAGACGCACCTCATGCCCGCGCGCCGACATCGCGACGGCAAAGTTTTTCACCGCCTTGTCCGCACCCCTTCCGACTGAGAGGCTGTCCTTGTATACGCAGAGTCTCACAGGGCTATTATAGCAAATCGGCGTCACGCTGCGCTACCGTGCAACTACAGTCGGCTTAACACTGCACCAACGCACGCAGTTCGCCGATGGAGCGAATGCGGTCGGCCTCCAGCGCCTGCGCGTCGAGTTCGCCGACATCTACATGTGGCGCTTCGCCGTTCCTGAAGCCGCCAATGTCCTGGACACGTCCTCCAAGACCATATCGGCGACAGAAGTCAACGAGGCGGGAGGCGTTGGACTTCGAATCGGACACATCGCCGAGCGCGGCAAATGGACGACGGAAAATCGCCGCAAACTGGAGCCCATGGAAGGAATCAGTCGCCACTGCGTCGGAATCGGCGATCTCGCGGACAAAGGCAAAGGGATCGGCGTCGACGAACGGGACGACTTCCTTCGGGAAGTCAAGTTTCGGCAGCGGACCTGCGCTCATCAACCGAACGGGAACGCCACGCCTATGGGAAAACGCGGCAAGGGCGTCTACATCGGACTGCGAGACTGTGCGCACCCAGTACGCGGCGACATGCGGCCCTTCCGCGGCAGATGCGCCGCGCGCAACGGCATCGCGCCATTCCTCTGCCGTCAGCAGCATGGTGGGATCGAGGACGACTGGCGGACGCACGGAGAGAAGCGACTCGCATATCGCGGCACCCGTCTCCTCGCGCACGGTAATTCGGCGGAAACGCCCAAGCGCCGCGGCATATTCGCCGCGGCAGGCCTCGGGAAGTTCCGAGACACCGAACGACGCGGCGTATGCGACGCGATCCTGTCCGTCGCGCAGATCAGTCGCGAGGTACTGGTTTCGTCCGAAGTCGGCGTTGAGCCCCGGGTTCCAGACCTGGTCGCTGCCAACCACAACGGTAGAATACTGCGGTAGCGCCGCAAGCTCCCTCGGGTGCGCAAGGACGCGCGGCGTCGGCCTTATGCACTCCTCTATAAGCCGCACCGTCATGGTGCGCCGCAGCTCGAAAAGGTCTGGCCTAAAGTAGCGCGAGGCAAATTTGCACCGGTTGATCCAGCGCTGGAACCAGGGAGTCGCGGGATTAGATATCTTCCCCAGAAGGTGCGTGTCGCGCGGATCCATCCTGTGGTTGATCACGTCCACCGCATCTTCGCCAAGCATGCCGCGCAACATCCGGGCGAGCGCGAAGGCCTGGAGGACGGCTCCGTAGTTCGTGCATCGGAAGATCGTGTAGAGTGCGGTCTTCATTTCGCTGGAGATCAGGTCATCTGCTGCATTTCGCAGAGCTTGCTGTAGACGCCGTTCTTCGCGATCAGTTCGTCGTGCGTGCCGCGCTCAACGATCTTCCCTCCGTCCATGACGAGGATGAGGTCTGCATTGCGTATCGTGGAAAGGCGATGCGCTATCGCGAAAGTCGTGCGATTCGCCATGAGTTTCTCGAGCGCGTCCTGGACGAGCCGTTCGGTGACGGTGTCGAGTGCGCTCGTCGCCTCGTCGAGGATGAGAATCGGAGGGTTCTTGAGTATCGCGCGCGCAATTGCTATTCGCTGGCGCTCGCCGCCAGAGAGCGAAAATCCCTTCTCGCCGACAACGCGGTCGTATCCGTCGGGCTGGGAAACTATGAAGTCGTGGGCGTTTGCGAGCTTGGCGGCCGCAACGACCTGCTCGTGGGTCGCATCGAACGAGCCGTAGCGGATGTTGTTCTCGATCGTGTCGTTGAAGAGGAGTGTTTCCTGCATGACGGCGCCAATGAGATGGCGCAGATCGCCAATGTCGACTTCGCGGAGATCCGTTCCGTCGATCGACACGCATCCCGTCTGCGGATCGTAGAAACGAGCAAGGAGTCCGCTCATCGTCGACTTTCCAGAGCCCGTCCCTCCGACGACCGCGACCATCTTGCCGCGCAGCACCTCGAACGAGGCGTGCGAAACGGCGTCACGGTCTGCGGTGTCGTAGCGGAAGGAAACGTCGTCGAAAACGATCTTGTCGTCAAACGACGACTTGCGCACGGGATTCGGGGCCTCGGGCAGCTCCATGTGCATGTCGAGCAAGGAGTAGATTCGGCTGAGGGCGGCAAGCGAGTTTTCGATCTGCACCTGCAGCTTAGAGAGCTGCTTCACGGGCTTGTATATGATGAGCAGCGGAGCGAGCATGGGCACCACGTCGGACATCTTGACGCCCTCGAGGAAACACCACACGACAAAGGCGCAGATAAGCAGTATGCCTATAGTCTCGACCGTCGGGCCTACCATGAGCCCGAGGCGCAACGCTCGCATGGTGGACTTGAGCATGTAGCGGTTCGTCTTGGCGAACTGGACGTTCTCGTGCTCCTCGGTGTGGTAGCTCTTCACAACGCGGATGCATGTGAGGATTTCGTGTATCTTGGCGCCGATCATCGACGCGCGTTCGAGGGTCTTCCTCGCCCACTTCTTGATCTTGCGCCCAAGCATCTGCACAGGAAGGACGAAAAGCGGAAATCCAATGGCGATGAGACAGAGCGTCGGCAGCATGTGATTGGAGGCCGCGAACCAAATGATGAAGCCGATCGCAACGAATATCTCAAACGGCGCAAGCGCGACCTCAGAAAGAATCGTAGACAAGATCGTCTGTATCTGGTGTGGGTCGCCGAAAATGCGCGACAGGATCTGCCCCATGTCCACACGCCCGAAGAACTGCATGTTCTGCTTCTGCACATGCTCGAGCATTTCCTGCCGCAAGTCGGTGACCGCGTGCGCCCCTGACCAGCTTAGGCAGTAGTGGTTGAGGTACATCAACCCAAGGCGCAGTAGCGCGACAACCGGCACTATGAAGCAGACAATGAGGACCAATGCCCCCCCCATGCCCCCTTTCTCGTCCTGAAGCCGTATGCCGAGCTTCACAGCCCATTTCTCGACCTTAGGATACCATCCCGGGAGCTTGGAGTTCTTGGCGATCTCCTTCTCGAATGAGTTCTTCGGCTTTTTCCCGGCCTGCGTGGCCGAAGCGACCGCATCTGCGGTCTTCTCGACGGACACCGTGTCGGCGGTTCCAGCAGCATCCGCGCGTGAGACGGCTTCGACTTCGGCATCGTGCGACTCTACGTGCTGAAGAGCAGGCTGGACAATCTGGAAGAACGGAACAAGAGTTCCGGCCGTGGCCATTCCGCAGACTACGCCTATCGCGAGGCGCAACTTGTACTTCCTCGCGTACTTCCACACGCGGGCATACGCCTCGCGCACAGTGTAGTCCCTGTCGAAGAACTCCCTGCGGTACTCTACCTTGCTGTTGCGGCCCTTCATGTTCCCAGCACCTCCCATTTAGCATTGCCCATCTTGGACCTCATACGAAAAATTTGCAATCTCAAGGTCGATGAGGACGTCTGGCTCCTGATCATAGAATATCAGTGCGCACGACTCCTCTCCGGACCCCTCTACACCCGGAAGCCCGACGCTCATCACAACACTCCCGTCCACAATCAGCGTGAATACGTCGTGGACGATCTCAAAGCGCACACGAGCAGTCTCGCCGAGCTTAAAAGAAAAAGGAACGGACCTGCTATCTGGCGCAAAAAAACCGCCGTCGATTACCGAGAATACGAAGCGTTCGTTGTGGCGGAGCATAAAGCGAAATCTCTGGTGCAAAGAACGCATAAGGAAGTCGAACTGGAGCTGCTCCCTAAACGCTGTGTGCGGAGTGTAGTCGAACTCCATGGCATAAACCGGCGGAAGCCGCTCTTTGGAGACAAGCATAATCCACCTCCACGGACGCCCACCGCGGTAAACAAGGCGCTGGCCTCCAGGAACCGCAGACACCGAATACCTGACAGGCACCCCCGAACGAAGCGAAAACGGAAACCATCCAGTGAGGCGCCCCTTCCACAGCGCAGGTGGCGTTGCCCCGGCGCATACGTCGTTTACAAGCCGCACCTCCTTGACAGACTCGTCTTCACAAAGGAAGAAATCTCCTGCAGGAGCCGTGCTCGACATGACGCGACGCCATTTTACCTGCTGCCTCGGCATGTCGCGAACAAGCTGTCCGACACACGCTTGAAATGCTGCAAAGCGCCGCCTGAACACCCGTTCAAAGTGCCGTCTAAGGGGTCGGATCGCCCGTGACAGCAGCCACGCGACGACAGCGGCAAGACGACGATCTCGCCAAAAGTCACGACCATGCAACGGAAGCAAGTTCATGGCCTCCTCCTTGCAATGGAATCCAGGGCGTTCCCAATCCATTCGCGCGAAAACGAGACGCGCTCCGTCAAAGCCGCATCATCCACCACAACAGCTTCACCCGACAAGACAGACCTCAAGCCTTCTTCCAAAGTCTCCGAAAACATCGGCCCCGTCACAAAAGACTCCGCCACCTCATCGAAGCGAGCAGCCATAACGCGGCGCGAGGGGTCGGTAGGCTGCATTACGCGCACGTTCTTTCCGTAGATTAGCGAGAACATGAGAGCGTGATATGAGTTTGTGACAACGCCGCAAGAGCCGGCGATTGACGACGCGAACTCCTCCGGGCCCGCATCCAACCGCAGGCGAACGCCGGCCTCGTGCCATCTGCGAAAGTCCTTTATGTTCTTTCTGATTTGCTCTGGATTAAGGGAAGCCCTGCGCCAGTAGCCGCCGACGAACATCTCCACACCAACGCCCGTCGTTTCGGTGAAGCGCCTGAGGATAGTTTTCATTGAGTCGATGTCCTCAAGCAGGAAATAGCAAACGATGTACGGCTTCACCGGTGGACGGGCGGGCCTAAACCGATCCCAGAGCACCCTTGGCGCAAGCAAAGTCGGATCGACCACCACTTCCGCGTGCGAGCCACACCTCATTACCATCTCTGCGGCCGTACGTTCACGCACGGAAATTGCGCTAAACCGCAAAAAACCCTCGCGATATTCGTCCAATAACTCGTCTGGCAGTGATTCCATACCGATGGAAGCCGCATATGCGATGCCCGGTATGCCGGGAGGCGTTTCCTTGAGAAGATAGTCAGCCGGAACAAGATTGGCCGCATTCCAGACTTGATCGCTTCCGACGACGATGGCGTCAAGCCCCATATCACGCGGCGCATCCTTCCAATGATGGAAGTGATAGTCCGTAATGTTCAGATTCTGCTGTATGAAGCGCATGGTGGCCAGGCGGCGGCGCAGTTCAGCAACGACTCCGGAACACGACAACGCCCCTTTGATCCATTTAAGCCACTTCCCAGGGCTGCGGGACGCGAGGATTCCCTTAAGCCGTGCGCAATCGTCGTCTCGCCAGCGATCTATTACGCGGACATCGTGTCCCATGTCCGCAAGAGCTGCCCGCAAGGCAAACGCCTGAAGCACCGCACCATAGTTGGTCTGTGCGTGCAAAGTGAGTATGCCGAGTTTCATCTCTTTTTCACCCCCTCGGACCGGAGCTTCAGGAAGCGGAACTTCCCGAAATAAAAAAGCCTGCGTCCGTCCTCATAGCGCTTCTCAACAATCAGCGGGGTCTCGTCCTCGTACCGCATGCGCCGCCAAACGTGCGGCACCCGACCGGCGTTGTCGTCAAGCATCTTCAGGACTGCCGCTCGTTCCACCTCCGGCGAAGCAAGCTTGAGATAACGCGCACGCGCATGCTTACCCATCTCGCGAATGGCACTGCACCCCATTGAAGCAATGCCGTGAAGCGCGGACGCAAGAGAGTCGACGTCGCCAGCGCGAACTACCCGTCCAGACGATTCGTCCACGACGTAGTTTGCCCCGGTGCGGTCGGTGGTGACGACTGCCTTGCCGTACATGGCGCCTTCCATGACCGTCAGTCCGCTTGGCTCGTCAAGCGACGGCACGCAAAGGACGTCTATCGAATCGAAGAACGCGCGTTTCGCCTCGCCCTGCACCTCGCCAACCCAGATTATCGAGCCATCGCCGGCGGTCTCGGCGACGAGCCGTTCGCCGGCGCCGACCGAAACACGTCCGGCTATGTGCAGCTCCGCGCTGGGGAAATCGGCGCGCACCCGGCGAAACGCATTGACGAGGAGATCAAGGCCCTTGACAGGAATAAACGAACCTATGAACCCGAAACGGACGACCTTGGAAACCGGGGAGAAGCCGATAAACTGGTCTGTTACGGCATTGTGTATCACCCGTGCGCGAGGATTGTAGTCCCTGATCACCGCAGCATTGTACTCCGACACGGTGTATAGGTTCGGGAAAGACCGAAACACGCGTTCAAAGTCCTGGTCCCACCATATAGCCTCGTCCAGGAGCTTCGTCTCACGTATGAACCACACCACTGGCACCCCACACCTACGCAGGACGTCGACGAACTTGTACGTGCAAATGGTGTTGCACACTACCAGGTCGTAGCGGACCCGTCTTTCCGCATACTTTGCCTCTATCGCCTTGCGGTCGTTAGGCACCAGCTCAGGGCTTAGTCCCGCATCTCGGTATCGTGCCAGCAGATCTCCTTCGGCAATGGTCCAGACATCGACCGTACAGCCCACAGAAAGGAAATACCTCGCCTGGCGCAAAAGGGAGTTAGGAGCGCCCGTAACCGAAAGTTCATGCGATACTAGCAGAACCTTCCGTTGGGGAAGCCGAGCCTCCACAAGCGGCTTGCCTAAATTTTCGGCTAGTGCACGGCCGGTCTCCGTGTTTGTCATCACCCAGTCCGAGTTGGCAAGTGCGTCGACATACTCAGCCGGGCCTCCGCATCCCGAATTTTCGAAAAAGAACCTGACTTTCGCGCCTTTGCCGGCTGCAAAGGACATTGCAAGGGAGCGAGCATCCTTGGAATCGGAGTGAAAATGACAGAAGAGAACCTTTCGCCTGCCCGACTTGCGACTAATGAAGCGTGACCAGCACCAGCCACTGTCGGCGACACGAAGCACGTCCACGTCGGGACAGGTCTCTGCGACGCCATTCGGCGCCGGCCTGTCGTCAGGCTTCAGGCGCTTGCGCACAAACGTTCGCGTTCGCAAACGGCGCAACCAAGACCCGCCACGCGGGAGAACGATCGGCCCTGGCAGATAAACGCCCTTCCCGTCTCGCAAGGCCATTTCGCGCATCACATACGCCCTTAACAGGTCACCATAGTCCAGAGGGTTGGCAGGAGCTGGAACCGCAACGATCTCGGGAACTGCCGACGACGCCTGCCGCGCGGAGCGATAAACGGAAACCCCCATGACTTTCACAATGCGACGGCCGTCAACCACGCTGTCGGACCAGACGAAACGAACAGCAGCGTCAAGTGCATCGCGAATAGACGCCCCAAGCCGCCATCGCGCCAAATCGCCACGGGGTGAATCTATGCGAAGTCCCTCTGCCGAAACAACTACGCCAAGCACTCGCTCCATCATGTGCGCAGTCTGCTCCGTCCCGTCGCGCACGGACTCCGAGAAGTCGTCTGCACTCCAGCCACGTGCAAGAAGCCTGGAGAAAACCACAGGCCGCGCCGCGAACATTGTTCCAGCCACGAACTGCGGATTGCCAGGCACGGGAGCCCCATACAGTTCCTGCACAAACTCCACGGCCGCATCCATAGATCTGCGAGTGTTGAACCACGGCGTGTCCATCCTGCGCATTATGACGTGCCGGTCGGCCACCATCCCGACGCCGGGCTGCGCCAGACGCGCCTTCGTCGCACGCCAGGATGACGCGTCGCGGATGAAGCCAAGAAGATATTCACGCCATGCACTCTCGGCGAAATCGCAGTGATTGAAGACAAGCGGGCGTCCGTCGCGCTTCACGTCTCGTTTCGTATGGAGCTTGACGAGAACAGAATACTCGGAGAGGTCTACAGTCTTAAGCGCCTTGAGAAACGGCCATATGTCGAACCCGCGATTCTCGCACAGGATAAACTTCGCAGACGGAAAGTCGCGCCTCACCATCTCGGGAATTCCCTTTGTCTCGTCGACATACGTCACCACTAGGTCTAGGGGGTCTTCGACATTCCGCAGGCATGACGCTATCTCCGGCCAGAAGTCCGGATAGAAGACATGAACTATACAGAGAGTCCTCATTCGGGGTCTCGCTTTTTCCTTGCTTATTTTCGTGATAGTATACCACAGTCGGGGTTGACTTTCCATAAGGAAAAAGTTATACTCTTTGAAGTATGTTTCCTAGAAAAAAGTACGACTTCGTCTTCGGGCTTGGACGCGCGTGCGCGTGTTCACAGTCTCTGCGCATTGCAGGGCTGCAGCTGCTATCCACGCCATGGGACTGGATCGGCATATTCCCAAAGCCTGACGGTCCAGACATCCTCCATAGAATCAGCATCATAGAATCCGGCTTTGACGGCTGGCTCCAAGAGGAAGACCTGCAGTTTGTCAGCCATGTCGCGGCCAACGGGAAAGACCAGTACTTCAACAGGCGCTTCAACATCGTCTATCCCCACGACTTCCCGCGCGACGTTCCGCTCCACGAGTCGTTTCCGTCCGTCAAGGCAAAATACGATCGCAGAGTCTCGCGGTTCCAGCGACTGCTGGCAGAGGCAAAATCGAACGTCCTTGCCGTCTACATGGATTCCCCTACGTATCCAAAGACCGACGTAGACACGTGCCGCGAAGCACAAAGGCGCCTTCAGGCCATGTATCCGCACATCAAGGTCGACTTCCTCATGTTCACACTTGAAGCCGGCATCTCGTTTGAAAACCGCATTGTAGAGAATCTCGGCAACGGGCTCACGCGAGTGACTTTTGACTTCAAGGACTATACACCAGGCAAGCCGGACTACTCCGTGATGCTTGAAGAATGCGCGGCGGCTGCGAAGGCCCTGGCCGAAGTACGCGAATACAGGTCTCCCGCCGAAATCAAGGCAATGAACGAGCATACGCGCCTCGTAAAAATGAAGGAGGTCGGCGCCGGCAATGCCTGGGAATACTTCCTCATAAGGCGCCGCATGGAACTGGAGCGGATATTGAACATCATCTATCCGCGCGAGACAATCGCAAAACTGCGCAGGAAGAAGTTCGACCATGTATTTTCCCTCGGCATGAACTGCGAGCCGGCGTTCAGGTTCTCCCTTTCCTGGGGCTTCGTCGACTCCACGCCGTTCTCCTGGGGGCTTTTCGGCAATCTGCGCCAGCTTGCTGACGCCGTGCGGCATCCGGAGTACATCGGCAGCGAAGGATACTCTTGGCACAAGCCGAACATGATGTGGAAGTGCGAAAAGACCATGGGCCAGTTCCACGGAAGACTGGACATGAAATCCTGCAACTCCAACCCAAACCCGAAAGCCCTCGACGAGGACCGTCAGGAACTTGTCCAGCGCATGAAGCACCTCTGCGACAAGTTCACGCGGACACTGGCTGACGACTCGTCAAAGGCGCTCATACTTCGCATTCATACACGTAACACTCTCGACAACGACATAAACGACCAAGTGGATGCCGTGCAGAACGCCATCGAGTCGCTGGGGGCGCGCAACTATACATTAGTCGTCGTGACCGAACGCGCAGCCCGCGGTCGGGTCAAGCCTGCTCCAAACCGGATCCTGCGCACCGTCAAGGCGTTCAACCCCGGCGCGGCAGTCGCGAACAGGAAGCTCGGCGACCCGGCCGGATGGCGAGCGCTTTTCGCCGAGTTCACCCCTGCGAAGATTATTCCCAAGAAACACCGTTTCAAATTCGAGAAGGAATAGAGGCGAACACCATGGTGACAACGTCCGCACCATCTGTCTCGGTGATAACCCCCGTGTACAAGGGGATGAAGTTCCTTCGCCGCACTTTTGCCTCCATGCAGGCGCAGACCTTCCAAGACTGGGAGTGGATTCTCGTGGACGACGAGTCGAAGGACGGCTCGGGGACGCTTGTAGACGAGTTTGCCGCATCCGATGCACGGCTTAAGGTCATCCACCAGAAGAACGGCGGCACTTCCGTCGCGCGGAACACCGCCATGGCGGCGGCACGCGGCAAGTACTTCGCGTTTCTAGACGAAGACGACATATACCATCCGCGCTACCTTGAGACGCTTTTCAACCTTGCCGAGAAACACCAGTCGGACATAACTGGATGCAAGAAACTCATGTTCGACGAAAACGCCGAGCCCGTATTCCCAGACGACGGCCCGGCGGCGGATGCCGAAATCAAGGTCGCCGACCGCGCCGGAATATGCGAATGGCTCTCTGGTCTGAAGGCAAACATCCCCTGCGAAGTCTGGCTAAACCTATACCGACGCGATGTCTTCGCCGACCTGCCCTTCCCCCCTGGCGTTCGCGTTGAACAGGACTTCCGCTGGCACTACACGGCCCTCCCACGCTGCCGAAAGTACGTGAGGATTGACTGGACCGGATACGCCTGGCGCGCTACCGCCGCGGGTGGATGGCTTAACCCAAGCCCCAGTTCAATGCTTTCGCACATCGAAACTTTCAGGACCCTCGCGACAACGCTTCCACTGGCAATGGGGCTAAACGAACACCAGACAAAGGGGTTTCTCGACGGATTCGACGTGTCGGCACATGTGAACTTGTTCCTCCCGATCAGACATGGAGTGCGCCTCACGCGCGAGGAATCGAGATCCCTTCGCGACGGGATACGAGGCCTCTACCCAATCGGAATAGACCTCAGGCATAAGCTGCATTTCCGCAAGCGCCTCCTATGGAATCTGTTCATGCTAACGGGTTGCGAGGCTTTCGTGCGAATATGAGTTCGGACGGAGTGACGACTTTCCAAATTCAAACGGCAACGGGTATGTCATCATGCAAGAACCGAAGAAATACGATCTCGTCTTCAGCGTAGGCGGCACGTGCGCCTGCTCACTTGCCCTTCGCGCTGCAGGCCTGCAGCATCTGTCAATGCCCTGGGATTCGATCGAGTTCGATCTGCCAAACGGCGGGGCGGACCTGCCTTTGAGGCTTGCCATAATGGAATCCGGCTTCTCAGACTGGATGAAAGAAGAAGACCTTGACTTCATGAAGGACGATACTGCGACCGGGAAGGCGCAATATCGCAACCGCCGCTACAACAGCGTCTTTCCACTCGACTTCCCTAATGGCGTTCCGCTAAACAAGTCGTATCCGATGGTGAAAGACAAGTATGATCGCCGAGTGGCGCGGTTCAATTGCATTGTCAAAGAGGCCAAGACATGCATATTGTCCGTCTATATGGACACGCCGGGGACTCTCCCAGCCGATATCGGCACTTGCCAAGAAGCCCAAATGCGGCTGCAAGCACTATATCCATGGGTGAAAGTAGAGTTCTTGATGTTTTCCCAGGAAGACGGCCGCACGTACTCTGAACGCAAGATCGAGCATGTACGCGATGGATTCACGCGAGTGTCCTTCGACTTCAAAGACAACGGCTCCGGGCAGTCGAATTGCCACTCCGTGGACGTCAAGCAGTGTGCATCGGCGTTGCGTTCCCTCGCCACAGTGGAAGGCAAGGCTCCGACAAAGGCAAGATTCAGGCGTACGCTTCGAGAGAAAATGCACGAAGCAGGCGCCGCAAACATCTGGCAGTACTTTTTGTGCCGCCGGATCAACGATCTGTCGCATCTGAAAAAAGCGCTGCACCCACGATTGCTGTTCGCACGTCTCCGCAGAAAGAAATACGACCACGTGCTTTCGATCGGGATGAACTGCGAACCGGCGTTCAGGTTTTCCCTTTCATGGGGATTTGTGGACTCCACTCCTTTCTCGTGGGCGGCCTGCCGTGATCCGCTTTGCCTTGCGGAAGCGCTACGCCATCCCGAACTAATCGGCAGCGAGGGGTTTTCGTTTCTGGAAAATGCATTGATGTGGCGGTGCGAAAAGACCCTCATAAACTTCCACGGGAAATTGGTTGTAAAGTCAGGCTGCGCCCTAGCCCCCGAGGCACTGGCCGCCGATAAAGACGATCTTGTCCAGCGACTCGCATACCTTAATGAGAAACTCACCAACATACTGTCGGACAACTCTTCAAAAGCGATAGTGTACCGCATAAGCACCACTGAGGCGCTCAAACCAAACGCAAACGAGAACATCAACGCCGTACAGCAAGCGTTAGAAAAACGAGGAGCGTGCAATTATACCCTCGTAGTCATCACAGAACAATCCGCCCGCGGAACGATAGCTCCTGCACCAAATCGCATTGTCAGAACAGTAAAGGCATTCAACCCCACAAACGCCGTGGCGAGGCCGGAACTGGGGGACAGTATCGGATGGCAGGCAATCTACACAGAGTTTGCCCCAAGGAAACTGCGGCCAAAGAAATACGCCTTCAAGTTTGAGCAGCACTGAACCTGCAGCGAGGCCTTCGTGCGAATCTGAAGAGCCGCCAACCCCACTTCAGCCCGAAGTCGCGGAGCCGTATGGTGCCATCGGCAACAAGAGCCCCTATTGCCTCCCTGCACCGCGGCATGTCGCCCGCCTCCTGATGACATTCGCATTCGCGCACAATGCATTTCGTCATGAACACAAACTCCCCTCTGCGAAGCGCCGCGAGGCGTGGGTCGCCGGCATAGCTTGCGGCAAGCCGACGCATGACATCCGCACAGCCAGCAACAACGCTTTCGCCAAGCCCGCCATGCACCACCGACCCCTTCCGCTGCCGATAACCGTATAGTGCGGCGGACAGTCTTGCCATCCTGGGGGAATTCTTCAGGAACTCATACATGAAAACCCTGTCTTCCCCCCTGCTTATGCCCACGGGGAATGAAAGTCCAGAAATCGCCTCGCGACGGAAGAGGCAATGCCAAACCGCCAAACCGCACTTCTGTCCTGAAAAGAGGGCGAACGCATCCTCGACAAGCTCGGGCTCCGCCGAGGGCATTCGGAACGCCGGCTTGCCGTCTTCGGGGAACTCCGCCGCATCTACGTATGAGAAGTCTGCTTCGGAGGACTCAAGCGCAGACGCGAGGCACGACAGCAGCTCCTGGTGCAGGACGTCGTCGGAATCACAGAAGTACACGGCGTCACCCTTGGCCAACGACAGGCCTGTGTTGCGAGCGGCGGAAGCCCCGCGGTTCTTCGTACGACACACGCTAAAACGCTTGTCGTACGCGGCCTGTGCACTGCATATTTCCGAAGAGCCGTCATCCGACCCGTCGTCCACAAGAATGCATGTCCAGTCGCGGAACGTCTGCGCCGACAGCGAGTCAAGGCACGCCGGGAGAAACCGGGCGACGTTGTACACGGGGATTACGACAGATATCTTCATGCCCCGCTCCTCGTCAGGACGACCTTCTT
>OCTX012262780.1_pt1 | contig 14377 bp, 16 predicted proteins | sample 1539691 | NCBI WGS metagenome assembly OCTX01 (sample SAMN02144231, study PRJEB22623) | gut metagenome | biome: sheep rumen | host: Ovis aries | place: New Zealand | reverse complement strand
GCTACGCAGGGAGTCCCCCACAGGATGAAGAAATTGAGAAATGAGTGCTCCCGACGGGATGTACCAATACCTAGCCATTATATCTGTTTATGCGTCAAATATCCGAAACTCCTGGGGTACAAATCCCCGAGAGTTTGACCGATTTTTGTCACATCGTGCAGACGCTCTGCCAGATGCACTGAGATTCGCCGAAGGACTGATCGCTGACTGTCAAGTCATCGAGATCGCCGTCCGCATGAACGAAGGCCGCCGTTTCACAGTCCTGAGAACCTGGAAAAGGACTTCGGCAGGTAACTGCCGCACCGCAAGGCAAACCACCCTATTCCCATCCCAGCCTTGCGGTGGATCAACCCTCCCGGCGGGGGAAAACGCCGGACTCATGGGTGTGGCCCAGGCCGTTTTCAGTATCCTGTATACGCGCAGGGCCACCAAGGTGATACCCAGTCCCAGATACAGTACGACGAATACGAGGATTGGTATCAGAGCCTTAGGGTTTCCTTGTGCCATGAGTTAATACCGCCGCTAATGTGCGTTAACGTATAGCGGACAGTGAATAAAACCCCCGCCCCGAGGTCGATAATCAGCAGGAGAATGGAATTATCTGTTTCTGTCGGGAGATAAGCCCGCAATTTCCTCCAGGAAGTATCTGTGAACGGTCGTATCTTCGGTCAATTCGGGATGGAATGCGGTGGCGAGCTGTTTGCCCTCGCGTACAGCAACTATCCTCCCGCCGGTTTCCGAAAGGACCTGGACTTCGGGACCGGCAGTCTCCACGAACGGTGCACGTATGAATCTCATCGGTATCTCCTTGCCTGCGAAAGAACCGTTACAGCTGAAACTCCCCAGCTGCCTACCGTAGGCATTACGTACAGTATCGATGTCCATGGTGGCGAGGGAGGGTGATCCTCCCTCGACACGCTTCGACAGGAGTATGAGTCCGGCACAGGTACCGAAGACCGGGAGTCCCTCTTCGATCATGGCCTTGAGTTCATCGAACATGCCGAGGTCATTCAGGAGTTTGTTCATTACCGTGCTCTCGCCGCCCGGGATGATCATAGCATCGAGATCTCCCGTCAGGTGGGACCTCTGACGGACCTCGGTGTAGGAGTATCCCAAGCCTGTCAGGACTGCCTCATGCTCCGCGAACGCACCCTGCAGTGCCAGCACCCCTATCATTGACCGCGCTCCGCCATTATTGTTTTGATCTCCTCGGCGTTGATGCCGACCATCGCCCTGCCCAAATCATAAGAGAGTTCCGCTAGTTTGGCGGGGTCGTTGTAATTGGTGACTGCCTGTACGATGGCGGCCGCCCTCTTTTCGGGATTGCCGGAAGCGAATATGCCGGAACCCACGAACACCCCTTCGGCTCCCAGATGCATCATCAATGCGGCATCGGCAGGAGTGGCTACACCTCCTGCGGCGAAGTTAACGACAGGGAGTCTCCCGTTATCATGGACGTACCTTACGAGATCGACAGGTACCTGGAGCTGTTTGGCTGCCTCGAATAGTTCGTCGTCGCGTTTGTTCGCAATGTCGCGGATTGCGGAGTTCATGGCGCGCATGTGGCTTACAGCCTGGACGATGTCCCCGGTTCCAGGTTCTCCTTTCGTCCTTATCATGGATGCGCCCTCGGCAATCCTCCTGAGGGCCTCGCCTAGATTCCTGGCACCGCATACGAAAGGCACCTTGAATTGTGTCTTATCGATGTGATATACATCGTCTGCCGGAGTGAGGACCTCGCTTTCGTCGATATAATCGATCTCCAGTGCCTCAAGTATCTGGGCTTCAACAAAGTGTCCGATACGGACTTTGGCCATCACTGGTATGGATACCGCGTCCTGAATCCCTTTGATCATCTTGGGATCGCTCATGCGCGATACGCCTCCGGCTGCACGGATATCCGCGGGGATGCGTTCCAGCGCCATGACTGCGGCGGCACCGGCCTTTTCGGCTATGCGCGCCTGTTCGGGAGTGGTCACATCCATGATAACACCGCCTTTCAGCATCTGCGCCAGTTCTTTGTTCAGTTTATACCTGTCATCGGTCAATTATTCACCTATCGAAATGGTAGGTAAATACCTGTATATAACCTTGAGTGTAAGTGCGGGTTATTCTTCGGGTTCGAGGGATTATTGGCAGAATAACGTTCAAACACCGAATTTTCGAGAAATCGGCACAAGAATCGGCCTTCACAGACAGCAGGTACCACGCGAAAGCAGTAACGAACAATAGAATTACGAGCTCTGCACGCCCAATTTTAATGTAATAATGAGTGCTCCCGACGGGATTTGAACCCGTGTCGAAGCCTCGAGAGGGCTTCATGATTGGCCGCTACACCACAGGAGCGCAAATCACCCAATTATGATTATATTTATAAAGATTTGGGAAGGCATCCAGACGGACCGCTGAAACTCAGGGTTTATCAGCGATAATCATGAAATGGACCTTGTGATAGCCGTATTCGATGTAACGCTTGCCTGAGAAGATTCTGCGATCCACCTTGTCAATCTTCCTTATCTGGCTAAAACCTGCCGACTCGACCATCTTCAGATCTTCGGCCGGACGAACCGCACCGGAAGACCAAAGTCCAGACATATGGGAACTCCTCTCAGCATTGGATGATGAATGGTAGTTACTGTCTTTCCGTCTCATCTTGGCTGCTTTCTTCACCCACAACCTTCTGAAAAATGAATAACCCTTGGTAGACCAGATTCCATCCACATAGGCAATCCTACCGCCATTCCTAAGAACTCTGAACCACTCATTGATTGCAGTTTGAGGATGAGGTATCGCCCACAAAGCGTAATTGCTCACGACCGCATCGAAATCAAATTCCTGGAAAGGAAGTTTCTCGGCATCTCCGACCACAGTCGCCACGGATACGCCGCAGGTCTCAGCATTCTGCTTAGTGAGTTCGATCATCTCCGGAGAGAAATCCAATGCGGTGACCTCGTAGCCCATCCCTGCGAGGAGGATGGCTTCCGTACCCGGGCCGCATCCGACGTTCAGGACCTTCTTGACATCCGAACCCAGGACTTCCGAATACAGCGTCCTCCAATTATTCTGTTCCTTATCGATGGTCAGGGATTTCTTAGTGTAGCTGTCAAAAACTCCGCTCTCCTCCGAGAAGTAATCCCTGATGACTGTATCCATAGTAACACGAATTCTATAATTCGTATTTATCATTATTCTGCTGTCCCCGATCCCGTCGGCTCAGTACAGCATCATCAGAGTACCCGCCACGATGAGGATTAGTCCCGCCAGGGCACGCCGGTTCAGACGCTCTCCGAACAGGAAGAAGGCGAACACGACAGCGACCAATATGCTGAGCTTGTCTATCGGCACAACGACACTGGCAGGTCCGGTCTGCAGTGCACGGTAGAAGCACAGCCACGAGGCCCCGGTGGCCAGGCCGGAGGCAATCACGAAGCCCATCGCCTTACGCGGGATGCCCCGGATCTCGTCCTGCTTCCCGACCACGTAGACCATCATCCATGACATGGCGAGGACCACCAGCGTACGTATGGCGGTACCCAGGGTGGACTCGACACCCTCGATTCCCACCTTCCCGAAAATTGATGTCAGCGCCGCAAACACCGCTGAACCGATCGCATACAGGAGCCAAGGGCCGCCTGCCACTTTCTCGGTATCCTTCTTCTCGATCATGGCCATCGTACCAATGGCGATGAATACGATTCCGGCGGCACCCCATGGTGACAGACCCTCACCGAGGATCAGAACGGCCAGGATCACGGTTATGACTATGCTAGACTTGTCTATGGGAACGACCTTGTTGACGTTGCCCTTCTCGAGAGCCTTGAAATAGCACAGCCACGAAGCACCGGTAGTAAGTCCCGACAGGAAAAGGAACAGGAATGTGTTGGAGGATATTCCCGATATGCCGCTTTGTGATCCAATAAGGAAAACCATCAGCCAGGCGAATACCGTAACTACCACGGTACGAAGAGCTGTTACTACCGTGGAATCGATATCTCTGATCCCCATTTTTGCAAGTATCGATGTGATACCTGCAAAAAATGCAGATAATATCGCAAACATCAGCCAATCCATACTCTTTCACTTCGCTCGAATGGTTATTTATCTGTGTCTCGAACATACGCTGATCGGCAGGTATTTCCGTTTTCGAGGTTGTTTTTGTGGCTCTAACCATTCTATCGGAGCCATAGATATCTCAAAGAGTCAACGATTCTAGTAATACCTTTCTATTATTGGTGTGCTTTTGTTAATAACAATCCAAAATTAGAACATAAACAGTATTACGAATATGGAATGTTTTAATACTACTTTGAGTATCGTGTCGCAATGGAAAGCACCGACGGTTCCGGGAAGTCCAATTTCCGGGCAACACACAAGTCCAACACCAAGAAGAGGCTCCTCTTCATCGCAGCCTGCATAATAGGCTGCTTTCTGGTAACCATCTACGCCGCCACCGTCGGTTCTTTCCCTATTACCAACGGCGAGGTATTCAATGCGCTCGTGGATGCCATCCTCAGGCGCACCCCGGAGGACCTGACGATCTATCATATCGTCGTGCACCTCCGCATGCCTGCCATCATCACCGCCCTGGTCTGCGGTTTCTCGCTTGCAGTATGCGGTGTTTGCATGCAGAGCATGCTGAAGAACCCCCTTGCTGACCCGTATACCATGGGTATCTCCTCCGGAGCGGGCTTCGGTGCCGCAGTGGCGATCATCCTGGGACTGGAACTCATCAACGGCGGAGGCATCGTCATAAATGCATTCGTCTTCTCTGTGGTCCCCGCCCTCGTAATCCTGATGCTCAGCAAGTTCCGCAATGCCACCCCCACCATGATGATTCTCTGCGGTATCGCCCTGATGTACATGTTCAACGCCATGACCCAGCTGTTCATGCTCATAGCGGACCCGGAGGACCTGTCCGCCGTATACAAGTGGATGATCGGCTCAGTTGACGGAACCGATTACGGAGAAGTTACCATCGTCCTCATCATCGCAATCCTGGGAACCGTATACATCCAGTACATGGCCAACCAGCTGAACATTCTGGGCCTCGGCGACGAGGGTGCGAAGAGCCTCGGGGTCAATGTCGAACGCCAGCGCCTCATCCTCCTTTTGGTCGTCACCCTCATGGCGGCAACCGTGGTGAGTTTCACGGGAATCATCGGTTTCATCGGATTGGTCGCACCCCACATGGTGAGATCGGTCATCGGGTCCGACAACAGGTTCCTCGTACCCGCCTCCGGATTCTTCGGCGCACTGCTGCTCCTCGTGTCCCATCTGGTCGCCATGACCATTGCCTCTCCTACCATCCTTCCTGTGGGAGTCATTACCTCCTGCATCGGCGGTCCGCTGTTCCTGTACCTCATCCTCCGCAACAACAAGGAGGTCTGGGCATGAACGGCGATACCTCCGTCCTCCTTACTCCCCGGGAAGGATCGGAAAGAATCAGCGTCGAGTTCAAGGACATGTGCTTCGGATACGATTCGAAGCAGATCCTGAACAACATCAACCTCAAATTCGACAAACCGGGACTCGTGTGCGTTCTCGGCCCCAACGGTGTCGGAAAGACCACCCTCGTAAAGTGCATAAACAAACTGCTCAAACCCAACTCGGGATGTGTGGAGATCAACGGGGTGGATGTCCACACCATGTCTCTCCTGGACATCGCCCGCATACTCGCATTCGTCCCCAACAGTTCCAGCAGCGTGTTCAGCATGTCCGTCTCCGAGGCCATCCTTCTGGGAAGGCATCCTCGGGCAGGGTGGACTACCTCCGAAAGGGACATCGACATGGTTGATGCGGCGATAGAACTGATGGAACTTCAGGAGTTCAGCGACCGCGACATCCGCCAGCTCAGCGCGGGACAGATGCAGAGAGTGCTCATCGCCCGCGGATTGGTCCAGGAACCTGATATCCTGATATTGGATGAGCCCACGTCGAACCTCGACGTGAAATACCAGATGGACGTGATGCGCTTCCTCAAGGCCTATGCCAGGGACAGGAAGATCCTGGTCATCATGGTCTGTCACGACCTTAACATTACTGCCGCTTACGCGGACCGTGTGATTTTGATGAGTAACGGAGGGGTCTATGCCGATGGCAGGTCCGCCGACGTACTTACTCGCGAGAATATCAAAACCGTTTACCAGGTGGATTCCGAAGTGCAGCTGCATGACGGCATACCCCACATAAGGCTGATACCGAAATTCGATTGAGGCGATTTTATGGACAAAAAAGTAATGATAATAGCGATTATTGCCGTTGTCGCTGTCGCGGCTGCGGGAGTGGCCGTCGTGATGATGGGCTCCCACGGCTCCAACGACGGCAACGGAAAGATCGTCGGCAATACCATCGCAGAAGCCGATTTCCCCAACAAAGATTCCAGGCTCTGGGTCTATGGAAATGCCAACGAAGATGACAAGATAGACAATGCCGATGTGACCTACCTCGAGGATATCGTCGCAGGGACCAAGACCGCGACCCGCCTCGCCGATGCCAATGCCGACGGAAAGGTCAACTCCGCCGATGTCGATTACCTGAAACAGATTATCGGCGCGACCGCGGATACCAAACTCGACGTTTACTACATCGACAATTACTTCAAGGTCGCCAAGGTCTCCTGGCCTGTCAAGAACATCGCCACAACCTACTGCAGCGGAGTCTACACCTGCGAGGTCACCGGGCTCACCGGTAAGGTCAAGATGGTGGATGACACCATTGCCACCTACTGGGCCAAGCTCAACAGCACCCTTCAGAGTGCGACCTCACTCGGATCCACAGAGACCCCCAACTACGAGAAGATCATGGAGGGCAAGATCGATGTGTACATCCCCGGTTACTGCGACTCCAACGCCGATGTCGAGTCTCCCAAGAAGCTCAATCCCGCCGGAATCGATGTCATGTTCATGAACACCTGCGACAACAGCGGTGTGAGCTACCCCAACGAGTACATCGACCGTTCCATCGTGATGTTCGGATACCTCCTCCAGGGGGACATGACCAAGACCTACCAGTATCTGTCATGGCACGACGACATCCTCAACGAGGTCAAGACCAAGGCAGCTACCCTCGCGGAGAACGAGAAGAGCGCGCTCATCATGTCGAGGAATGCCCCCAGCTACATCGCCAATGGACAGTACAGCATCACCGGAAAGGACAACACCAACCTCATCCACGCAGACTGGGCAGGAGTATACTCCGTAGGACAGCACCACAGCATCCTGTCCAAGAACTACAACACCCTCACCGCAGAACAGATCTACACCGTGCTCTACGACACCAAGACCGCAGGATACAGCGATCTCTACTGGATCGACAACGAGCACGACGGACTGCGCGGACAGAGGGACCTTGATGTCACCGTGGCCTCCTGGAAGACCCTCATCGATGAGGGAACCAGCGCCAGCATGCCGGACATGCACTACCTCGGTATGGCGCGTGAGGCCGGAAACAGCCCCATGTACGTCCTCGAGATGGTGTTCTACATGAACGTCATGCACCCCGGACTCCTCGACACGGGATACGAGTACGACACCCTCTTCAACCAGTTCATCAACAACTTCGCTACCGAGAAAACGAAGTACGATGCTGCCGGTGTCGACATCGACAATTTCTTTAAGAGCTACACGCTCTGATACCAAGGCAGGGGCATCGCCCCTGCCCCAAAGGTAATAAAATGGATAGCTCCCGCACGATTCTCGCCTTTGTGATGGTCATCGTGCTGATGACCAGCGTACTCGTTATGTTCGGTATGATGCAGCTGTTCAAGGATCCTGACGACCAGTACCGCATCGATCATGACTATACGATATCTGGCACTTATGATTCCATGCCTGCCACAGGCACGGGTCATTCACATTATACGAACGAAAATTCCTCTTTCGTGTACCGGGTCACCACGACCTATACCTACACCGACGGGGGCGATCCGGTGACCGCGGAGGCCCCTGTCTTCACGGTCATCTGCGGAAGCGACAAGAAAGTGACCGAATCGTTATACACCAGTCTGGGTACCACCACGAAGGGCGGAGTCCAATGCGATGTCTGGAGATACACGGACGGAACGCTGACAGCCACATTCGCCATAGATGAAAAGCTCTGCATCCGCGAATACACCCTGGTCAAGGATACACTCAGCCTGACCGCCGTGCTCAACTGAGTTGAAAAGAAAAGTGCCCTGCCCGGGGCAGGGAAAGGATTGTTTCAGAAATCTTCGGTGAACAGCCTGCTCTCGACCGGGTATCCCTTGATTGCCTTCTTCCTGGCGTTGATCTCGGATACCTCGACGAAACCGCTGACCTTGATGACGGTTCCGCCCTGCTTCTCCACCATGTTGATGGCTGCCTTGATGTCCCTTCCGTGGAAGATCTGGTCGACGACCACGACGGCTTTGGTACCTTTCCTGATGAATCCCTCGGGCATGCCGACGGAGAAGGAACCGCTGTTCCCCTCGATGTCCTCGGTCAGGTAACCGTCGGTGGGTTTCACGCAGGTGGTTATGATGAGTCCCTTCCCCATCCTCGCTGCCAGTGCGGCGGCGAACACGGTACCGGAAAGCTTGGTGGTGATGATGATGTCGAAGACCTCGCGCTCGTACATCTGGTAGATGTCCTCGCAGGCCTGGGCGAAGAGCCCGGGATCGGCGAGTATGGGCGAGATGTCGATGCTGGTCACGCCGCAGCAGTTCTTCACGGCCTTGATGGCCTCCTCGAGTGCCGCCATGGTATCACTCCGCACCGATGGTCAGGGCGGTCGTGAACGAGGTCTCGTCGAACTCATCGGATACGGATTTGGTGGTATCCGTGTATTTGGCGATGACGATGTAGTCCCCGGGCTGGTCCACCTTGAAAGTCACTTTGCCATCGGCACCACTCTTGGTCATGAGCAGGTCCTGCCATCCCCTGTTGAAGATGATGCATTTGGCGTTCGCCAGGGGCTTTCCCTCGTAGAAGATGCCCATGGTCGCATCGGAGCCCACCTTGAGGGTGGCTGCCTCAGGCATAACCTCCAGGGCCGCGTGCATCACGCTGCCAGGGTTCTTCCCGTCGCGGGAGATGATCCTCTTGGCCACCATATTGTAGGCGGAGGAGAAGTTTACCTTGGAATAGTCGCGCTTGCCTCCTCTGTGCCACCCCTCGTCGTTGGTGACCCATACAGAATTGGAATCGATGTAGAACGTGTATACGTCGGCACCCTTGTCCTCGAAGGTGAACTTCCATCCGGAGGGCTTTCTGACGATCTCCCTCTCGGGGTTGGGGGCACGGCCGTTGTCATCATAGACCAGGGGATTGGCGTAGTCGGTGGGCATCGGCTTGTCGGGCAGCATCTTGTGTCCGTAGAGTCCGTACACGTAGAACATGCCGTCCTCCTTGCCGACGGAGTCCAGCCACATCTCGTGGCCGTATGCCTGCCTGCTGTAGCTCCGCTCGGTCTCCTCGTCTAACTGGGCCTGTCTGATACTCATGCTTGCGTATTACGATTTTAATATTTAAGCATACGAATATCTAATGAATCTAAAAATTAGTAATATTATATAGAGGACAGCAAATGTACACCCGTGAAGACAGGAATCATCGTTCTCGGGAAGAATTCCGCCAGCGCCGGCGAGCAGAAGGTCGTGGCCGAGTGCTGCAGATACCTCACCGAGCGCGGATACCGCAACGTGTATCCTGCCTTCCATTTCGGCGAACCGCGCTCTGACCGGGTCCTGAAGATGATGTTCCTGGAGGAGGGCATAGATACGTTCTGCGTCCTACCCATGGCCGTGGCCGAAGGGAACCTCACGATATGGAACATGCCCAAGAGGATCGGCCTTCCCGACAATTCAGGTTCATGGACCATGATTGGGAAGCATGACGTGGCGATACGTTTCGCCACCGCCCTGGGCTATTCCGGATATCTCGCGTCCGCCATCGCGGACAGATTGGGGGCGCCTTCCGACGATACGGGCGTCATAGTTTTCGCCCACGGCTCGAAGCTTTCCCTCTCGGAGAAGACCGCCGGGAGATATGCCTCATACCTTTCGGACTGTGGCTGGAAGGTCTCCTGCGCATTCTCCGAAACGGGCCCCGTGACCCTCGCAGAAGCCGCGGAAAAACTGTCTTCCGACGGATGTGCCAGACTTCTGATTCTGCCCTTCTTCCTGAGTCCCGGGGGAAAGAGTTACCGGGATGCTATCGAAGAATTGGATGCCACAGGGAAGGAGTACGTCCTGACCCCTCCGATCTCGGAATACCGCGAGTTCCTGGAGATCACAGAGCACAAGGTCCCCGAGGACTGGTGACTCAGAGGCAGACGGTCTTCTCGATGAGATCCTTGGTATTCCTGAGCTGTGCCAACGCTGCGGAATCGGGGAATGCGTCCAAGAGGAGTTCGCCTTCCTTGTCCGCCTTCACGACATCGCGGTCGTAGGGGATTCCGATGGCCTTCGAGATGTCGATACCGACGATGTTGGCGACGAACCTCACATCGGAATCGTAATCGATCTTGTTGACAACCAGGAGGTTCTCCTTCACGCCCAGGTCGTCGGCGAGTTTCTTGACCTGCACCGAGACCTCGGAGGATTTGGCTGTAGGCTCGGAGAGGATGAGGTTGAGATCGAAGGAGGATGCCAATCCTCTTCCGAGCACCTCGGGTCCGGCCTGCGAATCGACTATCGCCACATCGTACTCTCCAATGGACTCAACGTAGTCGAGAAGTATCTTGATGACCGAGATGGCGGAGCAGAGGCATCCGTCGCCTCCATGCTGGAGGGCGCCCATGATGACGATGCGGATGCCGTCCTCGGTGACCACGGAGTGATCCTCCAGGATCTTAGCGCCGGAAGCGTCGATGCCCTCTTCGAGCTCGTGGGAAATGTCGGCCTTGTCCTCGGTGATCGTACAGACACTCTGATACGGCACTCCGAAGCTGAGCGCCAGATTCATGCTGGGGTCGGTGTCGAAAACGATGACGCGTTTCCCCTCGCGTGCCATCATGAGGGATACGGTGGTGAGAGTGGTGGTCTTCCCGACCCCTCCCTTGCCGGTGGCGATGATCTTCTTCAAACGATCATGCCTCACAGGTCTCGAGAATAAGTTCCGTCATAATGGTGTCCACCTTGGTGATCCTGGCGTTGGGGACTTTCACGACCTTTCCGGCAGTGTTCATAAGAACGATGCAGTCGGGCTTGACAACGGTCTTGATCACAGAGGTCGCCACGATATCGGAGTCTTCGTGCCCGTCTACATACACCGTGAATTCACACATCTTCGTCACCTTGGTTGTTGGGTTTGAGTAACACGAATTTGAATTTAAAACATACGGCTGTAAGACTCCCCGAAGGGCCCTCAGGACCCTTCGTTGCTCACGATCGCGGAGATTTTATTGTATTCCGAGTGGGCCAGGTACATCAGGCAGAGCCCTCCGAACACGTGCACTATGACCATGCAGTAGATGATGTACTCGAAGGAGTGGTAGACATATGCGGCCACGGCGTACATTCCGAGCTTGACGAATCCCCAGAAGAAGTAGTAGTACATCGAGACCTTCGATTTCTTCAGGGCCTGCAGCATGGACGAACCGATTCCCATCAGTGCGCTGAAGGGTATGAGCAGAGTGGATATCTGAAGGGTCCAGATGAATTGCGGACGGAGCTCCTTCATGGAGTCCTCGTAGGTCAGGATGGACATCAGGGGTTCGGAGAAGACGAAAAGTACCACGGCGAATATCGCACTGAAGATAAGCACCCATTTCGCTGTGTACATGAACCCCTCCCTCATTTTCAGGAGATCCCTCTGACCGTAAGCCGCCGAACATACCGGCACCATGGCGTTCTCATAAGCCCTTCCGGGGAGGTTGATTATTGCGATGTACCTCCAGGAATAGTTGTAGAACATGACGGCATTAGTCCCGCCTGCTACGATGAGAAAAACACGCTGTATGAGATCGGTCGTGTTCGATACCAATGCCTGGACGGTCTTGGGGCCTCCGACATCGAGGACCTCCCTGCTCATCGCCGTATCACGTTTGAACGAAGCACGACTGAGCTTGACCGTCATCCGATCATTCGCATACCAGCTTAGGCCTATCGCCAGGGCAATACCTGCCGACAGAGCAGTGGACAATCCCGCCCCGAAAACCCCAAGACCCAGACCGTAGATCAGGATGGGGTCGAGGATCATGTTGAGGATGGCTGCGCTCATTTGAACTATGGTGGATTTCCTGGCCGCACCCTCGGCGCGGAGGATCCCTCCGAGAATGGAGTTGCACAGGAGAAGGGGCGAGAGGAAAATGAACGGAAGAATATAGAGAAGGCATTCATCGACGATGCTCCCAGCACCCATGATCAGGATGAGGGGTCTGGCGAATACCAGAACGAGCACCGAGGATGCGACCGCACATACGATTCCGAGCAGGAGCGAATTGGCCGCCAGCTTGTTGGCCGCCTCGAAATCGCCCCGTCCCAGACGGAACGCGATAGTCGCGGTGGCACCCACCCCGATTCCCAATCCGGCACACATCATCAGGCCGTAGATAGGGGAGGAGGTAGCGACCGCAGAACTGGATACGGCACCCAAACCGGAAACCCAGAACGTATCGACGAACTGATTGAGCTCCACCACCGCCATGGCGATGAAGAACGCCAATACCATGCTTCTGATGGCCTTCTTCGGTTCGCCAAGAAGGGTCTTCAGATTCTCGCTAGCATCGGTCATGGTCGTTTCCGATACCTATAAACGTTCATAGTATTAATAGCACAATTGTCTAAAAAAGTAACACGCATCGGAGTCGATACAAGCTGGGTGGAAAGAAGGAAATGATGGCTGCTGGGAAGACCCAGACAGCCATTTTAAAATCAAGCCTTGCTGCGGCAGACCAGCACGGGGCAGTTGGCGAGCCTGACTACCTTTTCGGCAACGCTTCCCATGACGATCCTGCTGAAGCCGGTGCGTCCGAGGGTTCCGGTGACCAGTAGGTCGTAGTCGGCAGTGGCCTCCACGATCTTCACGGCGGGGTTGCCTGCCACGGTCTTGGTCTCGAAACTGATGCCTGCCTCGGTGGCCTTGGCGGTCACGTACTCCAGGATGTTGTCGCAGATCTGCTTCATGTAGTCCACTTCGTCGGCGACCTCCTTGACGGCGGCCACGTTTCCGTATCCTCCGGGATCGAAGACAGAGAGAGCGGTGAGGGTGGCCCCGGTCTCCTTAGCCAATGCGACCGCGGTGTCCACGGCGATCTTGTTGCTCTCGCTTCCGTCGACTGCTACGAGAATGTGCTTAAACATAGATTGGAAATCTCATTCCACACGTTTAAAGGATTTTACGAAAACGGTCCCCAGCCTCCCTCCGCTGAGGCTTTTCCCGGCCGGGCCACCGCGCGGGAACGTTCGCGTGTACCTGTGCGCCCTCCTTATTATTTATACCTTAAACGATTGGCGGAATCCATACAAGGTGATCGAATGCATTTGAACGCAGAGCTTTACGTCAAGGATCTCCCCGGACAGCTGGTGGGCTCCCTCGAACCCATCTCCATGGTGGACGGGAACATCATCGGGGTCGTGCACGACCGTGAGAAAATCGTCAACCAGAGGATCCTCGTGAGCGTTACCTTCGAGGTGGCGAACTCCAAGAAGCTCGACGAACTCAAATCCATCTGGAAGTCCAGGGACATCTTCATCTCCAAGATCGGTTCCGTCTACGAGACCCTCACCAGCGAGTTCATGCTGGTCGGGGCCTTCAACGCCACCTACATCGAGAACCTCATCGACGAGGTATCCAAGATAGTCCATCTGGAATCCACCGACATAGCTTACTCCTCCGACAACCACTACAAGGACAAGCGCACCGCCATGATCACCGCCGAAGTGCGCACCGAGGAGGACCTCGACAAGCTCGACGAGTTCTTCGCCGACGCCTCCGAGAAGGACGACATGATATACATCAGGGGGCTCTGAGATGAGGATCTTCCTGTCGGGATTCGGAACCGTCGGCCAGGGATTCGCGGAGGTCATCAAGAGGCGCCGCGACTTCTTCGAGGATAAGTACGGGGAGCAGCCCGTCGTCGTCGGAGTCATCGACTCCAAGACCTTCGCCGTCGACCAGAAAGGCCTGGACCTCGACAGGCTCGTGGCCAGGAAACACGACAAGAAGGGTGTGAGCGACGAGACCTACTCCGACGCCCTCGCCGTCATGGACTCCGTCCAATACGACCTCCTGATCGAGGTCTCCCCCACCGACGTCGAGACCGGCGGCACCGGACTGAAGACGATCAGGCACGCACTCGAGTGCGGAAAGGACGTCATCACCGTCAACAAGGGTCCCCTGGCACTTCACTTCCACGACCTCATCGCACTCGCCAAGAAGAACGGATGCAAGTTCCGCTTCGAGGGTTCCGTCGGAGG
>OCTX012236775.1_pt1 | contig 14383 bp, 14 predicted proteins | sample 1539691 | NCBI WGS metagenome assembly OCTX01 (sample SAMN02144231, study PRJEB22623) | gut metagenome | biome: sheep rumen | host: Ovis aries | place: New Zealand | reverse complement strand
ATCCATAAGACATCCTCCTTGAATGATTATCCATACAAGGATATCATTTGGCGGGCTCGTCTAGAAGACACCGTCTATTTGACGCTTACAGATCATCTTTACAATCTTCAGATGGAAAAAGAAAAGTCATTTGGGGACACCTTCGACGTCATGGGTAGAATTGACTTTGAACATGATGGTATAGATTATTCTCTCACAAGAACTAATACTTATAAAAAAGAACTCAAGGAGTCAACGAAGATTGCAGAAAATGTCACATTGATGATGAAGGATTCAAACAATGACTGGAAGACAGTTGACGACCCTAATAGTTTTATGGAAAAACTGCTCCCTTCGGGACTGGCAGAGTATTTCTTCTTTGACGGTGAGAGCATGATTGCGGATCTCCGTGTAAAAGGACGAGATTCAGCGAGTAAATTAAGAAAAGCCTTATTCTCTATGTTTGACTTGGATATAGTAGAATCAGCTATTTCACATATCGGACGTACTGACCTTAAATCAACTGTATTAGGAAAACTGTATCTGGGAAAGGCTTCTGTGGCGAGTGGAGGCGAAATTTCTGCAGAGAAACAAAATATAGAAAATGCGCAGGCAAAGATTAATGAGATTACGAGGAAACTTAATGCGTACAAAGAGGAAAGAAAGGAAAATCATAGGCAGATAGCAGAAGTATCAGAGAAAATCGGGAAAACGAAATCCAAAGCGGATTATGAAAAGCAGCGTAAAGAATTGGCCGCTGCACGGGACACATTCCTAAAAAATGCTGATAATTATCAAGGGAGCTTTGGGGATGAAATGATGGGGATGTTTCCGCGTTTATTTATCTCAAAAGCAGTTTCCGATGCAAAAACAAAAATTAAACTTCAGGTTGAACAGAGTACATTACCTGTTGGACTTGGCAAACAATTGATTGAGTACTTACTCAGAGAAGATGTAAACGAATGCATTTGTGGAAATTGTATGACAGATAGGGAAAAAGCTAAGATACGCAGTTATCTGCAGTTAATGCCGCCTCTGTCATATGCCAGCCTTTATGATAATTTCTCGATTACTGCACGGCAGTGGGGGACTGGGTATAATAAGAAAGCTGTTGAGCGATGGATAGGAATGGTGCTGGATAACAGGGAGCAGGCCTTAGCTAATGACCAGAAAATTAAAGATCTTGACGAGGAAGAAAAAGGAAATCCGGATATTGAAGATTTGGTAGTCAGTCGTCAGCAAGCAGAAGAACGTATTTCAGAATTAAATGATTTGATCAATGAATTGGATACAGGTCTCGCGAAATATAATGCATATTTGAAAAAGCATATGAAGATTTTTGATGATCTGACAAAGAGGAATGCTGATAGCATCAAAGTACAGCATAAGATCGATATTATGGAGAGGGTTTTAAAGCAGTTTACAGACCGACTGGCAGACGAATCGGTGCGGTATAGTGGAGAATTGCAGATAAATATTCAGACTCTCCTTGATCAGATGCTGACCAGTAAAAGAAAAGTGTCAGTAAGTCCGGAGTTTGCTGTTAGAGTTACGGACAGCTTTGATGATGAGTCAAAATCAGAAGGGCAGTTTGCGGTTGTTTCGTTTGCTTACATTGGTGGAATCCTGAAGATGCTTAAATCTGAGAAGCATCTTTCTGCGAAGGAATATCCGCTGGTTCTTGATGGACCGTTTTCAAAGCTGGATCCGGATCAGAGACAAAATGTTGTGGATACAATTCCAGAGTTTGCACCTCAAATTGTTCTTTTCTCTAAAGATAGTCTTCAAGATATTTTTGACCCGGCTCAAATTGGCAGAGTGTGGACAATCGAAAGCAACGATGAGAAGAATATTGCAAAGGTGAAAGAGGGGTATTTATGGAACTAACAAAAGATATACCGCTGAAAGGTACTGCGTGGGCAACAGCGATAGAGAAATATAGTAAAATTTTTACGACGCGCACAAACTATTCTTTATTTATGTTCAGTCTCTCAATTGGTATCATGTATGACCAGAGGATAGAAGAGCCTGAAGAACATGGTGAAATAGAAAAGAGTGTGCCTAGAAACGTACTTCAAAATAATGATAACGGGCGCCTTGACTTTATTTTTCAAGCTGCAATTTTGTCAACTCGTACACTTGATTTGACAGAGGAGGAGCGTCTGGAGCTGGCGTTTGGGGAAGATACAAAGTTTGATAGAAGAGACTTCCTGCTGTCTTTTGCGAATTTTGGCGTGACTAAGCTAGTTGAGCTGATTGGCGGTGAAGATATTGAGACTATGGAGAATCTGAAAAATTTCGCTGTTTCTACAGTAGAGGGGCGCAACTTTGAGATAGATGGTCTTTCAGACGATATTTTAATAGAAGACGACGAAGATTTATTTTTGGAGTAAGCAAAAAGCACTTGAAAAGCGATATACTTAAGTATATACTTAAGTATATCGCTTTTTTGAGAGGTGTGTATGGACTTTGTATACAAGTTCCCCGCAGTAAGAGGAATTCAGGCAAAAAAAGAATATTATATTGCTATGGTTCCGTTAAAAATGATTCCACGTCTTTTTCCTTCGGATGATGAATATGTTGCTCCGGAATATCGCGCTCAAAGGAAACTGAATGAGGCTAGAGTACCGGTAATCAGCCGTTATATTACGGCCAATAGAGATTCGTACGTCTTTTCGGCACTTGCCGCTTCGATAGATGGTGAATTCAGATTTATAGAAAGTGAACCAGGGAAAGATCTCGGATTGCTGGAAGTCTCCATGGATGCGCGGTTTCTAATTAATGATGGGCAGCATCGAAAAGCAGCTATTTTAAGCGCACTGAGAGAAGACGAGACTCTCGGAGATGAAACTATATCAATTGTGTTTTACGCAGATAAAGGGTTAACAAGGAGTCAGCAAATATTTACTGATCTAAATAAAAACGCGGTAAAAACTTCAAACTCTATTTCTGAACTATATGATTCTCGGGATGAGCTCGCTGTTATAACAAGAAACGTTATAAGGAAGATAGAGTTTTTAAATATATACACAGATAAAGAGAAAGATATTTTAGGGAAGTTTTCATCGAGCCTTTTTACTTTGAATACTTTTTACTTAGCTAATAAAACTATTATTGGAAGAAAAGGATTGACGGGTGATGCAGAACGATTTTTGTATGAGTTCTGGGATGAAGTTTGCAATCATATAATTCCGTGGAAAGAATTGCAGGATAAAGAAATAACCAAGGTGGCATTGCGCGAGAATTATATAGCAACCCAAGGGATCGTTATCCAGGCGATAGGAAGAATTGGCAACTATTTCTATGAACACAGACAAGATGATTTTAAAAAGTATGTCTCGGGTCTTGAGTCTGTTAATTGGAGTCGTAATGCCGAAGTTTGGTACTTGCGAGTAATAAAGAGCAATGGTCGAATAATAACGAATAAAAAAGCAGCTGTGCTGATTGCAAATATTCTCAAACAAACCATTGGGATTGAATTATCAGTGGCAGAAGAACAGGCAGAGACTGATTTTAGAAATAGTCTGACCAAGGAATGATTGGAGATCTAGATGGATAACGGATTAACTAAAGAAACTGTCAACGGATTATTGGAGACGGTTCAGAACCTATATTTGGCTGATAGTATACCCTGGGTAATCGGATATTCAGGTGGTAAGGATAGTACTGCAACTCTTCAGTTGGTGTGGCTGGCGTTAGAAGGTTTGCCCTCGTGGCAAAGAAAAAAGACTGTACACGTAATTAATACGGATACTCTCGTTGAATCTCCTGTCGTATCGAAATGGGTTGAGCATTCTCTGGATGCAATGAAAAAGACAGCGATTAAAAACAGGCTGCCGATCCAAGTGCACAGACTTACGCCGGAAGTTAATAATACATTTTGGGTTAACTTTTTAGGCAGAGGATATCCCTTTCCGAGACTTAAATACAGATGGTGTACAGACCGCTTGAAGATACAACCGGTTAACAAATTTATTAAGGACAAGATTGCTCAGCACGGAGAAATAATACTTGTATTAGGAACGCGTAAAGCTGAAAGCTCAAGGCGCGCCCGAACAATGGCCTATTATGAGAAAAAACGCGTGCGTGAATTGCTTAGCCCGAATCCTACATTAGCGAATGAGTTAGTTTTTTCCCCGTTGGAAGACTGGTCGAATGATGATGTCTGGATTTTTTTGATGCAATATAAAAATCCTTGGGGTTATTCAAATATGGATCTCCTTACACTGTATCGAGGAGCGACAGCAGACAATGAATGTCCTTTGGTAACTGATAAGAGTATGCCGAGTTGCGGGAAAAGCCGATTTGGCTGCTGGGTTTGCACGATGGTGGAAAAAGATAAATCAATGGAGGCTATGATTTCCAATGATGATGAAAAGGCTTGGATGACACCTCTTCTTGAATTTAGAAATGAGTTTGGAGATACAGACGGGGATCGCGAGAGAAGAAGTTTTAGGCGTATGAATGGTGAGATAAGAGGCAGTTATCAAGCCTTGTATCATGGTCCTTACTTGAAGGAGTATAGAGAGAAATGGCTGCGCCGTCTTCTTGAAATTCAAGTTGACATAAATCAAAATGGGCCGGAAGAATTTTCCAATCTTGAGCTTATTACGGTTCCTGAACTGCAGGAAATCAGGAGAATCTGGGTATTTGATAAGCATGAATTTGATGATACCCTCCCAGGTATTTATGAAGAAGTCACCGGTAAGAAATTTGAGGATCCAACATGGATCCGGTCGGAGACATTTGGGAAAGAAGAGTGGGATATTTTGAAGAAGACCTGCGCAGACTTATATCAGGATGAAGAATTAGCCTTTGAAATGATGTATAGTCTTATCGATACAGAAAATAGGGCAAATAGTCTTAGTCAAAGAAAAGGTATTCTTGATGATATAGAAAGCTGTATCAAGAGAAATTTCTACAAAGACGAGGAAGATGCAAATAATTATTACAGAGAGAGGGTATCCCGAAAGAAATCATACGGAGCCAAATATGATGAACGGTATTTGCGAGAGTGGAAAAACGGTGATCAGGGAACCAGAGAAACAGATGCTACAGAAGAAGAGGAATCAGAAGAATGATTATTAGGAAACTGACGCTGCATAATTTCGGCGTTTATGCAGGGACAAATTCTTTTGAATTCTCTAACAAAAAGCCGATTGTTTTAATCGCTGGTTTAAATGGCAGAGGGAAGACTACCTTTCTTGAGGCAGTGCTGCTTGCCTTATATGGCTCTAATTCATTTGCATATAAAGAAAGTGCATATAAGACATACGGGCAATATTTGCGCTCGTTTGTTAATAGAGATAGCTGGACTAAAGATGCCTATGTGGAACTGGAGTTCTCGATGGAAGGAGATTCTGAGGAAGCATATCTGATTCGACGTGAGTGGAATGCGTTAGGCATTAGGACCAGAGAAGAGGTTTATGTCGAGAAAGACGGAACGAAAGATGAGTTTTTGATTAAAAACTGGTCGATGTTTATCGAAAATGTTCTGCCTAGTGCATTATCCAACTTTTTCTTTTTTGACGGAGAGAAGATTGCAGAACTAGCTGTCGATTCTACAAATAGTCAGCTAAAAGAGTCTATACGCGGTATGTTGGGATTATCTGTATTGGATCTATTAAAAAGGGACATCAACAGAAATTTGTCTCGCCTTTCCAAGAAACAGGCCTCCATTAAAGATCAAAAAAAGGTTGATGCACTTCATGAGACTGTGGGGAATACACAAAGGGCTTTTGATAAAAAACAGGCAGAGGTTGAAAAGTTAGAAAGCAAGCGTACTTCATTAGATAATGAAATTGCCAAACTGAAGGAGGCCTATGCGGCAGCGGGTGGCACTGCATTTGAAGAACGACAAAAAATGGAACTGAAGCGTTCGGAAGTTGCTGTAAAGTTAGAGCAAGTGAATGCAATGCTTTATGATGTCGCAGCATCTGAATTGCCAATGGTTCTAGTTGAAAAAATGCTAACAAAGATCAATGATCGGGCAAAGGATGAACATGACTCTTTGATGATGGGGCAAACCCTTCAAAAACTGGACCGATTGTATAGAGACTATCAGGTAAGCGGCGAAGAGAAAAAGACAATTAGTCGATTTATATCGTTTGTGAACGAAAAAGCATCTGAGAGCGCTGTAGAAGGAGTTTTTAATTTGTCCAACAAGGGACTGCTTCAAGTTGATGCGTTGCTTTCTTCAAGGCTTAGAGAAGCAAAAGATGATACTAGAAGACTTGTAGGGACCCGGAATAAGATACAAGAAGAACTAGATCAGATTGACAGCTATTTAGCGGCAGATATTGATGAAGGAGAAATAAAATCAATATTTAAGAAGCTTCAAAAACGGATTCAGGCAAAGTATGCACTGGAAATCCAGATTAATGAAAAAGCACAGGAAAAAGCATCTATTGAATGGAATTTAGGTAAAGTGACATCTGAATATCAGCGTGCTGTCGAGGAAATGCTTAAGAATATGGAACTTGTTGACGATCAGGACCGGGAGAAAAAGTATTCTCATGTTGCTCTGAAGATACTGGAAGAATTTTCAGTAAGGCTTCAAAGAAAAAAAGTACTGGAGCTTGCGAGTACTATAACAGTCTGTTATGGGAAGCTTGCTAATAAAAAGAATCTAATCCATAAAATAGAGATGGATGATGCAACCCTTGAGATTACTTACATTGATCATGAAGGGAACGAGGTTCCTAAAAAATCATTATCTGCTGGTGAGAAACAGTTGATGGTAATTTCAATTCTGTGGGCGCTTGCGATATGCTCGAAGAAAAAACTTCCGGTTATAATTGATACGCCTTTGTCTCGGCTCGATTCGGCTCATCGGACGGCACTTATTACGACATACTTCCCGAATGCCAGCAATCAGGTTATTATTTTGTCTACTGACTCAGAGATCGATAAGAATTACTATGATTTGATGAAAGATAATGTCGGAGATGAATTTACGCTTGTGTATGATGATCAGAATAAGCGAACCACAATTACTTCCGGATACTTTCAGGAGGTTGCGAGATGATCGTAAAAGTAGTCAGACTATCTCAGCAGGCTAAAGAACATCTTTCAAGACTAAAAGGAAAGACGGGCATTAAGAACTGGAATATATTGTGCAGATGGGCGCTTTGCTATTCATTAAGTGAAAAAACAGTTCCTACGGATCTTCCGGTAATAGCAGATAGTAATCTTGAAATGTCCTGGTATACATTTGCCGGAGAATATAGTGAGTTATATGATGCTCTCATGAAAGAGTGGTGCATTGAAATGGGCCTTCCGGTCGATGAAGCGACACTTACTAAGTACTTTTACCTAAATCTTGAACGAGGAATTGCACATCTTTGCGGAACTGGATTTATAAAAAACCTTGGAGATCTTTTATCATTAACGTTAGAGGATGAAGATGGGGAGCGTATATCTTGATTATAATGCATCAGCTCCGGTAGACCCGAGAGTTCTGGATGTAATGATTGATGTTTATAAGAATAAATATGGCAATGCGGACAGTAGAACGCATGACTTCGGAGAAAATGCACGTAAAGTAGTTGCTGATGGACGAAAACAAGTTGCGGACCTGATTGGTGTAAAACCGGAAGAAGTGTTCTTTACAAGCGGAGCCACCGAAAGTAATAATATGGCTCTTCTGGGCTTGGAAGACTATGCAGAAAAGACAGGGAAAAAGCATCTTATTACGTCAATGATCGAGCATAAGGCAATCTTGAATGCAGCTAAACATTTGGAGAGTAAGGGATTTGAGGTGGAATATGTTCGCCCTGAATTGAGCGGAAGGATTAATGCAGACGATGTGTTGAATAGAGTTCGCGAGGATACTTTATTAGTTAGTATCATGCATGCGAATAATGAGACAGGTGTGATTCAGCCGATTGATATTATTGGTGAAGAGCTTTCTAAACGGGGAGTATTATTTCATTCGGATATCACACAGACATGCGGTAAACTTGTAGAAGAAGTTAGATCTCTAAAATATGATATGCTGTCAATCGCAGCTCATAAAATATATGGTCCGCAGGGAATAGGAGCTATTATATTAAAGAAAAAAAGATATAGGCTCCCGCCGATACAACCCATTCTTTTCGGAGGAGGGCAGGAGCATGGACTCCGTCCGGGAACAACACCTGTTCCGTTGGTGGCTGGGTTTGGAAAAGCCTGTGAGCTTGCCAGCTTAGAATATAAGAAAGATATGAAAGAGTACGCTGATATTAAGGCAATGCTTTTGGAGTTGTTGGAGGAGTCCGGTGTACAGTATAAGATTAACGGAGATCAGAATAACTGCCTTCCGAACACTATAAATATAAGTTTCACAGGAGTTGTTTCTGAAGCACTTATGCTGGCGACGAAGCAATATTGCGGGATATCGAATGGATCGGCGTGTAATTCCAGAAGCTATGGACCTAGCTATGTTCTTACTGCGATGCGGGTGCCGGAGGCACAAATTGAGGATGCGGTGAGGGTTAGCTGGGGGAGGGGAATAAAGGCAGTTACAGTTAACAAAAATATTATTGAGCTGGCAAACATTGTAAATAGCTTTCAATCGAATTGAAACAAATATAGTTTTATTAAGATGGTGAAAAGACTGGAGAGAACAATGGAGAGAACAATGGTAATATCTAATTTCCGGGCAGAGGCTGCGGAAGCAAAAAGATTAAATAAAATAGATAAACACGAATATCGAGACGAATTCCAACGTGATCGGGATAGAATACTCTACTCTAAAGAGTTTAGACGACTTAGTGGAAAAACTCAGGTTTTTGTAACTGGATCAGATGATAATATGCGAACAAGATTGACACATACGCTTGAGGTGGCACAAATTGCTGAGACTATTTCTGATAGGCTTGGTCTGAATTCAACGCTGACAAGGGCAATTGCGTATGGACATGATATCGGACATACGCCCTTCGGCCATGTGGGTGAGAGAACTCTGAACTATATTATGAATGGTTGTTTACCTTATTATCACTATAATGATCAGTTAATGGATGAGGAAAAGGGTTTCAAGCATAATTTACAAGGAGTACGGGTAGCTTGCGAGTTAGAAGAATCACTCGATCAAAACAATCAAGTAGTAAAAGGTCTTAACCTTACCACGTATACTCTTTGGGGAATAGAAAATCACTCGTCTTTATGTTATAAAGAGTGTGAGTATTGTAAAAGACATAATGAATGCAGGTATAAAAACGGAGGAAGAAAGTGTGATGGAAAATTATCGGTGGGATATTATAGGAACCTTCCCTATAAAGCAGCTGATAGGGAAGACTGGACTTTTGAAGGAATAATAGTTGCCTATGCTGATGAAATAGCGCAGAGACATCATGATATAGAAGATGGTATTTATGCCGGGATTATAAATATAGACCACCTATGTGATTTTATAATAAAAAATAATAATCTTAAAGGATCGTTATCAGAGGCAATTGAAAGTTATCAGAAGAACAAATCGATTAGAGAACCTGATAGGCGAGATGTCGGAATACAAATTATATCTAGAGCGATTATTAATTATTATGTTACGAAATATACGAAAGGATTAGAAAAGAAAGTTTACGATATCGTAGATAAATTTAATATCACAGAGCATGGAGCCGCCGGTAGGCGTGCTATCTATGATGCAGTTTATTCGAATCAGCCAATTGTTAAATATTTCGGGTTTGAAAAAGAAATGAAGGATGCAGACGCTCAATTCAATCAATATCTGCAAGATCATATTTTAAATTCTTATGTAGCACAATGTATGGATGGAAAGGCTTCTTATATTATTAAGCAGTTAGTGAAGGCTTATCTGACGAATCCTCAGCAATTGCCAGACAAAACAATTATTTCTATTGTGGATGACTGGTATAGTTTAAATGGTATTGAGGAGCATAATGATTCTTTTATGACTATGGCAAGCATGGCGAGAGAACGGTTAAAAAAGATAATGAACAATGATGATCCATCTATAAGAGCAGTTCTTCTTAGAAAAATATGTGATTTTATTGCAGGGATGACAGACCAGTTTGCAATGAGTTGTTTTGAACGTTTATACGGGACTAAAGGATATGAATACAGATGAATGTTATAAACTGATTTCTAGTGATAAGCAACGGGACAAGTAACGGTTCTTGTCATGAATTAATATTTGATTGGATGAAATCGTTGTTAAGATTATCTGTTGTTTTTACAACCTTTTTCGGGGAAAGGGAAGACAAAGTCATCTTACAGCTTGCATTCTTGAGCGTACCCGCAAGCAGTCTATTTTCTCGCATGGGTTTTATGCTAACTCGTAGAAATTAAAAAAGTCATCAAGTCTTATATGTAAGCAAAAGAACATCAATCATGATCAGATGCCGCAAGAACTTTTTTAGCAAAATACAAAGTTTTCGTATCATCGGACTGGAGGATTTATGACTGATAATGAATTTATTAATGCAGGGAAGAAACAGTGCTCTTCATTAAAGGTGGTGATGAAAATTGACGGAATTCTCGATGGACCACATAGTACTACTGTTGATTACAATTTAAATGGTAAAACGATGCACATCAAAATTGAGCAAATGTGCGTAAGAAAGATTACGATATCGGTTGATTCGCCAATATCTATGAGGAAGCTATGGGATTTCTACGGTATTATTGAACGCTTACTTATGCTGTTTGATGGACGATTCTATATTCTACAGTCTGTAACTTTTATAGGAAACACTTGTGCTGACGCGGATTATGCTTTATACGCACAGGAGTGTCAGGCAAGAAGACTGCCCTACTATAAAACAGATTCTGCATATTGTTATTCAGATCATGTATTTTTGGAGTACGACACGGTCTTGAATTCTAAAATGCTTTCAAATTGGGTGAAGTTACAAGATGAATTAGATATAGTTAATCAAGTAGTATTGTATAATATGGCGGCTACAGGGATTACACACGATGTAAAATGTGCAAATCTTGTTGAATGCTTTGAGCCGCTTGTCGAAATTATTGGTATTTATGATAAATTTTTTCCAAGTTTAACACCAGGAGATCGGAAAACAACACTTAAAATGTGTATAGACGCGGTCATTTCAAAATATGGATATGATATATTTAACGAGGAATACAGTAAAAACAAAGACAAATTTCTTCAAATATTAGTTAATACACGGGTTCGAATTATGCACATAAAAAGGAATCAGCCTACAGGTAAATTTTTTTCTGCACCGGAATCGATTTTGTACATGGTAAAGCTTTGTCATTTATACAGAGTAGTGATAATTTCATTGCTTGGGATTGATTATGGGCAATATCGATCAGCTGTCATAAATTCTGTGGGACTATGGAACTCTTGGCAGAATGTGTTGGTTGATTTCTTAAAAGCAATATAGTAGATGCGGTTTTCATTTTCCACCCCAACGCGCAACCCACGCCCACCCCAATAGAAAGGAGACCAACCCATGCTAATCAACGACACGAACCTGACGCTCTGCAGGACAACATTTGCGGACATCGCCGCAGCCGCCCCATTAAAGGACGTCGAACGATGGGACGACGGCTGGGGCCTCGACTGCAAAACGGACGGGCCGATCGAAGTGGAGGGGATGCGGTTTCGGGCTTCATTTTCATTCGAGATAGAGGACAAGGATGACCCGGATGACGCGGCCAGGCTGACAGAGATCCACCTCTCCCCGGTACATACCGATGACGGATTCCTTGAAGATCTACATGATTGGAAGGACGACATTTTCAGAAAATACGACTGCATCCTGGAGGACGAGGATGACAATGTGCCGTTTTACAGGGTGGAGATCGCCTATCCGGATGAAAATGAAGACCGGTGGAGACTCACCATGTACGTCAACGCGGGAAGCTATGAGACCGAGATCGGTATAGAAGTAGAGTGTGGAGGGGATGCGTTTTAAGGTCATTTTCTGGTTCGACGCAGAGGATCCGGAGGACCCGTATGACGCGGCCCGGCTGGGAGGAATGCGGCGCTACCCGGAACACAGAGATGAGGATTTTTTCGCGAGCGTCATCAAATGGAAAAACAAGATCGCGAGGAGGTATACCTGCATACTGGAGGATCAGGAGGACTTCATGCCGTTCTACAGCGTGGAGATTGCCTGACCGGACGAGCGCGAGGATATGTGGAGGCTGAAAATGCAGCTCAATGCGGCGAGTCAGGAGAATGAGATTACGATAGAGGTTGAGTGAGAACTTACCGGGAGGACTGAGAGAGTTTCGGAACTTTGGACGATACGGGTTTTCATTTTATACCGAAAGGAGGCAACCCTCATAATCAACATGAAAGGAGATCAATGAAAATGGGAAGAAACGATCGCTTCGAAAAAGTTTACTCACAGGGAGCAATGAGCGTCATTGAGATCTGGGTCGACAAGGAGACCGGCGTGAACTATGTCTTCCGTGCGAGCGGGTATGCCGGAGGGATGACCCCGCTGCTGGATCGGGATGGGAAGCCGGTGGTGACGCCGGTGACGGAGCGATATAATTAAGGTCGCAAACGAACCCCGCTGGGGACGGTTCCCCCATAACCCCGCTGGGGACGGTTCCCACCGGCCGCCTCTGGCGGCCTCCCAGGAACCGTCCCTGCGGGGGAAAGATTCTCTTTGAGAAACGTTTTTCCGAGAACCGTCCCGGAGATATCCCGGAGACATACAAATATCCGCCCAAGGAAGGAAACCAAAACCATGAACCTCTTACAGCAAATAGAAGCCGCCGCCCTGAAGGCCGGCGAGATCATGCTGGCCGCCGACAGCATCGAAAAAGCGACGGATGAAAAAACCGGGCACGCCAACTTCGTGACCAAATACGACCGGAAGGTGCAGGAGTTCCTCTTTGAGGAGCTGGCCCGCGTGCTGCCGGAGGCCTCATTTGTAGGTGAGGAGGACGGCGCGGAGCGCTTTAGGGACGAGTATCGGAAGGGGTATGCATTTGTGATCGATCCGATCGACGGCACCACGAATTTCATCAAGGCCTATCGGCCCTCCGTGACCTCGATCGGTCTTCTTAAGGACGGAAAGCCCTTCATCGGTGTCGTCTACAACCCCTACGAGAAAGTATTGTACGCAGCGGAGCGCGGTAAGGGAGCATTTCGGAACGGAGAGCGGATCCACTCGTCCGGGGAGCCGCTGGCGAGGAGTTTATTTTCCATGGGCACGTCCCCGTACTATGAGGAGCTCACGGAGGGGTCCTTTAAGCTTGCGGAGTATTATCTTCGCCGGGCGATCGATATGCGGAGAAGCGGCAGCGCGGCCTGGGACCTATGTCAGCTTGCGAGCGGCGTCACGGGTCTCTATTTCGAGCTCCGGCTCGGGCTCTGGGATTTTGCCGCCGGAGCGGTCATCGCCGAGGAGGCGGGCTGCGTGATCACGGATATCGACGGGAAGCCGCTCACCTACGACGGGCCTTCATCGGTGCTTGCGGTTTCGGAGGGAGTGGCCCGGGAGGCGTATCTTCCGGAGAGGTGAGCACAAGGAGGGCGAATAGCTATAAAAACAGAACATATGTTTGCAAATATGCGCTTCGTATGTTATACTAGGGTATAGTTCAAAAGGATCATAATGGTACTTTGGATGATACTTTGATGAAAAGATCGAATTGATCCGGCAGGCCGACGGGGTATACCGGCTGGACCACGCGGTGACCGCAACACAGAAGGATATCCTGCAGGCGTTCAACCTGACGGCGGAGTTTGAAGAAGTAAAGGACGTGTACGAAAAGTTTTTGGAGGAGCAGAAAGAAGACAAGAAGAGGCTTTTCGAAGCCTGTAAAAAGAGTAAACGGACCCTGGATGAAGTCATTGATTTCATGAAGGGGAAAGCTGATATATAAGAGGTAGACCATGGGAAATGTATATACACTGAAAGTATATCCGGTCGGCATGTCCAGAACGATATACAGGACGATCCGGATATCCGGCAGAGAGACGCTGGATGCATTGTGCGGAGTAATCATCGCATCGTTTGATTTCATTGATGAACATCTTTATGAGTTCTGCATGGATAACAGGATGTATAGCGACTGCAGTTTCCAATCCGATCCGGAGAATGGGGAGCCGTCGACAAGGATTAAGCTGGAGCGGCTGGGTCTGATAAAGGGGCAGAACTTTTCCCTTCATTATGACTTTGGGGATGACTGGATGTTTACGATTCATGTACAAAAGATAGAAGAAGAAACAAAAAGACAAAGCCCGGTGATACTGAAAACAAAAGGTGAGATTGAGCAATATGCAGCGTGGGATGAAGATGATGAAGAATGGGAAGAATAACCTGATATAAGGGCATCAGCGACGCATTGAGAGTTAATTAAGGGACAGAATAAATTTCAACCTTTGTAAGCGAGGATTCTCCATCCTCTTAGGGTGGAGATGAATCGCCCCTTCTTCACTTTTGAGTACCCCGGTCATACACTG
>OCTX012278056.1_pt1 | contig 14386 bp, 11 predicted proteins | sample 1539691 | NCBI WGS metagenome assembly OCTX01 (sample SAMN02144231, study PRJEB22623) | gut metagenome | biome: sheep rumen | host: Ovis aries | place: New Zealand | reverse complement strand
ATGAAGGTCCTGATCGCCGACCGGCTGGGGATCCTGTGGAATGAGATCGTCAAGATCGGCTTTGACAGCATCTCGACCCCGCTGGCCTGGCTGGGCGCCTTCGGCTATTCCCTCCAGCTCTATTTTGATTTCTGGGGCTACTCCCTGATGGCGGGAGGCCTGGGCCTGATGCTGGGCTTCCGCTTTATCCAGAACTTCATCCACCCCTACGCGGCCTGCGGGATCGCGGATTTTTACAGAAGGTGGCACGCGACCCTGGGCAGCTGGTTCCGCGATTATGTCTATATCCCCCTGGGGGGAAGCCGCGGCGGCCCCCTGCTCACCATCCGCAACCTCCTGGCCGTCTGGCTCCTGACCGGCTTCTGGCACGGGGGCACGATCAACTTCGTGATCTGGGGACTGGTCCTGGGCCTCTTTATCATCTGGGAAAAGTTTGTGATCGGGGGCCTGATCGAGAGGGTTCCCCTGATCGGCCATCTCCACGTGATCCTGGTGATCCCCCTGACCTGGGTCATCTTTGCCATCTCCGACCTGAAGGAGCTGGCGGCCTATTTCTCCCGTCTCTTTCCCTTTTTCGGGGCCGGGACTGCCGTGAACAGGGGGGATTTTTTCAAGTATCTGGGGATCTACTGGCCCTTCTTCCTGGCCGCCCTGATCCTGTGCCTGCCGGTGACCTACAATATGCTGGTGTGGAAGCGCAAAACAGTGCCCGTCGTGGTCCTGCTTCTGATCGTTTTCTGGGTCAGTGTCTACTTCGCGTCCATCTCCGCCGGCAATCCCTTTATGTATTTCAGCTTCTGACCCTGTTTTGATCCGGTCATGATATTTTTATGATTTTATTATGATAAGATTTCTTCAAATGATCCTGAAGAGGGCACCGCTCCTGGCGGCCGTCCTCCTGATCTGGATCCTCCTGAGCGCCCTGGCGCTTCTTGGCCGCGGCCGCGGCTACCGCGCATATAAAGAGGATTTCGGCAGGCATCCGGCTGTCTCTGTTGTCATGCGCGGAATCCACGACCATGTTTTTCCCTGGTCAAAGACGGACGGGGAGGAGACGGCCGGAGACAGCGGGGACGCAAAGACAGGGGACACGGAGAAAAATGAGGAGACTCAGGAGGCCGGGTCTGAGGAAATTGGTCGGACCGAAGAGAGCGCCGGTCAGGATGCTTCTTTGAAAAAAGAGACGAAAAAAGAGACGAAAGAAGAGACCGGAGAAAGCAGCAGCGAGGACAAGGCTGCGAAACAGGAGACGGACAGCGAAAAGAACAAGGAAGAAGATAAGGAAAAAGACAAGGAAAAAGAGACAGGGACAGAAGACAAAAAAGAAGAAACAAAGACCTGGACGATCCCGGAGACGACCTGCAGCAAGGTCGTGGGCGCAAAGGACTACGGCGTCGCCGAGGACAGATACCTGTCCCCGAAGGGGACCAGCTTCAACACGGACAAGGAGGGACTCTTTGCTCCCGACGGAGTCTTCTATAACCTGCAGAAGGTGGATGACAAGTATTTCGCGGATGCCCTCTTTGTGGGGGATTCCAGGACAGTCGGCCTGTATGAATACGGGGACATGGCCTCCGCGACCTCCTTCCTGGCCCGGGAGTCGACCACCATCTATGACCTTTTTGATGACAGCGAGATCATGGACTATACCCCCCGGGGGAAAAAGACCACGGAAAGGACCCTCAGGGACCTGCTCTCCAAGGCAAAGTTCCGCAAGATCTATCTCTCCGTGGGCGTCAATGAGCTCGGGATCCCCGACACGGAGGACTATTACAAGGAGTACCGCAAGGTGGTCCGCAGGATCAATAAGCTTCAGCCCGAGGCCATCATCTATATCCAGGGCATCATGCATGTCTCAAAGGCCAAGAGCAGCTCAGACCCTGTCTTCAACAACACCGCCATCGTGCAGAGAAACAAGGCGATCGCCACTCTCGCCAATGGCAGGAATATTTTTTATATCGACATGAACGGCGACCTGTGCGACAAAAACGGGGATCTCAGGGATGAACTGACCGGGGACGGCATTCATCTGAAGGCATCCGCCTGCTCCCTCTGGCACACCTTCCTGCTGGAGCACGCGATCGTCGTGCCCGACTAAGGAGACCGGCCGCCGGGGCCAAAGGACCGGAAGGCCTTTTGGAGGATTCGAAGAATGCCGGTGGACCGGGAGCCGCCGGAGGATCCGGTTCAGGAGAAAAGACAGCTTATGCGGCAGATGGAATTCAAGATGGAAAGGGAGGGGCTTCTCACGGAGGGACAGAAGGTCACAGTCTCCGAGGGGCTCCTGCCCAGCAACTATTACTATACGATCGACCCCTCTCTTGCCATGAGCGGCAATTATCCCTTCCCGGAAAGGCTCCTTGCCAGGGAGGGGACGGTGACCGCCGTGCGCGAGAATGAGAGAGGCTTCTATGTCACGGTGGAGTTTGATACGGAGGAGACCTGAGCATTGAACACACGCATGCCACTGAAAAATGCCCTGATCCTGCTCGCCGCCGCGACCATCTGGGGGACAGCCTTTGTCGCCCAGAGCGCCGGAATGGATTATATGGGACCGCTGACCTTTAACGGTCTGAGATATTTCCTGGGGGCAGGGGTCCTGCTCCCTCTTGTTTTGATGCGCGGGGCAAAGGACGGGTTCGTCCGGCCGGGGGGACCTTCCCTGGCGCGGACCCTGACGGGGGGCTTTCTGTGCGGCTGCTTTCTCTGCCTGGCCTCCAACCTGCAGCAGTTTGCCATCCTCTCCGTTGAGGTCGGCAAGGCCGGATTTCTCACGGCCATGTATATCGTCATCGTTCCGGTCCTCTCCTTTCTGGTGACCCGGAAGACCAGTCTGCGGCTCTGGATCTCCGTCGCCCTGGCGGGCCTGGGACTCTATTTTCTGAGCATCAGCGGAGGCATGCGGCTGGAGACGGGGGACCTGGCCCTGATCCTGTGCGCCTTCGTCTTTTCCCTGCACATCATGTGCATCGACCGCTTCAGCGATGTGGACGGCGTCGTCCTGTCCTTTCTGCAGTTTCTGGTGGCGGGGACCATCTCCCTGGTCCTGGCCCTGTTCACAGAGAAGATCAGCTGGGCGGCCGTATCGACCGGCTGGTTCCCCCTGGTCTATGCGGGCGTGTTTTCCTGCGGGATCGCCTACACCTTCCAGATCATCGGCCAGAAGGGGGTCGACCCGGCCGTCGCCTCTCTGATCCTGTCCCTGGAGTCCGTGGTTTCTGTCCTGGCAGGCTTCCTGATCCTGGGGCAGAGGCTGTCCGCCAGAGAGCTTTTCGGCTGTGTCCTCATGTTCCTGGCCATCATCCTGGTCCAGCTTCCCGCGGGAGCGGATAAGGGCAAGCAGCCGGAGCGGCCAGGCATATCACAGGATTAAATAAGAATTAGCAGAGGAGCACAATCATCATATGCGCATAATCAGAAATATACTGTTGACCCTGATCTGCATCGCTGCGGTCGGCGCCGCGGCGGTCTTCGGATATTACAGAGTCAGGGGGAGCAGGGAGGCGGCCCTGATGTCGGAGGGCCTGGCCCTCATGGAGCAGGGCAACTACAGGGCTGCCCGGACCAGGTTCGCCAGTGCCCAGGAGTATGAAAACAGTATCACGAGACGGCTGTCCACGGACACGATGGAGGAGGACCTCTACAGGTATACGGCCATCTGTGACTTCCGGCTGGGGGACTATGAAAAGGCGGGGACCATTTACGACAACCTCCTGCGCCGCCATCCGAAGGACCCGGTCCTGCTCTCGTCCAGAGCCACTGTCTGGGCCGCTCTGGGAAACATGGAGGAGGCCGTTCCTCTGTTTGATACTGCCATCGCCATCGACAGGAGCAATTACAGCCGCCTCTATGACACGGGCCTGACCATGCGGGAATACGGCAATGACAAGGACGCGAAGAGGTACTTTAATAAGCTTCTGAAGATCGACGCGAAGAAAGTGGACCCGGTGATCCGGGGCCAGGCCCTGTGCTTTGTCGGTAAGCACAAGGAGGCCGCGGCGGTCCTGGATTCCATCGAGAACCCGGATATGCAGACCTCTTTCCTCTTCGCGACCGCCATGGAAAAGACCGGCGCCCACGAGGAGGCCCTGAAGATCCTCGATGACTACGAGGACCAGATCCGGGAGGATCCGGACATGCTCAACCTCAAGGGAAATGCCCTGTTCGGGCTGGGCCGCTATGAGGAGGCCCTGGCCTGCTTCGACCAGGCCCTGCCGCTTGCCGAAAAAGGGACCGCCCTGCGCCGGAGCCTCATGTTCAACCGGATCGCTGTCCTGGAGCAGCTCAGGGATTTCAAGGGCGCGGCCGAGTATGCCGCGATCTACGCCAAGGAGTTTCCGGGAGACAAGGCCATGGAGAGAGAGAACCTCTTTCTGCAGACCAGATGACCCGCGGCTGTTCCTGTCTGCGCCCTTCGAGGGGGGCGGAGATCCAGGAGCAGTGATTTAAGGTTCGGCGGGAATTCTTTATTGCTGCAAAGTGACAATTTTTGCTTTGCAGCATTTTTTGCTTTGCAGCATTTTTGCTTTGCAGCGTTTTTTGCTTTGCAGCAATTTTTGCCTGTTAAAACTGCTGCCTTGAAAAATTCTGCCAGACAACATTTTTTGCCCTGCAACATTTTCAGCCCTGCAAAAATTTTCCGCTTGACGAATGGACAGTTTATCCGTATGTTTAAAAAGGTTTGAGTCATCTGTTCAAAAGTGGACAGCAATGGCCTGAAGCTTATGCCCGTGTCCGGAAGAAGCCTTCCGCGGCACCTAGAAAAATGATCGGAGTAGAGACCATGATCCAGAAGCTGATCGATGCTATTAAAACAAAAAACGCCCCAGTCGTCGTGGGACTTGACCCCAACCTTTCCTTTGTGCCCGCCCACCTGCAGCAGGAGGCGGCCGGCAGGGTATCCGCGGCGGAGGGACTTTCAGAGGATGAGAGGGCGCTGCGCACGGCGGCCGAAGCCATCTGGCAGTTCAACAAGGGGATCGTGGACGCTGTCTATGATCTCGTGCCTGCCGTCAAGCCCCAGATCGCCATGTATGAGCAGTTTGGCCTCCCGGGCCTTGAGGTCTATGACAGGACTGTCCGCTACTGCAAAGAGAAGGGCCTGATCGTGATCGGCGATGTCAAGCGCGGCGATATCGGCTCGACTTCAGCCTCTTATGCAAAGGCCCACATCGGCAGGATCGCTGCCGCCGGCAGGGAGGTCCCCGTCTTTGATGTGGATTTCGCCACGGTCAACCCCTATCTGGGAACAGACGGGATCAAGCCCTTTGTGGACGTCTGCAATCAGTGTGACAAGGGCATTTTCGTCCTGGTCAAGACCTCCAATCCCAGCAGCGGGGAATTTCAGGATATCCTCACGGAGGGCGGAGTTCCCATGTATGAGCTGGTCGGCAGAAAGGTCAGGGAGTGGGGCGAGGACTCCATGGACGGACGCTACAGCAATGTCGGCGCCGTGGTCGGCGCGACCTGGCCCGAACAGGGAGAGCGGCTCAGGAAGCTGATGCCCAACACCTTTATCCTGGCGCCCGGCTACGGTGCCCAGGGGGCTTCGGCAAAGGATCTCACAGCCTTTTTTGACGAGGAGGGCCTTGGGGCGATCGTCAATTCCTCCAGAGGGATCATCGCTGCCCACACAAAGGACGCCTACCGCGAATACGGCGAAGAGGGATTCGCCATGGCTTCGAGAGCGGCCGCAATCGATATGATCGAAGACCTGAGGCAGGCGCTCGCCGAACGTTGAGGTCACAGCACAGATCTTTTACATCTGAATCCACACAGGGAGGTATGGTTGATGGAAGAATATAAGAAAGAATTTATTGAGTTTATGGTCGATGCCCATGTCCTGAAGTTCGGGGAGTTCACCCTCAAGAGCGGAAGGAAGTCCCCGTTTTTTATGAACGCGGGAGCCTATAAGAGCGGGTCCCAGCTGATCAAGCTCGGCGAGTTCTACGCAAGGGCCATCCACGATCACTACGGACTGGACTTCGATGTCCTGTTCGGTCCCGCCTACAAGGGAATCCCCCTTACGGTCGCGACCGTCATGGCCATCAGCAAGCTCTACGGCCGGGACATCCGCTACTGCGCCAACCGCAAGGAGATCAAGGACCACGGAGACAAGGGGATCCTTCTGGGCTCCAAGATCCGCGAGGACGACCGCGTCATGATCATCGAGGACGTGACCACATCCGGTGCCTCCATTGCCGAGACTGTGCCGATCATCAAGGCCCAGGCCGACTGCGATATCGTCGGGCTCATGGTCTCTCTGGACCGCATGGAGGTGGGCCAGGAGGGGACCATCAGCGCCCTGCAGGAGATCAAGCGCAAATACGGCTTCCCGACCCACGCGATCGTTTCCATGAAGGAAGTGACTGAGTATCTCTATGATCACCCGATCGATGGAAAGGTCATCATCGACGACAAGATCAAGGCCGCGCTGGATACCTATTACAGCGAATACGGCGTCAAATAAAAAACGAAAATACACATGTCCGGCTGCTGCATGACCAGCGGCCGGACTTTTACATCTGATTGAGGAAGGTGTTTATGAATTTCTGGATCGACGCGGGCGAAGGAGCCCTGTATACAGCGGATACGCTCTCCGGGGAAAGGTTTCGTCTGGCTCTGGACCGGATCCGCCAGATGACCTCGGAGGAGGAGACTGCTCCGGCATGCACGGCTTATTTCAGGGCGGCGGCCGGATGGATCCTGCTCCTTCTGGACCAGCGCAGGACCCTGGAGGACGGAAGCTTTGAAAAGATGTCCGCCGCAGAGCTTGCCGCTGCCAACCGGGCCCTCTACGAGGATATCCTGCCTGAAAACTATGACAGGAGCTGGGCCAATCCCGCCTATGCGGCCGGGGTCCTGGGCAAGGATCACGGCAGGGTCCTGGCGGCCCTCTTTTATGAGCTGCGCTGCATGATCCCCCTGGTCTACGAGGGGGACGCGGACCGGTTTCTGATCCGCATGGAGCTGCTGCTGGAGATCTATTGTGTCTGCACCGGGGCCTGGAGTGAATACAGGGCGGGCGATGGTGACGGGACCGGATCCGCGGCCCCGCTCCCCCCGGCATCGGAGCTCTGTGACCGGATCCGCCAGTTCCTCCTGGACTACGCGCCGGAGGAGACCCTGCTGCGGGTCCGCCGGAGCCTTGTCGGCGGGAGCGCGGCGGAGAGGATCGTCGGCGGCTGGCAGGCCGGGGATTCCAGGCTCCTCTACCGCTACGGGGTCTGGATCTCCGACAACGAGACCGGCGCGGCCGCGTTTCTGGAGGAGCTGGATGAGGAGACCATCGGCCTGATGGCGGATACCTGGACCGAGGGCTTCCGGATCGGCTTTGAAGTGACCGGCAAGGACCTGTCGATCCGCCGCCGGGCCGGCCTCCTCTTTCACGCGGGCTTTGAGAGGGTCGCCGCGAGGGCTGCCCGCAATCTGAGAGCCATGGGCCTGGAGGCCGTGATCCCGGGAGACCAGGAGGACCTCTTCACCCAGCACCTGGGCCGGGGAGGCGGAGGTCTCGAGACGACCTCTCCCAACCCCCAGTACAGCTATGACCACAGGGAGGACCTGGCCCTCTTTTTCAATGATGTCCTGCGCAGCCGCCGCCTGCAGGCCCTCCAGGACGCCTATAAGGAGCTGGGGGAGGAGACCGCCCTCTATGCCGGCCCGGTCGTGATGGAGACCTTCGGCCACAGGCCTTTTTCCCCGGTCATGCGCGATGCCTGCGCCAGGTTTTCGGGGGCCCAGCAGAAAAAGATCGCCCGCTTCCGGCAGCAGTCGGACCTTCTCTATGACAAAGCTGTCATCGGCAGGGAGAGGAGCTTTACGATCATCGCCTTCCCCGTGCCGGAGATCACCCGCGGCTACGCGGGCGGGGACCTCTCCGCCTCCTTCGAGGAGATCTTCCGCGCCGTGATCGGCATCAACACCCTGGACTATATGACCTACCGGGAGATCCAGGGCCGGATCATCTCCGTGCTGGACAGAGCCCGCAGCATTCATGTCCTGGGCAGAAAGGGCAACCGGACGGACCTTGTGGTGCAGCTCCAGACCCCTGAGGATCCGGACCGGCAGACCATCTTTGAAAACTGCGTCGCGGACGTCAATATCCCGGTCGGCGAGGTCTTCACGACCCCTGAGCTCAAGGGGACAAGGGGCCTGCTCCACGTGACTCAGGTTTACCTGGAGGGGCTTCTCTTTGAGGACCTGGCCCTCCGCTTTGAGGACGGCCTTGTCACGGACTACAGCTGCGGCGGCTTCCCGACAGCGGAAGAGGGGAGAAGCTATATAGAGGAAAACATCCTCTTTCATCACGAGACCCTGCCTATGGGAGAGTGCGCCATCGGCACCAACACGACCGCCTGCGCCCTGGCCGGCCGCCTGGGGATCCTGGAGCGGCTTCCGATCCTGATCGCGGAAAAGACCGGCCCCCACTTTGCGGTCGGGGATACCTGCTACGCCCATGAGGAGGACAACGTCACCTTCAATCCGGACGGCAAGGAGATCTTTGCCAGGGAGAATGAATACTCCCGCATGAGGGACACGGATCCGGAAAAAGCCTACTTCGGCTGCCACACAGATATTACGATCCCTTATGAGGAGGTGGGCCTTCTGGCCGCCGTCCTGGAGGACGGGACCGAGATCCCGGTGATCCGGGACGGGCTCTTCGTCCTGCCCGGAGCGGACCTGCTCAATGAGCCCCTGAAGGAAAAAGGCGGGGCGTGAACTGTAAGGGCTGACCTGATATGAAAGGTAATGCTTGCACAGAAGTAGTTTTTTTATTACACTACAAGTAACTGCAGGCATTTTGAAAAGACACGCGTCTGTTCTGAACAGAAGCAGAACATGATAATAAGATCGGATCTGTATCCGGAAAGGAAAGGTATAAGTTTTATGGCACTGGTTGGTATCGTTATGGGCAGTGATTCTGATATGTCCGTAATGAAAAAAGCAGCAGAGGTCCTGGACGAGCTGGGGGTCAGCTATGATGTCCGCATCATTTCCGCTCACCGCGAACCGGATGTTTTCTTTGAGTACGCAAAGGGCGCGGAGGCGGCCGGCATGAAGGTCATCATCGCCGGTGCCGGCATGGCGGCTCATCTGCCCGGCATGTGCGCGGCCCTCTTCCCCCTCCCTGTCATCGGTGTTCCCATGCACACGACCTCCCTGGGCGGCCGTGATTCCCTCTATTCCATCGTCCAGATGCCCAGCGGCATCCCGGTCGCGACAGTGGCGATCGGCGGGGCGAAGAACGCCGGGATCCTGGCGGCCAAGATGCTGGCGATCTCGGATGAGGCTCTTCTGGCCAGACTCAAGGACTACTCCGCAAAGATGCTGGAGGAAGTGCAGAAAAAGGATGCCCGCCTGCAGGAAGTCGGCTGCATGAACTATTGATTACAAGGACTGATACATTTACCTCTTGAAACCACATAAGGAGTCCCCTTTACTATGATGGATTATAAAAGTGCCGGTGTAGATATCGAAGCCGGATACCGCAGCGTGGAACTGATGAAGGCCTATGTCGCGAAGACCATGAGGCCGGAGGTCATGGGAGGCCTGGGCGGCTTCTCGGGCGCCTTCTCCCTGGCTAAGATCAAGGAGATGGAGGACCCGGTCCTCCTGTCCGGAACGGACGGCGTCGGGACCAAGCTCAAGCTGGCCTTCCTGATGGACCGCCACGACACGGTCGGGATCGACTGCGTCGCCATGTGCGTCAACGACGTCGCCTGCGCGGGCGGCGAGCCCCTGTTTTTCCTGGACTATATCGCCTGCGGCAAAAATGTGCCCGAAAAGATCGCGCAGATCGTCAAGGGCGTCTGCGACGGCTGCGAACAGGCCGGCGCTGCCCTGATCGGCGGCGAGACGGCGGAGATGCCGGGCTTCTATCCCGTGGACGAATATGACCTGGCCGGCTTTGCGGTCGGCGCCGCGGACAAAAAGGACCTGATCACGGGCGAGAACATCTGCCCTGGCGATGCTCTGGTGGGCATTGCCTCTTCCGGCGTGCACAGCAATGGCTTCTCCCTGGTCCGCAAGGTCTTTGACGTCAATGAGGAAAACCTGCGCGAATTTATCCCCGAGCTGGGAGAGACCCTGGGGGATGCCCTTCTGCGTCCGACCAAAATCTATGTGCGCGCCCTGCGCAGTGTCCGCGAGGCGGGCGTGACGATCAAGGGCTGCAGCCATGTGACGGGCGGCGGCTTCTATGAGAACGTTCCCAGAATGCTGCCGGACGGCGTCCGGGCCGTGATCCGCAGGGACAGCTACGAAGTTCCCGCCATTTTCCGCCTGCTGCAGAAGCGGGGCGGCATCGAGGATCATATGATGTACAACACCTTCAACATGGGCATCGGCATGGTCCTGGCCCTAGATCCCGCAGACGTCCAGAAGACCATCGACGCCCTGGCCGCGGCCGGGGAAAAGGCCTGGCTGATCGGCGAGGTCATCGAGGGTCAGAAGGGTGCAAGCGTAGAGTAAACCGTTGGGATCGCTGAGGAGGCAGCCATGCTAAGAGTGACAGTCTGTGTCTCCGGCGGAGGGACAAACCTCCAGGCCATCATTGACCGAATCGCCGACGGCACGATCCATAATACAGAAATCGTTCAGGTGATCAGCAACAACCCGGGCGCCTTTGCCCTGGAGAGAGCCCGGAAGGCGGGGATCCCCGCCTGCTGCGTCTCCCCTAAGGACTATCCCGACCGGGAGGCCTTCAATGAGGGCCTGCTGGCAAAGATCAACGAGGTCTCTCCGGACCTCATCGTTCTGGCCGGCTTCATGGTTGCTGTTCCCCACCAGATCTGCTCCGCCTACGCGGGCAGGATCATCAATATCCATCCGGCCCTGATCCCTTCCTTCTGCGGAAAGGGACACTACGGCCTGCATGTACACGAAAAAGCCCTGGAGAGAGGGGTCAAGGTCACAGGAGCAACGGTCCACTTTGTGGACGAGGACCTGGATACGGGCCCCATTCTGTTACAGAAGGCCGTCGATATCATGGAGGACGACACTCCCCAGACCCTGCAGCGCCGCGTCATGGAACAGGCGGAATGGATCATTCTGCCCCGGGCCATCGACCTGATCGCCGCCGGAAGAGTCAGGATCGAGGGGCGCCGGACCAGAATTCTTTCCTAAAATTAACAGCGCAGACAGGAGGATTGCATTTTGACCAGAAAAAAGAAAAATATGAAGATTCTGCTCGTCGGCGGAGGCGGCAGAGAGCATGCGATCGCGGATGCGATCCTTCGCAGTGCCCGTGTTGAAAAGCTTTACTGCGCCCCGGGAAATGCCGGGATCGCCAGGATCGCCGAGTGCGTCCCGATCGGAACCATGAATTTCCCCGCCCTGACTGCTTTTGCCAGGGAAAAGGAGATCGACCTGACGGTCTGCAGCATGGACGACCCGCTCTGCGCGGGCATCGTCGACGCCTTTGAGGCGGAGGGCCTGCGGATCTTCGGAACCCCCGCCAACGCGGCCATCATCGAGGGCAGCAAGGCCTTTTCCAAGGATCTGATGAAAAAATACGGGATCCCCACGGCGGCCTACGAGACCTTTGATGATCCGCAGGAGGCCCTGGCTTACCTGGCAACCTCCAATTACCCCATTGTTCTCAAGGCCTCCGGCCTGGCCCTGGGCAAGGGCGTCCTGATCTGCCAGGATCCCGCTTCCGCCAGGGAGGGCATCCAGGAGTTGATGATGGACAAAAAGTTCGGCGATGCCGGCAGCAGCGTGGTCATCGAGGAATTCATGACCGGCCGCGAGGTCTCTGTCCTGGCCTTTGTCGATGGAAAACACTATAAGCTCATGACCTCCTCCCAGGACCACAAGCGCCAGGGGGATGGCGACACCGGCCTCAATACGGGCGGCATGGGCACCTTCTCGCCCAGCCCCTTCTACACGGAGGAGATCGACGCCTGGTGCCGGGAGCATATCTATGACAAGACGGTCGCGGCCATGGCGGCCGAGGGCAGACCCTTCCGGGGCGTCCTCTACTTCGGCCTCATGCTGACTCCCGACGGTCCCCGTGTCCTGGAGTACAACACCCGTTTCGGAGATCCCGAGACCCAGGTCGTGCTCCCCCGCATGAAGACCGACATCATCGATGTGATGGAGGCCTGCATCGACGGGACCCTGAACAAAATCGACCTGGAATTTGCCGACAACGCGGCTGTCTGCGTCGTCATCGCCTCCGGCGGCTATCCTGAGGCCTATGAAAAAGGCAAGGTGATCAGCGGCCTGGAAAAATTTGACGGACAGACACAGTACAGGTGCTACCATGCCGGTACCTCCTTTGATGAGGAGGGGAACACCGTGACCAGCGGCGGCAGAGTCCTCGGCATTGTGGCGATCGGCGATACACTCAGGGATGCCCGCGCCAACGCCTATGAGGCGGCCGGCTGGGTCCACTTTGATAAAATGTATATGCGCAGCGATATCGGGAAAGCAATAGATTCCGTGGAATAAGGATGAGGTCACGGCGTGCCGGCCCTTCCCCCGGGGGAGGGGGCCGGCGCCCGGGATCTGTCCTGAGATGGAGGTAAACAACAATGAACACTAGACAGGGAAGCAGAAGAGCAGGTGGATTCAGGACACTGATCGCCGCGCTGACAGCGGCCGTCATGCTGACCGTACCGGCGGCTGCGGCTACAGTGACCGCCGATGATGTCGTGATCCGCAATTCACCGGAGGACCTGGGACAGAAGAACAGTATAGGGTCACTGAGTTCAGGCGACACGGTCACGGTACTTGAAAAGACCACAGATGCTTCCGGTATAGAGTGGTATCATATCGAACTTCCAAACAAGAACAGGGGCTATGTCAAGGCCCAGTGGGTGGATAACGGCGGCGAGGCTGTCAAGAGCTCTGAGCAGGAGCAGGCCCCTGCCGCGGAGGAAGCCCCTGCCGAGGACAGCCAGGAGGAGGCACAGCCCGCGCAGGACGAAAACGCGGCTGATCAGGAAGCCGCGCAGGAGCCCGCTCAGGAAGAGGGCTCTGACGACGACTGGACTGCCGAGGACCCTGAGATGTTTGCCGCCCAGCAGGAAGCTCAGGCGGAGGACGGGGAGGAAGCCGCGCCCGCTGAAGAGACCGGTGAAGACCAGGCCGGCGTCTCCAGCGACCAGGACGCGCCTGCAGCCGGCAGCGCTGATCTCTATGACCCCTATACGGATCCCGAGGCCCACTACACCATCCATTTTGTCACGGAAAATGACGGGACCGGCAACTGGTATATCTACAATTACGACACAGACAAGAGAATCCGGATCGGAGACCTGGAGCAGCTCAGCGATGCCAGGGCATCAGCCGAGAAAAACGCCTCCGCGGCCGCGAGATGGCGCACCATCGCCTGCATTCTCCTGATCCTGCTCGTGGTCCTGCTGCTCATCCTCTATTTCCTGGTAAAGCGCAACAGCCCGGCCAGACCCCGCAGAACCAGCGCTTCGGCCAGAGACCGCAGACGCAGGGCGGGCCGCGCCCTTGAGGAGGACAGTGAAGAGGAAGACAGCGCAGAGGAAGACAGCGCAGAGGACGACACCGCCGATGACTTCGATGAAGAGGAGTCAGAGGAGTCCGGCTCTGACAGGGCAGTCCTCGAGGAGCGGGAAGCATCGGGAGACCTGGCTGAGGAAGGGATGACTGCAGGCATTGAGCCGGCGGCCTCTCTTGTCGGCAAAACGCTCCGGACAGGCTCGGCCGCCCTGGAGAGGGAGGAAAAGGAGGAGCCTCTGACAGTGAAGGAAACTGCCGGGGCAGATCCTGACGAGAGGGATACCTATGAGGAGGACCCTTCTGAGGAGGACTCCTACGAAGAAGATGAGGACGACGAGTTTTCCTATAATGACGAGGACGGGGACGACGAGCGCCCTGCCCGCCGCAAACCCGGAATCTTCGGTTTTCTGAAGAACGTTTTCTCCTCCGACGGCATGGATGATGACTATGACGACGAGGAGGATGAGGAAGACGAGGAAGACGAGGACGACGAGGACTCCGATGAGGAGGACTACGACGAGGACGACTACGAGGAAGAGTACGACGAGGACGAGGATGACGAATATGAAGAGGACGAGGAAGAGGAGGAAGAGCCCCCTGTCAGAAGGAAAGGGCGCACTGCTTCCCGGACTGCCGCCCCGTCCCGCAGGGAATCCCGCCCCAGACAGCGCCGCAAGCCGGTCATAGAGTTCGACGAAGAGCTCGACTATCCCGAGGATGCGGAGCTCATGTCCTTCGCGGACAGGAAGAGTCCCGCCGCGCAGACCTCCCCGGCCAAAAAGGAAGCAGGTCCCGCGGCCGTGCAGGAGAAAGCCGCAGTGACCGACAGACCTGCCGGCAGAGAAGACCTGTACGCGGATGATGACGATGATATGGAATACTCCTTCCTGACCGGTTCCTCCCG
>OCTX012148450.1_pt1 | contig 14387 bp, 12 predicted proteins | sample 1539691 | NCBI WGS metagenome assembly OCTX01 (sample SAMN02144231, study PRJEB22623) | gut metagenome | biome: sheep rumen | host: Ovis aries | place: New Zealand | reverse complement strand
TGAGCCATTATCTTATCGTGTTTTTAGGCAGTCGAGAGCCCATCAGTAGATAAGCTGACAGGTTCGCGCCCTCTTTTGTGTGCCTAAAAAACTAAAACAAATCTACACTAACAAGAACTAAACTATGGAAAGAACTAACCTATCATACACTTCTGCCAACCACCAGCAGATTGTAGGATACATTATCGCAACCCTTGTTACGATAAGTGGTGGATTCTTCATATATCATATTATTGTCAATTCTAATTGGACATTTGCTCCAAATTGGAACATGTTTAGTTCTGTACTAATTGTACCTCTCTATATAGTAGGTATTGGGGTTATGTTCGCAAATTGGAGTAAATTCAGCTTTTCGCAGGATACATATATTAAGACTACTTATCGTGACGGTACATCAAAAACAGAAAAGAGCTATGACATCACAGACGTATTGTTTGGCAGATTAATGCTCCCCCTTTTAGGACGTTTTGTCATTGTTCCACTATTTGTTTCTGCTGCCATATATTATCCTATCATGTGTATTGTATGGCTTGTGGGTTCATTCCTTCCTTGGATTGTTTCTACTATTATTGTAGGCATAATTGCACTAATATGGATATTTGGCAGCAACCCAGGCAAGAATTTAATAATCTATTCCATCATGGGTATAATCTTTACTATAGGATTTGCTTTGGGAGCCTACTATATATATCCTCATTACGATTCCACTCCCAACATAGAGGAATCTCAAACGATAGGGAATAATGAAGAAAGTTTCAATGAGATTGATTTTGAAAATATTGATATTGACGAAAGTGAATTTGAATAATGTTTATCATTGGTGATTTCATATCCAGCTTGTTTTGGGGAATAGTCATGTCCATGATTATAACTAGCGTTGTGTTTCTAATATGCATATTAGCAAGTCGCAGAAGTTTTTATTCTGTCGAGGTTCTCATGGTCATTGGCGGATTGTTCCTTTTCAATTCTATAATTTGTACACTCATTGCAGGTGCTCTCCAAGCCAAAAGTTACACAGATGCAGTCTGCAGTTTTGTCGGCGACATTACAGATGCAAGTAAAGATGTAGCTCTTTCAGAGGTCGACTTTAACGAGTTAAAATATGAAATCTCAAAAGAATATAGAAATGCACAACCTATACTCGACATGATTGATGCAAACGGCGTCGTGAAACACATAAAGCCAGGCAGTTCTTTAGCGAGTTACATATCTGATCAAGTAAATGATAAAATATACAATCATATTATTAATTGTCTTTTATGGATGCTTGGGGGAATCATTACCGCAACTACAGCTGTAACATTGATAATTCAAAACAACCCTAATGCCAAAGGGCGAAACAAGTATTCTCGTTCAATGGTTGTACAGCGCAGACCACGCGTTAACACTCGAAAAAGATAACAACAATAATACTAAAAAAAACAAAACTATGGCAACAAACTATTGCAACACTAATCACATCCTTGTTGGATTGGGAGGAACAGGAGGAAAGATTTTGCGTGATTTCAAAAAACGTATGTATGAGGAATTCCCAAACGAGGAAGAGAGAAGCAAATTACCTGTATCAGTACTCTATGTTGACTCATCCGACGAAATGATGCCACAAAATGGCAAACCACGCGAAGATTTTCGCGTAATGGGCAAGGATGCCTCCTTCAGTCAATCGGAATTTCTTTATATCAAATCTGTTGATGTCAACGAAATTCTTGAACACATCGAAACATATCCTACCTTGAGAGGAATAGTAAAAGATGCAAATGCTGTGAAACGCGCAATAGGCGATTTAGGACATGCAGCAGGTCAGAAGCGTAGAGCTGGACGTTTGCTTTTTGCTGCCAACATTCAAGGTTACATTAATGCGATAAGAAGAGCCTTCCGTCGTTGTGTTGAAAATTCTGGGAACGAGAACGAATTGTATATACATATTTTCGCTGGATTAGCTGGTGGCACAGGCTCTGGTTCTATCATTGATGCGATAGTTCAGACTAGAAAGATTTTCCCAGAAGCAAATATATCTGTATATGCAATGCTACCTGAGATGAGTCTTCCAAAACCCGATATGGATCAGGGTCGTTATTATCCAAACGGATATGCTGCATTATTAGAACTCAATGGTCTACAAACCGGAAGATTTAGACCATCTGATATAACAGGCAATGGTCCAAGCAATGCATTTGAAATTAATCCGAGGGCTAATGGCGTAGCTAATGGTATTACGTTATATAGCAACGTAAACGAAAACGGTATTTCCCTAAGGGCTTTTGACGAACTCCCTAAAGAGGTCGCAGACTATGTCTATGCTCGTATTTTCCTCATTAATTCTACGGAACCAACCAACGAAGACATCCTACGTGCTTACAACTACGAAAACATGGATGGGTTTGAGTTTGAATTCGATGAACTTGCAACTGTTACTGGAGAAGAGCAAATACCAATAGCTCGCACAAAAAAAGTAGCATCATTCGGTTTGAAACGCGTGATTTATCCTGAGTTGCGTATTCTACGTCACATTTCGTACACTATAGGAGAACGCGCTTTATGGCAACTAAAATACAACAACTGGCGCGACAATCAAGGGTATGTCGATGATGTAAGGCAAAAAGATTATCGTAAAGCTTATCTTACAGATGACAATCTTTCCCGATGGAGGATGGATTTAAAACATCTCACCCTTGAAGAGAAAGTTTTGGCTGCTGACGACGAAGACCAGACATCTTTCAATGAATACTGGCACGATAAGGCAATAGGCTATGCAGAGGAAGCTCGTAGTGCCGCATGCCCACTCAACGAATTAGACAACATAATGAATGAATTCTTCCGTAACCATTTCCGAGAAGAAGGTGTTGAATCATATTACAAAGGAAAAGAACGAGTCCTGGCAAAAATGGGTGCTGAAATTCGCAGCAATATCGAACGCTACTTGTTTGCTCTATTAAAACAAGGCGACGTGTCTGTTGTTGAATTGCGAGAAGTTTCACGTGTTTTACTTGAACACATATCAGAGGTACGCCAAAACTTAGACAGTCATTTGAAAGATGAACAGGTAAATTATGAAGCTATTGACGCTTCGCGCATTGCGAATGTTGACGAGTGGAGTCATTTAAATATTCTGGAAAGAATGGTTGGTAAAGGATCTCAACGTTATGCAGATCATCAAAACATCCTCACAGAATACTATACATCAAAGACAATGCTTGTAGCATGGAATTTCGCAAAACTTCTTGCAGCGACACTACAACAAGAACTCACAGCTATGAACAAAGACATCTCCACCTTTGAGGACAAGATGTCAAGCGCTATCGAAAAAACTGAAAAGCAGATTTTCGAACAAAGAAAGAAAAACAAAGGATTAGAAGACACACGCGGTGCAATTATAGAAGTCAGCGAGGATGAGAAGATGATAGATTTCGAATGCTCTTTGGCTTCGGACAAGACTGACATGCCAGCAATTGCCCATCAGATGCGTGAAACTCTTTTTGACGAGGAATTTAAGAACTTTGGAATCCTCGCTTTCAATTTCAGTAATGACAGACTTATTTCAATTATTGAAACTGAGTTATCTGAAATTGTTCAACGTCTGCATGATCAACGAATCGAGGTGAATAGAAAGGTTCTTGGCCTCAACATCCTTTCACAACTTCGTCAGAAATTATCGTCTGACGAAGAAATAAAGAAATTTACCCAAGATGTAATTGATAAAAGTGGAATATTCCTTAAACGCAACCAAAACGAAATAAACAAGAACGTTCCCAACAATGAACAGCCTACAGAAGAAATGAGAATGGCTAGTATCAATAAAAGGGTCATTCTAGTAAGTGTACCTAATCCTGGCAAGGGAGGACATCTAAAAGAATTCTCAGATAAATTAGAAAGAGAATTCAAAGCATCCATCAGACAAGAGAACTCTATTACAACCATCAACTTTAACACCTCTAGTCCACGTGAAAACGAGCTTTCTATCGTAACAATAAACTACTGCTTTCCTCTGCGTTGTGCAGACTGGCTAAGGATATACAAGGAGCGTTACGACCGTTTCCTTAACACTGGCAATCCAGCTAAGGATAGAGACCATGCCATCTTACTACATAGTGAGGGAGACGGAAAAAATCTTCCATCACAATTCGTAGTTGACAGGATAAAAAATGACAAAGTACCTCACACTAAGGACGATATCGCTCCTTCTATGCCACCGGTAATACCATCACCAGAACCTGCAATACAGCTTTATGTTGCTGCTGAAGGAAAGCAATATGGTCCTTTTGACTATTTGCAATGTAAGCACATGATAACCTCCGGGCAACTAACTCCTCAAAGCATGATATGGATGCAAGGTATGACAGAATGGAATATGGCATCAGAAGTAGCAGTATTGAGAAGTCTCTTTTCAACAACAATCTCAACACCTACATCCACTTCAGGTATGCCTCCAATTCCTCCTGTACAGTAAAGTTACATCTCCTTCGTTTAACAATAGTAAACTCAATAAAAAATGGTGACAAATACAAACAAACATTTAGCATATAGATATGGATATTGCGTAAATGAAAAATGCGACATGTCAAAAAAGGATGCTAAAGGTAAACCAGAAATACAGCAAGTATCAGCTCACAAGTCTTTTGTTTGCTCTGAGTGTCAAAAACAACTACATGAATGCCCACCTCCAAATCCTGCTAAAAAGCCTTGGAAATATATTATAATATTCCTTATTGGTTTGTTAATCTTATGCGGCATAGGCTTCGGTGTATATGCACTGGTAAACAAATTTTCTGGAGATTCTATTCCTACTGCTATAAAGTTGGACAAGAAGAAGATCACCATGAAGGTGGGTGAGACTATTGTCCTCACACCTAAGGCTGAGCCAGAAGGTGTAAAGGCTACATTCATCTTCAAAAAAGAGAAGAAGGAACAGAGCATAAAGGTTTCTAAAGGAGGCGAAGTTACAGCTCTTAAAGAAGGTGAAGCTAAAGTCCTCATCAAATGCGAAGAGAATCCTGACATTCGTACTGTCTGCAAGATAACGATTGTTAAAGATTCTGTGAAATCGGAACCTAGCAGCGATGGAGGAACTAATCCAGAACCAAAGGACACACTTATTCAAAAGATTACTACAAAAGAACAGTCCATTACTATGACCGAAGGTCAAACAAGGTATTTTTCTTTCAGGGTTGAACCTGAAACCTTTAATGAACTGTTACTTATATCCTCATCTGATGCCAACATAGCAGAGTTTGACAAGAATAGTGGAAATCTCATTGCAAAGAAAGCCGGCACAGCTATTATCACGCTCAAAGGTGAGAAGTCTGGCATTACTGCAAGCGTAACTGTAACTGTGAAGAAAAAGCCTACAGGCGGAGGTGGAACTGGTGGTGGTGGTAAAACTGGTCCTGGTACCGTTAGACTTAGCTATGGAACTTATTCCGGAAACTTAACTAATGGGGTTCCTAATGGAACTGGCAAACTCACATTTAGTAGAAGTTATCGCTTGAACTCTCAATATACCGCACAACCTGGAGAATATATTCAAGGCATTTTTGAAAATGGTGTGCCTACATTCGTTACATATTACCAAAAAGATGGTACAGTTACAAAAATAAAAACTCGTTGATGTTAAGACGTTATATCATATTATTGGTGATAGCCTCATGCTGCAACAGCATGTGGGCTACCACCTTTGATACTCCTCTTTTGGAACGCATGGCAGGATATCTTTCTCTGAATCATTTAGACACTATTCCTGTTGGTATTACCAACACGTACAAGTATAGAGGACACCCCTTAACTATACGTAAAAATCAATGGGGAGAGATTGAGCATATAGGGTTGTTACTTTTCCCACAAGGTTATAGAAAACTCCAACCGTTACCTATATATGATTTTATTGAGCGCGATTTATTAGCACGCTTGACAACTCCCCAAGAGACGGAAGATGCTTTTAGGCAAAAATGGGCAAGAGTACATTTTAATGTTGGAAATGCAGAAACTGCTTTAAGAATTGATACTACGACACTGTTTAACTCTGAGTATATTGATTTGAAGGCTTACAGGGCTTCTTGGGAAACTGCTGGAAGAAAAATACTTGAGATTTCATTCACGATGAATTATCAAATGCTCATTGGGTGCGACGCTTTGGAATTAGAGGATAGGTTCGCTCGCCATTTAGTTCGCTATCAGCCTCAAAATTTAACTTCCACTTTGAGCAATGAACTTCCAAACAAAGGAACAGAATATACATTCACGAACAGTTACTATATGAGTCCGATGGTAAGGAACGATATCTACTACACCCGAGATAACGAAAGAGAGCCTTGGAAATTGGTAAACGACACTACTCGTGCAACAAAATCTATAAGTAACCTGATGGTTGCAACTGATTGCGATAATGAAATTCCTTTGGAAATTACTCTGGACAAATATGGTTATGAAGTGGACAGTTTATTCACTGATTATCGTACTTGGCAGCAATTTTGCATTAAAGAAGGTTGTACACCTTACTATGGACTAAAGGGGAAAAGCAATGGCATATATAAAAGTTCTGTTTTCATGATAAACAAAATAGGTGGATATGTACATTTGCTGAGCATAGATATCCCTGAGAATGTTCTTAAGGACAAGAAAAATGTCAAAGCAACAGCACGAATGTATGCGTACATTCCACTATACAACGTAAAAGCCAAACTATTACACAATGTTGAATATGAACCCGTAAACTAACCACCCCACATGAAAAAGTTACTAACATTATTATTTGCATTTCTTACAATGTCTGTTATTCCTGCACAAAATATGGAAGAACAGAAAAAGCAAATTGCTAATATAAAGAAAAGTGATGCATATATATATGCAGAAGTTACCACGACAGACCAACAGCAAGCTGTGGATTTAGCTACAGAGATGCTACACAATAATATAAACGAATGGGTATCCAAAAAGAAAAAATTCGCTGGTTCAAACAAGGTTATTACTCGTAACAAAAATTTCTCCATCGAGAAGATTACCATGCCCAGGGCAAATATGTACAGAGCATTTATGTACGTAAAAAAAACTGATATAATACCTGCTAATAATGTTGAGGTAATGGAGAAGAACAAAAAAACGACTCCTTCTGTGCAGCAGAAGTTGATTAAACCTGCTATTGTAGAACCTATTAAAACCAACCGCGACATAGTGATTCAATCTTTGCTAAAAGTTCAGAATACGGGACAATTGTCCACACTACTGAAAGATTTGAAGAATAGCAACAAAATAAGAGAATATAACAACCTACGTGGATTAAAAGACAAAAACATTGCTGAATATATTATGATTGTTTTCAACAAAAATGGAATAATCGAAGCTATACTCAGCGAAGGTGCAGAAAGGAAAAACCTTAAAACTGGTGCAACAGACTTATTGGCAAATTACAAAGGTTGCGGTGCAATCGGAGTAAAAGTAAACAAGTAATATAAAGACGAAATATGATGAAAAAGTTATTTTTATGCCTTGCGCTTACTCTACAGTGTACGATTGGAATTCATGCAGTAGAAGTGGAACTTACAACCGATGAAGGATTTGATAATCCTACCATCATTCAAAGAATACAAAGTAACTTAGCCGCACTTCTAACAGAGATAAATGATGCCTATGATCAAAATAGAGATCTAAACTTAGGACGCATCGCTATACACGTCCCTAAGACTGGCGAAGCTGATGTTAAGGATGAATTAGCTACTTTATGGGATATCTGCCACTTCCACTGTGATGATTCTTTTATTAAGGATCGTTGTTGGCAATTACGAGACGGGTTTTTTGTTCGTCAGATTCCCATGATACTTGATCCGGATGGAGATGTCATCAAAGAGGGAAAATATCAAGAAGTATCTGTTTCATTTGACCGTAATGGGAGCATTTCAGAATTTCGTTTTGGTCTTGATGCCGGAGTCGGACAAAATCTTGATAATTGCGCTGGAGATGTAGCGAGTGTAGAGCGTCGAAATATCATCAAAGCTTTTGTTGAACGTTTCGCCACAGCATACCATCGTAAGGATATCAATTTCATGAACAAAGTATTCAGTGATGATGCGCTAATCGTTACTGGCACTGTAATCATGACCAAGCCTAATGACTCAAGCAAAGCCAATGCAAAAGTCATATATAATCGCCAAAACAAACAGCAATATCTTGCAAAACTCCGTCGTGCTTTTGCGCATAACAAGTATATAGATGTAAAACTTGACTTAATTGATAATGAATGTGCTGTTACACATTCGCAGAATAATCCCAACGTGTATGGAGTACGTCTATTTCAAGAGTGGCGTTCAAGCAACTACAATGATGAAGGGTATGTATTCATCCTCTGGGACTTCCGCGATGAGAATAATCCAGAAATCAAGGTGCGCACATGGCAACCTACCATGGTCGGCACAGATAAGAAAATAAGGCAAGAGGATATCTTCACAATTGATGATGTTGAAGAAATGATACAATAGGATTGAAAATGAAAGAAAAAATCTTTAAAATAGGGATTATTATACTTGTCGTTTTATTAGGACATTCTTCCTATGCACAACAAATGATAACGGTATCACAGAATGCTGCAAAAACCAAGAATGACAATACTTTGAACGGCAAAGCTGGTGTCATATTCGCTGCTAACAGTGATGATATGATTATCACAACAAGTATAAAAAAAGATCCGCAATCGCCTAAACCTATAAAAAAAGGAGGCAAATTCTATTACGAACTGATAATTGATGTTTCTGCGAGTAAGGCCCGATTCTTCACCATAGCAAAATATGGTACTACAAATAGTCAAAAAACCGACAAGGTTATTCTTGAATCAAATAAACTTCTATATTTTGATATTGAACAGGTTGAGAACGGTATTGACTTAAAGCTTGCTCCTAATACAGATATGGGATGGATTAATGGCAAAAAGGGAGAAGCATTGATAGAATTCAACAGCAAAACAAAACTAACGATAAACTGCCCCAATCTAAAGCACACTATTCGGAGTGGCAAGAGCTTGGCAGGAACATATCTTGACTCTCTCATATTTGACGCTACGCAATACGGGGATTTGGTGCAGAGGGAAAGTATCCTTTCTGATGAACTTGAAAAAGCGAACCAACGTATGTCACAAGAGGCAGAAACGATGGACGATGCAACATATAATACTTTGAGCGCAAAAATCCCATTACTTACCCAGGAATTAAATGATGTATCTGGTCAATTGGCCGAACTACTAAAAATTGAAATTAGCGGTAATGCGACCAATGTCTTAACAATCGACTACAATCAGATAAAGTATATGAAACCAATGGGATTGTTGAAATACAATATCGTGGTACTAAATGAGATTGTCATTAAAGAAGCATCATTTGAAGAAACTTTAGAAACTGCCAAGAAACGTTATAAAGAATATCCTAATCATACTGATTTCAACTTCTACGATGGTGCTATGACCGCTTACAATGAAGCCATGAGCCACAAAGATTGTCCAGATAATATGCGCCCATCATTACAAGCCGAATACGACAGTATCGTCAGTATGAGGAAATGGGTCAATTTTTATGAAAGAGCAAAGAATCTTGTTATCGAAGCTGAAAAAAACAGCGACAATGAATACAAATATCTTGGAGTAGAACTGAAGGCTGTCAATCATATACTTAAATATCACCCAGAAATTACCAGATTTGAAAAAATAAAACAAAATATACGAAATCAAATCCATCAACATCCAAAGGGAACTCACACCATTAAAAGGCAAAGAGTTAGTGGTAGAATAAGTTTTGCCAATGAATCTGAAAAGGAACCATTTGCTTCATTAAAAATATTTGCATCTCCAACAAAAAAAATTGACCGAGAGCAAAGTGATCAAATTGGCAAAGTTAACAACGATGGTACATATAGTGTTTTGATTCCCGACAGATTCAACTATATATATGTCACAGGCGAAAAGAATGCACATTACATCGGTAATGGCACGGAAAAACTTGATATCATCATTAAATAATTTTATCGTATAATTAAAAACTAACAACATGAAGAAAATTTTATTACTTGCATTAGCACTATTAAGCATGTGTTGTCAAACAGGAATTGCTGCAGACAATGAGAGTAAAGGAAAGAAAGCAATGAAATGGAATTGGGATGGAAAAACCTTTTCTGGTAATGACAAAATTGACAACTATCTCAAAACCATTGATACTCTCTACAACAAGGTACAATTGTATAACGAAACAATGGATTCTTATCAATTGACCACACAGGAGTTCGAACTTAACGGAAAAAAATATGAGCTTGCTTACATGCTTGATGATAAAGGACAGATTGTAACACGAGGCACAGTGAACTGGCAATGTGTACAAGCTGTCTTACAAGCAACTGGCATTACTTTAGACATGACAAATGCAAGTTTGCTGTCAGCCAATGCTGCTTTAGAACTACCTCATTTAGGATTGAAGGCATTGAAATTTGCCAAGTATGTAAAAGGTGGACCTGCTGTAATTTCCGCTGGAACAAAAGAAATAAAGGATGTACGTAAAAAATGGATTAAAAATTCTCGTAAATGGAAGGACATGAAAGTTGATGCCATAAAGGACCCGAAATCTATTGGTTATACAGGCATGACAGCTGAACTCGCCCAAAAACTTAACAAATGCTGCTACATTAAGGAAATTAAAGAATTCTCTGAAACAAAACAAGTTGACAAGAGTGAAACCAGTGTTATTACTGATGCAAGCACAGCCTTTAACGCAATAGCAAACGCACAACAAGCTGAAGAAGATAAGCGTAAAAGCAACGAAAAAATGGAAGGCTTTGACGACTTGTTAAAAGAAGATGACATTGATGTATAATTATTAAACAACCCTTTTATTTGGTATTTATATGAAGAAACATGTGCCAGTTTTATTTCTTGCCCTCCTCATTACCCTCTCATCTTGTCAAAAGGCGATGAACTCGGAAGAAATATATAACAAGACATCCTCTGGTGTTGTCCTAATTCTCAACTATTTCTACTACTCTGTAACTCTACCCAACGGGGAAGAAATCTATTTTACAGGTATTGATGATGAAGGTGAACTTGATGGACTTACCTACGAAAAAGAAGAGGCGGTAGAGAATTGTAATGGGTGTACTGGCACAGGTTTCTTCATTTCTGAGAATGGCACTCTCTTGACTAATCGCCACGTCGTAGAGCCTGAGGTAAGCGAGGATGTAGTAAAATCTTTCTTGAAAGACTACAAGCACTTAATGAAGGAATACTGCCAAGAAAAAATGCAGGGACTTCAACAGGCGTTCTATAATTATCAAGGTAACATAGCCGCTCAGGAAAGCATTGCAGGACAATACAAAGGGTATGCAGAACTACTTGAAGAAATTGATAACATGGACATGAACGATGCTGAGTTTAGTACCCATAGCAAAATTGGTATTGCATATAATGACACCCACGTTGTAAAGGTTGAGGACTTCAAATCATGCTCTGTGCTTGCAGTATCAGAAGATTCAGATGTTGACTTGGCATTGATACAACTTGACGATGAAGAAACTCCTGAAGGTAAGTATATCTTTAAGTTACGTGATAACGATGCACCTTTAACTCTTGACGAAAAATTGTTCATGATTGGTTACAATCTCGGTTTCAGCATTGCCAAAACTACAAAGGGCATTCGAGCTCAAGTTTATTCTGGAAACGTAACACAAAAGGATGACGGAGTTAAAATACTATATAGCATACCGTCTCATCATGGTTCAAGTGGAAGTCCTGTAGTTGATGAGCATGGAAATCTTGTAGCAGTTAACTTTGCCGGCTTCGAAGGTACACAAGGCTTTAACTACGGAATACCTTCAAAGAAAGTTAGGGAGTTCCTTCAAGACAACTGATTCCTTATTCATTTACGATAGACTGTAAAATGTACACCATAACATTATGGGTATATCAAATAATATGAATATTTCATTAAAAATAGCGTATGTAATGGTTTTGTCTGCAGCGTTGTATGCTTGTAGCTCTGATAATATGTTAAGTTCCACAGAGGATGCTGTGAGAGGGGCTATCAGCTATTCACCATGTCAACGAGAAGATGGTGACAAATGGGGACTTGTTGATCTACAAGGCAATTTTATAGCTGATGGCATGTTTGACAATATGCCTACAAACGTAGTGTTTGACCATTTCTTTGTTATGGACAAGGACAGTTTATACACCCTTTATACTATATATCCAACTGTCAAATATGTAAACGACAGGAAATATCAAGACGTAGGTTTCTTCAGTTGTGGACTATGCCCCGTAGTTACCTTGGATGGGCATATCGAATATATCAGATACGATGGTTCTACCGCCATTAATCTTTCCACACTAGACGGTATTGACATTACGGAAGCAGGGGTATTTCATGATGAGCGTGCAGTTATAGTGAGTGATAAAGGAGTCGGATTTATTGATACTGAAGGTAATTTGGTTAAAAACACATGGTACATGTCAGTTATGAACTATAGTGAAGGAAAGGCTGTCGTTATGGGATTGGAACAAGAGGGTTTGCATCCTGCTGACAGGAGGGAGAGCATTATAAACAAAGACGGCATTAGTATTTTTACGATGCCAAGATTCAGACATCCCTTGGACGGATTCCGAGAGGGGCTATTGCCTGCTCACCAACGTACAGAACCTGGGGTATTCTATCTATACAATGAAAAGGGCGAAGAAATTGCTGTTCTTAACTGTGACAGTTTCAACCCCGTAAGTAATGGGAAATTTGCATTTACCATGCTTATTAAAGGAAAAGACGGTACTATAAAACACAAGTGGGGACTGATGGACATAACAGGTAATATCATGGCCGAGCCAAAATATGATCACATCTCTGACAATGGACATGTCTATATAGGATATTCCAATAAAACTGTTTGGCTAATAAACGAAAAGGGAGAGAAGATAAAACGGCTTGACGCAAGTAGAACATCCTTACACCGTGAGGCATACAAGGACTATGATAAAAGTATAATACTTATAGATAGTGCAGGATATGGCAGGTTTGCCGATGCTATGGGCAATGTAATAAAACCTGACTTGAAATTGAAGCATATTGAACAGAATATACAGAATATGGTATGTTCAGAATAATCACTCCCCAATCTCTTTCACATCTATATACCCTCTTGCTATGGCTTTTACTATCAGGTCGGCAACGTTGTTGGCCTGGAGTTTGGCGAAGAGGTTGCGGCGATGGGTCTCCACAGTGTTCTCGCTTATGAAGAGCAGTTTGGCTATGTCCTTCGATGAATATCCTTGTGCTATTTTCTTGAGCACCTCTGCCTCGCGCTTGGACAGTGGGGCGGCATTGGGGAGAATGTTGTTTGCCATCTGGCGAAACTTCTTGCTGTAATATGTTCTGCCTGCCAGGAGCGCATTGATGGCCTCAAGCACCTCGTCCATGTGTGCCGACTTATACAGCACCCCGTTCACGTCCTTGTTTTGTATCTCACGCACTATCCACACTTCCTCGTGCATGGTGTATATGAGTATCTTTGCCTCGGCATCCTTTGCACGTATCATCCCTATCAGGGACAGCCCCGTGTCCTCCTTCAGTTCCACGTCTATGACATACACGTCATAGCGGGTGCTACTCATGGCATCGCTCAGTCCCTCGGGCGAGGTGAATACGTCCACCCTGCCTATCCCCTGTTTCTTCAAGAAACTGTTTATACCTTCCAGTATAGCCTCGTGGTCGTCAATAATGGCTATCGAAAGGTTCGCATACTGGTATTCTTTCTGTTCGCTCATTCAATGCAAAGGTACACAATATATTTCTATTATTTTTTAACGGATTTCCATGATTTTCATGCTTACCGCCCCTCGTTTTATTTCTTTTTAACATATCTGAGTGTCACAACCGTTGCCAGCGGTATTCTTTCTATCTTCAGCGTAGCGCCTATCGCCTCTGCCCTCTGCCTCATCGTGCGCAAACCTATACCGTTGGAGGTTGAGATGACCCCACCCCTGTCCTCCCAAAGGGAGGGAGTCTTCCCATTATTCGTTATTCTCACCATGATGTCCTCTCCCTCGTCTTTTATCAGCACGTAAATGTCCGCAGGATTAGCATGTTTCACAGCATTCACCACCGCCTCCTGTATTATGCGGTATATCTCCAGAGCATCCGTTGGAGGTATCTCCCTGTAGCAAGCCTCCTCCATCTGCGAATCGAGGTGGAAGGCTATGCCCCCAGTGCCGTCCATCTCCCCTATGTAGTCTCCCAGCACCTCGCCCAGATGAGCGTGAGTGAACTCTGGCGGCATCAGCTCGTGCGACACCCTCCTTACCTGCTCCCTGCTCTCCGTCAGCATCCTCCGAGCCTGGCGTCTGGCATCGAGGTCTGAGGTTTGAGATTTGAGATTTGAGGTGT
>OCTX012220941.1_pt1 | contig 14388 bp, 11 predicted proteins | sample 1539691 | NCBI WGS metagenome assembly OCTX01 (sample SAMN02144231, study PRJEB22623) | gut metagenome | biome: sheep rumen | host: Ovis aries | place: New Zealand | reverse complement strand
CAGTCTTTGGGGTCAAGCTTGTAGCCAAACGGCGGACGGGAGCCTATGTACTGCCCTTCCTTTGCTTTGGCTCGCTTTGCGGACTTGGTCTTTTTTGAGGCTTCCCTGGCGTAATACTCGTTTATGACATTTCTCATCGGGAACATCATATCATAGTCACTTTTCATCGAATCATAACCGTCATCGACAGCTATGAACCTTACGCCTTTGTCCTTGAACTCCTCCACATACATTCCCACCTCGATGTAAGAGCGCCCGAACCTCGACTGGTCTTTAACAATGACTGTGTCTATACGACCGTTTTCGATATCCTCACGCATTCGCTCAAACGCAGGTCGTTCAAAATTAGTTCCGCTGTAGCCGTCATCATCGTACACCTCGTAGTCGGTTATCCCGTGGCTCTTGCAGTACTGCTTGAGCAGTATCTTCTGCGACTCGATGCTGATGCTCTCACCGCTGCGTCCGTCATCGACAGACAGTCGGCAGTACAGTGCAGCTTTTTTAGGCTGATCTATCGTCTTTTCCATAAATGCTCTCCTTTCTGCGCCTGTGTGACTGACCTTTTCTTTCAAACGGACAGTATACCACAGCCGCCTGCACATATCCAGACCACACGGAGCATTTTGGAGGAGTGCATAAAAACATCGGCAAGCATTGCAGCAAACTACATATCCATTTTGATATCGAGTTCTTCCTCCTCATCGGGCAGCTTCATTTCGTATGGGTCGGTCATTTTCCTATACTTCATCAGCTCATTTTCTCTCTGCTCAAGGAACGGATCGGGCTTTGGTCTGCATCTTTCGGGCATAGCCTCGATAGTCTCACGAAGTATCCTTTCCTCCTCTTTCTGCTGCCAGCTGACCTGCTCCCCCACTTCCTCCCCCGACTCTGCACTTCGCACCATCAGATTCTGAAGCCTTTCCTGCGGTGACATATCATCGTTGCTTGCCGACCACACACGGTAGGTCACGCCGTCGTTCATAGGGTAGTCGGAGTAACCGAGCACAGCCGAGTCATCTTTTTTGCACTCGGGTATCTCAAGCCCCTGCTCGTCCTTCGGAACTATCTTCTGACTGATGTTTTCGTTCCCTTGTTCTTTCATTTGCATCTTTCCTTTCGTATTTATTCAAAGGGTGCGGTGAATGACCGCCTCCTTTGGCAAGGGTGTCATGATTCGTGATACCCTTTTCACCTGTACTGTTCTGAGGCGGGTGGTGTACCTTGTTTCAGGGTATACCACGGTGAACGATTTGTTCACCGTTAAGGGGTGAACGTTTTGGACACCCCCTTTGCCGAGGTGGTGATTTGCCACCCCATAGTTACCCGCACTGTTTCGTACCGGTCATGATGGGGTACCGGATGCGTACTCCACGATGACGGGATGTTTTGTCCCGTCACATCGAGATGCAGTCCTGTTTTGGAACTGAGTCGATACCGAAAGCCCGTTTTGGGCACTCGGTCCTGTTTTGGGACTGAGTTCTATGGGGTAACGATCCGTTACTCGATAACTGGGTACCGTTTCGGTATCCGGAATTACATCATCTGCATCTCGTCCGTCTGCTCCTCGTCTTGTTCCTCCCTTTGCTCTTGCTCATCAAAACGCTCCTGCTGCTCTGCCTTTTCCTGCTTGTCCTCTTTCAGCAAAGCTATTACAATGCCGATGATAAACCCAAGGTTCTGACCTGCAAGCTGTGCCTCTATGCGTTTGCGTATCTCCTCGGGATCATCGCTCTCGCTCATTTCAGCAAGTGAGATAACAGCACCCAGACCAGCACCGACAGCACCACCGACATTGACAGCACCGCTATTGAGTAGATCCTCAGCCTCTTGTTCAGCGTATCTATTGTTTTGAGCATCTCTTGTCTGCTCTCGGACAGCTGCGATGACAGTCTCGAAGTAAATTCTTCTCGACTCTTCCCAACCTGTTGGAGCAGCTCTTTCACCTCCGAGTTCTGTCTGGTTATCGTCTGCTCCGAATCCAGCATTGTCGAGCTGATGCAGTTCGTCATTCCCTGTGCTGTTGGCATTCGCTTCATTACCTGGTACAGCTTTTCCTGAAACTCTGTCTGCTGCCCAAGCTGCGAAAGCATCAGCTCCCAGTGGTCTTTGGGTATCGCATAGACTGTCGGCTGGTACGGTATCTCTTGAATTTCCTCCGCCGCTCTCTTTTGCGAGCCGAGCAATCTGTTCAAGGTATTGTTCTCTGATTCTGAACTCACGCTGCATTGCCTCCTTTAAAAATCTTGTATCGTGAAGTTTATTGTCTCTGACCTTTCTCCCGTTGGGACAGGTGTAGGTCATAGTTTTTTGCTGCTCCTCCCAGCGTACATCGTAGCCTTTATCACGCAGGCGGTGGATAAACTCTTTCCTGCTGCCGCATGTTTTCATCAGATCTGTTATCTCATACAGTAAGTCAAACTTCCAGCTGTGTCCCTTTTGCTGTGCCCTGTACTCCCTCTGACCAAGGTTAATACTCGGCTTTCTTGGGTCGTAAGGCTTGAGAACTTTCAAGCCGTGAGCGACACATATCTCGTCATTGAGCCGGCGCATCTTTGCAAGCGTGAACTTGTTCATGTGCAGCTTTTGACCGTCTGCAAAACTCGTTGCGTTGATGACGAAGTGATTGTGGTACTGTCCGTTGTCAAGGTGAGTTGCCACGAGGACTTCGTGCTTTGGAAAGAACTCCTTGACGAACTGCATACCGATACTGTGAGCCTGCTCGGGAGTGATATTGTCCTTCGGGCTGAACGACTGGACGTACTGATAAAACCTTATGTTGTTCTTCCCCTTGACGAGTCTCATCTCCTGCTCGGCGGCATAGAGAGCCTGGGTTGCAAGAAAAGATTTCTGTGCAAGCTCGGGCACACAGTTGTGGCCGCTGACCAGCTTGACCTGCTCGTTGAGCTGCGTCTTGTCAGGTCTGATGCAGTAGTTTATGAGCCTGCCCTGCGCCGAGGGAGTCTGTTTGCTCTCGGGGATATTCTGAATGATAGCTATGTTTTTTCACTCTCCTTTGCGATTGTTTCCAGCAGCTTTTCATAGGTCGCAAGCAGCTTTGACAGGTCGATCACTTTTATCTCACCGAGGTGAGCCAGCCTTGTGAGCTGGTTAAGGTTGTTGCCCTGGTAGTGCAGCTCCTTGTTTATCTCTTTGAGTGCCTCGTTTGAAACTATCTTCCCTTCCGAACACATTTTGACAACGAATCGGTTGATGGACGGACAGCCTGCCTGGATGACCCGCTCAAATATCATCGACTTTTCCTCGGAAGTCATACGAAGATTCATTCGCTCGGTCTGTTTTCTCGCCATGAGTTTTCTCCTTTCGCTGATAGAATAAGGGGTGCGGGTTCGCCCGCATTTGTGCAAGGCTGCTGCCCGCAAAGTGCGGGTGGGTGCCACAGCGCTATGCTTGCCCCGGAGTGACCAACGGTCGCCAGGGCAAAAGAGTGAACGGCGAATCCGACTTTGTGAGCAAAGATACTGGCAAAGAGAAAAATGTTATCTGCTGCGAACAGTTTTTCATCTTCAATCCTCAGGTACGCAAGGGACGATAAACCTGCACCGATTTTTATCGTCACTATCGTCACTGTTTTTGCTTTCAAAAAACAAAAAGAGCCGGGATCATACGCACAGAGCAATGCTCTGATATTGTAATGATCCCGACCCATTGTTCCCGAATTCACCGCCGGGTGGATGGTTAGACTACAGTTGTTATTCATATTTTCAAATATTGTATATGATAAATAAGAAATTTGTCAATCTAATTCTTTTTGGTAGTAAACAAACCCCTTATCTCGTTTCACTTCGCAGTAACCCAGTTTTGTATAAAAAGCATTCGTTCTTACATTCCAAAGAGGTGTATCAAGTTTAATTTTCTTGATACCAGGATAGAAGGTTTCTACCATTTTCATCAAAGAAAGACCATACCCCTTCCGATAGTGAACCGGGTCTAGAAATATTCTACCAATGTACAAAGTTTCACCGTCTTTGTCCACAAATAGAATTGCACCACCAACGATTTCTCTATCCACAACTGCCTGTAGCAAATGTCCTTCATTTTTCATCTGAATGTGCCAGGGAATAGAATCATAATCAGGAGGTCCACCTGCTTCGGAAGCACCAACATTAATATCGCTATCAAACGCAGCCTTTGATATCGCCACGATTCTTTCGATATGTTTCAATTCTGCATTTTCTAATTTCATCAAGATCATATCCTCGTCAAATTCAGATTTGTATTACCCGATCTCTTCTTCACGCACTGTGCAGCAGCTTGATGTACAGCCCGAACAGCTTGTACATCTCTCGTCAAGCAAATGCTGTGATAAATCAGAAGTTGTGTTTCTGATTATTCAGAATCCACCGTAATGTTTTAAGGTTTCTGCTGCAATTTCGGAACCGACATTCATAGCTTTTTCAATATTATTTTCGAGCATATATGAGCAAACAAATCCGGCGTGATAGCTGTCACCACAACCGGTCGTGTCAATTATGCGTTCAACTTTCACAGCTTGAACTTTGAATTCCTGTCCATTACAGTATGTAACGCTTCCACGTTCTGCAAGTGACACGTTGAACAGGCAACGGTATTTATTCGATAATTCTTTGAACTTCGGCAGGAGTTCTTCCGAGCCGCTTATCATAAAGAAATCAACATGCGGAGCAAATCGTTCCATATCTGCAAAATCTCTATATACATCAAAATCTACCGCAAGCTTAAAGCCAAGAGTTTCCTTCAGTTCAACTACTTGCGAAAAACACGAAGCCCAGAAATGGACAAAGACTACATCGGACCTTGATAAGATTTTGATTTCATTATAATTCAGTACGATGTTATCGAGAATTTTTCCGTTCCATGAATCATCTTTATAATACCTATCGCCCGATTCTGTAAGGTAAGTCATATTATTTGCAGTCTGATACCTTTCATCAATGCGTATATGATTTTTATCAATATCAAGCTTTGATATTGAATCCATTATCGCTTCTGCATATTTATCTTTTCCGACAACACCAAGAAGCGTAACATCTATATCCTTAAAGTGCGAGGCATGAGCAGCAAAATTCAATGCTTCTCCTCCCGGTCTGATTATTTCAGTACCGTAAAAAACATCTGCACATATACAAGGAAGTGAAGTCAGCTTAATTTTATTCATTATACCACCTCACAAATTCCGATTTATATTATTAAATTTCATTACTCACGCACTGTGCAGCATTTTGATGTACAGTCCGAACAGCTTATGGCATCTTGGGCACTCTATCATAAAGTCCGCAGGTTCGCTTTCGGTCTTTGTCAGCACGCTGTTGTTTTTCAGTTTTGCATCTGCCACATCTGCACAGCGTCCACCGCAATGAGGACACTTCTGCTTGGGCATCTTTCGTCTGTTGTCATTGATCTGCAATTTCTTCTCCTGTTCTTACAGCAGATCCTTGATTACTTTAACAGCTACTCCCTGTATCACGATCTGCTGTGGGCATATATCTTTGTACCGCTTATTCTCGGCGTGGAGAACTGGTCTTTCCTTTTTCGCATCGAACACAAGTCTTTTGAGTGTGCTCTGGTTGTTCTCGTCAAGGGCAGCGACTATCTGACCCAGCTCCGCTTTCTTTGTCATCTTGACAAGCACAAGGTCACCGTCGTCGATGCCTGCATCTATCATAGAATCGCCGCTGGCTTTGAGGATATAGTGCTTACCCGAGCGCACCCACGATTTCGGTATCGAGAGATATTTACCTCTCGTCTGCTCCTCGCTTGTGGGCACTCCGCACGGGATAGAACCGACCACAGGAACACGCACAGTATCATCCGTGGTGAGCTGTGCGATCCTCTGTGTGATGATAGTTTTGCCGTCATATTTCAGAACACCCTGTTCATCAAGTTCCTGCAGATACCGAAGTGCAGTCTGCCTTGAAAAGCCAAGCTCCGCCTCGATATCACGCAAAGACGGCGTGTACTTGTATTTCAGGTAGTGCTTGTCGATGTACTCGATCATATCCTTTATTGCCTGCTGCTTATTCATATCAATTCCTCCGCATATCATTCCATATGACTTCTGTCACAAGTATAATATATCACAGTCAAATCAATGTGTCAATAGTCACAATGACCTTTGTCACAATTTTCAGCGTTTTAACAACAAAACCGAACATTGAAAAACGACACCGTGTTCATTATCCGTCACATTATCGGATTCTAAACGCTGTGAGACATTCGTCATTTTGACGGGAACAAAAAAACACCTGCTCGGATGGGCAGGTGCGTAGTGAGTATTATGTTTCAGTGTTCATACAGACCAATGCCTTTGCATCACTGCATTACGTATCATTTCAACCTCTGCCTGAGCATTCAGCATATGCACCCTGCAAAGCGGAAATGACATCTTGCCGTTCTCATCGTTAACAGCAGCGCTCAAACCAACATATGTGGGAACCGCACGGTAATGACCTACTATCGTTACTATATCTACAATGCTGTCGATCCTGAGAATGGCTCCGTTTTTGATAAACAGATAATATCTGCCAAGCCTGAACTGATCATTCGCAAATGGCTGTGCATAGGCAAAGTCGATGTACATGCTGCGCCCGCCGTCTGCGGCAAGGTAGGAGTTGAACCTTTTTGATGCTCCTTTTCGATATCTGATAACGAGCCAGCAAAGAAAAGCAAACACAGCACTTACTGAGGCGCCTATTATCACACCAGTCAAGAGACTCTCCCCTAGGGCTGTAATGACAAGAGTTAGTACCAAACCCTCAAGTACAGTCACCACAACGGGGGCTGCTCCCAGCTTGGGCACACGCATTACTTTGCAGTAGCTATATAAAGCGTTACTTAACTGATTAAGCTGTTGCTCGTTCATCATCCCAGCAAAATTGGGATCTTGGTTAAATTGTGACATTGGCGTTTAAACCTCCTGTAGTAGCGAATTGGGCTTGGTGCGCGTGGCGAATTTGAATTTTCCTTTTCAGAAAATCGGATACGTCTTTGTTATGCCAGTTTCTCGTCTGTTTCCAACAGTTCATCCATATTATATCACACTTTTTCAATTCTGTCTCGGCTTTTTGCTCATTTTCTTTATTTTTTCATTAAATGCTTGAGTAGCCAAACGCAACCTCTTCTACTGACATGCGAAATCTTTCGCAACTGCCACCTAATATAACAGGTGGATAATTTTGTCTGCTGGATTCGCTGCAAACTTATTGACATTCATCATCATATCTAAGTGTTTGTTCAATTTGATATCAGAAAGAAAAAGCACCTGCTCGGGTGAACAGGTGCGAGGTTTCACATTGAAATATACTCTGGCGGAATATAGTCGGCAAGCACAACTTTGTCGTTGCCTTTATAAAACTTAACTCCGTCACTGTGCGCTTTTGCTGCGTCTATTTTCAGAATGACAGGATCGCTGTCCCTGCGCTTGCCGACCTGCACAGCCGTATCGGTATCGACAGAAAGATGAACATACTGCCGCTTCATCGGTTTCAAACCATCTTTCAGAATGATCTGCGCCGCCTTGTGCGTAGTGCCGTGATAAAGTATCGCAGGCGGAACGATCGGTTCTTTCGAGATGTGCATCGGGATAGTGTGCCCGTAAAGCGCACGCACCCTGTCGCCCTGTATCTCGAACCGAGTCTTGTCCGAATTTGCGATTATGTATTCAATGTCATTCACGGTTATCTCTCTGCCGTGCTTGCCGTTTTCATTTATTGCCTCAAGCAGCTGCGCTGTTGGAACAAAGCCCTCGCTATCAAGCTCCAGCTCATACTCCCACGGTGCATGCCGCAGCGCATATGATATTTCTTTACTTAGTTTTTTGTAGTTCATTTTTATTCAAATCATCTCCTCTCTCAGTAAATAACCCATCGTTGAGCCTCTGGCAACAAGGAAATCAAGAACATCTACAACTTTCTTTTTGACAGAAGCATCGGCTTGCAGCAATTCAGTTTGCTCTGTCACAAACGATAAGATGTATTCCTCAATGTAAAACAAGGTATTATCAATAAGAGACCTTTGATATAAATGATGATTATTCTTTATGATAATGTGCAGCATATCCAATCCCGCTGCTTTGAACGGAGTTTTACCAACGGTATTAAGAACATACGAAACAGAGAACAGTGTCGTGGGGTCATATCCCGTTCTGTTTGCAGCAGCGAGATAAAAGCTGCTATTGTTCACTTTAAGAGAATGCCACTGGGTTATGCCCTCTCTCCAATGCGGGTTAGCCAGTAAATAGATAGACAAAACATCCTCATATCCAAGACCTATGCGAATATCATTTTCTGCATTTTTATAATAATCATTGTTCTTTTCGTACCTGCTGAAAATATAGTCCTGCAGCAATGTCCACAAGTTCCAGAATGCCTCATATCTCGGATTGGCATTTTCCGCACTTATGATATCAGACAGCAGCCTGTTGAAGCTGCGGTCAAACCGCACTAACGGCATCAAGGTCTGAACAAGCTTGCTGCGTTCATCATCGGTAATAAACAGAAGATATTCCGCAAGCCATTTTTTATACTCGCTCTCCAGCACAAAGTTCTTGTTTATACTGTCATCATAATCGTCACTAAACAGCTTAGCCCAGAATTCTTTTCCGATAGATACCACGAAATCAAATATTCCCGTGTCGTGACGGTCAAGTATCGCGGCGATATACACTTTTGAGTTATGGTCAAGCGCTGTTATATCTATAGATTCAAGAGAATAGTTATCCGCAGACATCAGTTCAGCTATCTGCGTTTGATTTGACTCAACAAATTTTATTATGTTCTTTCCATCAAACAAAGGCGCAAGCTTTGAAAATACCACGATCAGTTTGCAGGCAGCTTCTCTGTTTCTGTCCCATAGGGCAGCGAGCGGGTCTATCATATTGTTGCCTGTCTGCCTGCGATAATCAAGCATAAAAGCAAGAAGTATCACAGCAGGATCAGTCCGATTGAAACTATTATTGCTCATATCGACCAATCTTGATATTTCCGTTATGATAGCATTTTTCGCATCAATACCGGAGAACCTAGAACCTTTCCTCAGTATTTCATATCCAAGACCTGAAATCGCCTCTTTGCAGTAGTCATATTGTGCACTATCAAGAGCACTACTAAAGTCCCGCAAAAGAACAGCTATCGTATATGAAGCGGTATCATCGGACAACAAAGGTACATTTTCTTCGTCAGATTCCGCTAACGATATGATCTCTTCAAGCGCAAAAGATGGATCATCGTCGTATTTGCAGTGATCTTTGTATTGTTTGCCACCCTTATAGCGTGATGAAGCCCAAAGAAGCAATTCCATATTTCCCAAAGCCTTGGCACTTGCTTCTTCGCTTTCTTTAGCATAATCAGCGACCTGCTGCGGAAAATCTGCCTGCATAGGAATGCTGATCTGCTTCCCATTGATAACGGGCTCCCCTGCTTGCTTATACTTTCTCCAATCCATACGATAGAAGCACGCCTGATAGCTCGGATGCCATTTATCAATATCAGTTGAAGCGCTGTCGATAGCCGAATACAATTTGTCAAGCCGCTGCTTGAAATCTCCTTCCGGCAAACCTCCCGAATTCACCTGGTAGTTCAGAATGATATCCTCGAATTTCTTTTTTCTGAATTGCTTGTCATTGCTGAGCCTTCTTTCATCATCAAATCTTTTATTTAAGCCTCTGAACATATTTGCTTCACGCTCGTTTATAAAGCGTGATCTGTCCAGCACAAACAGCTCCTTGGTTTTCAACAGTATGCAGCTTATCTCAAGCAGCTTATCAGGGAAAGCGATAACGGCGCTCATCACAACAGCTGTGATAGCAGCATTATTGCTGTTCTCAAGCAAATGATAGCACAATGCTACCGCATCTTCTTTTGTAAGCTGCTCAACATATGACAACACATAGTCTTCGAGTGCCATAAGCGCAGACTCAAGCAAATGCGGCGCAACACCTGTTCCACGATGGATTTTCCACAACCTATCGCTGCATATCTGTGAAACTACCTCTTTCTCACTTAACACAAGCTTTATCTCATAGCATTCGTTATAGTTTTTGTTCAGTTCTGATTCTTCATAACTTTTTGCCGCATTGTTTGTGAGATCAATAATAAAATCGATGGTTTTCTCAGGATTTTTCCGCAGCAATGCCCAGATCGGTGTCTGATATGCGCTTGTTGGATAATATTCAGAATGAAGGCGGTCATTTAATCCGAAAGACGATTCAAGCAGTTCAGGCGAATAATAAATGTTTTCATCATCTTTGTGATGCCAATACGCCCACGCCAACTGAAGTGTTTTTTCGGGAAGTGCTTCGCAGATTTTTCCGCAGTCATAAATGTTTGAAAGCGATTGCGTCAAGAAGACATATTCCTTATCGCGAATTCTGAATGACCCGTTGTTAATAATACCGTCTATCAATTTCACTAACTCATCTTTGATCTCATTAGCTGCAAACAGAATAATTTTGTTGATAGATTTATACATCGTATCATCATACAGTCCCGACTTTTTCTCACGCTCCTGCCATACTTTATCTTTCAGAGATAATGCTATATGACCTACGATCCGTGTCGTTTCTCCTGTCACATTGCTTTTTACCCAAGAATCCATTGCTTGCGTAACAAAGCTAAGATTCAGCTTGTTCCAAGGGATCAAATCAATGTGCTTGCTGATATAGCTGAACACCGCACGCCAAGCCTTTCCTGTCGGCTCGGTAAAACGATAAGCACTGATGTTGTGAGTATGAGCGAGCTTAGTATAAAACTCAGTTCTTCTGATTCGTTTACAAGCTGTGTTCAACAGGAATACCGTTCTGGTGAACAATGCATAATTATTTGCCGCAAATGTAGAATCCATTAACTGAAATGCTTCATCATTATCTGAATTCATAAGTGCAATGATAGTCTCATCTTTCCATAGCTGCGAAAACTCACTATCAGACAGAGCATTTGTAAGCGCAGAAAAAAGGCCGCTGTCCATATCCCTCAGCTTTGTTTCAAGCCAGATACGATACATCTTTCTGGAACGCAAAGAACCATTGAATGTTTCTGTTATCTGCCGCATATCTGAGCTGTTTTTGTATTTACTATCAAATATATGATTAACGACTATTTCCTCATATACATCATGATTGAACACCCATAATACAGGTTCATCATTATACGGAGCAATAATTCCCTGTTCTTCCAGCAGAGAAATGACCTCTGCATCGTCTGAAGCATCAGCCTCATATACATATCTGTCATTATCCAATAGGCTTGACGCCATATTTATAATAAATGCTTCTCGCTTTACAGGAAGATTGCCTTGTCTTTGTTTATCGTTTCTTATGACCTGTTTCCATATCTGATCTGTAAATGTTTTTGCATCTGATGGTATAGCAACTCCGATAGATAATAATTCTAAATACAGCTTCAAATAAAATAGATTACAAAGAAAACTGTAAAGCTTTTTATTGCCCGGAAGTTCAAAGCCATGATTTTCCGATAAAGATCTCAGCTTGGATTCATCAATACTGTCGATGCTGAATTCACTTATTGAAATACCATCAAGAATTGCATTTACGAACCCGTTTTTATACTGCGTTCTGATAGTGAATATTATCTTCCAACCCGTTTCTATCATTCTATGAACAGCTTTTCTGAACACATCATAGTTGCTAAAATTGTTGTACTTCTCGGCTGATTCGATCACACAATACTTATTATCATCCTCATCATATAACGATATTAGATCATCCAATCCGTATTTACCAAATTGACTAAGCAGTTCCGTTTCTTCCTTAACATCAAAGTCAGATGCAGAAAAAACTAATAAGCATAAGTCTTGTTCTTTGCCAATCCGCTCACAGAAATCTTTTACATAACCTGATTTTCCTGTTCCTGCAATACCATAAACAACAAAAGCATTTTTATCAGATTTTGAGAAATCAAGTATCTCCTTCTGCGTATATTCGATTTTGATATTATTATCATTAAATACAATATCAGACCTGATACCATCTAGAATAGAGCATGTTCTTTTATGTATGTTTTCCGCAAACCGTTTCAAATCTGTGTTCGGACTAAAATATAGTTCCTTAACAGCAGATAACCGAGGGTCATGAAGCATGAATTCAAAATTGCTCTTAACTCGCCATTCTATTTGAATTCCTGACTTTTTCCCGTGATCCTCAATTTCAACTTGATAATCTGGTTTCACTTTTCCTTTATCTTTACTCGCAGATAGCTCCTTGTTCGTATAGATTATATACCTGTTGATCCCTGCGTACTTAGCTTTTGCACCATCTATTGCTTCTATGATCTCTTTCTTTTTAGAAGATAGTCTTGTAGCTGCGTCATAATACTTCGCCTGAAAACCAACGACATCGCCATCATCGGTTTTGATTGGCTGAGTTTCAATATATGGCTGATTAAAATAGCGAAAGATACCGAATTTCTGTTTGAATTCAAAGCAGAAAAGAGTGTATGCCAGACTCTCAAACATTTCTCTCTGTCTGCCGGAAAACTTATAATTGAAAACATTCCAATCAACGATAATACCTGCCATAGTTTGTTCCCTCCGATCCAATATGCAAACACTTTATTACTGCATATATTATAGCACATCTCATAATACCAGTCAATTTAATAATTATAATAGCTATTGTTTAGATTTATAATCTGTATCATAAAAAACTATAGATATACCTTTACCTTTTGTTGCAAAAAAAAATAACGATCAATGCTTTTCATATTACAAGCATTGACCGTTATCCTCAGTTCGTCATTTCTAACACATTTTCTTTCATTAATCTGCTGCCAGCATACATAATGTAGTTCATTTTACTTGCAGTTGCAATTTCTTCAGCTGCAGATCGTTTTGCCTGCACGACTGGATCATCGATCATATTATCAGCCTTAACCTCGATAAGCTGATAAGAACCGTCTGTCATTTTCGCAAGGAAATCGGGATAATATTTGCGTATTCTGCCGGATTCAGGATCATAATACTGAATAGACAAGTCTCCTTGGTCAGAAGTAAACATACCCGTGAAATAAACTTCTTTGACGAGCGGGCTTGAAATGTACTGCAAGAAACACTCTTTCTCAGGTTCAGAGTCAAAGCAATATGTATCAGCGTGGAACGATTTGAGTATCTCCGCAGGAGTGAAGTTATTATGCTCCTTTGTGATAACAAGACCTTCCTTGCCGCTGAAAACATAATAGCCAGCATCCTTCGGTGCTTTGAGCAGAGTGATCTCCACATCGTCTGTGTGCTGAATCGCTTCAACAGAGTTGAGTGCATGGAAAATCGTCGGTATCAGAATATCGTGAAGTATCTCGTTGTACTTGTTTACCATTTCAATGATCGTATCTATTCCGTCAGGTGACTCATGTAGTATCTTTGCGATCAGCAGGCAGGAAGCATTCAGATACCGTGCAATCTCGGCAACAAGTGTGAACTCACTATACTGCACATTGTCCTTGATATAGTCGATATTCGTTTCCTTTTCATGAGCATTCAGCCGCAGAGAACCCTTTTCGATCATTGTAAGAGTGTACTTTGAGGTATCAAGCTCGCCTAAACCAAACGGGATAGGTTCAGAATACGGCTTTTCCGTTAGTTTGTACTCGTGCCAGATCTTTTTCACTTTGAGTGTGCGAGGAGGAGGTAAAACACGAACCTTATATGTTTTTTTCTCTTTTTTGGAGGTCTTGCCCATGTCGGTGATCTCCATATGGTAGTTCTTTTGCAGCTCATCATTGAGAATATCGTAATTCTCTTTGGAAAGAAAAACTGTTGCCATGAGTTGTTCATCGGTAAGCTGTCTGAGACATCTCATCGTAGCCTGCAATACAAAAACCTTTGATTTCGGACTCCTGAACAGAGCGATACCAAGCAAAGAGCGACAGTTCCAACCCTCTCTGCCTTTTTCAACGAGAATGATAAACTGCTTTTGGCTGCCCTCTGTCCCTTTAACATCAAGATTACGGAAGTTACGAATATCCTCATCTTTTGTAACTGTCGTATCTCCGGTATTCACGAGAATAGAGGAAAGCGGAATATCAAGCTCACTCAGTATCTTTTCGACTGCAGGACGGACTGTTTTCGTTGCTTCTTCGACCGTAGCTGCGAAAATAGCGAGTTTCGGCATCAAGCCTTCATAGGTCTGTCCGCCATATCTCTCCCAAAACTTTGTTATTACAGCCTTCAGGAACTCCTCACTCTTGACATTTTCAAATGCGATCGGATCAGCATCTTTCAGATAGCCGTGAGCGATAGATTCGTTCAGACCGTAGGCATAGACTACCTCCGGGAGTATCTGCCTGTTAACATAAGGTGTACCCGTATAGTTGTAGCAGGCAACGATATGGGCTTTTTTATTCAGCTCGTTGATCGTATTTCGGAGAGTGGTCTTATTTGCTG
>OCTX011764649.1_pt1 | contig 14390 bp, 10 predicted proteins | sample 1539691 | NCBI WGS metagenome assembly OCTX01 (sample SAMN02144231, study PRJEB22623) | gut metagenome | biome: sheep rumen | host: Ovis aries | place: New Zealand | reverse complement strand
TACCCTCAGGCACCGTGAGATCATACCGTGTTCTGAGAATTACAGTGTAGCCTGCCTCTCTCAGCACACTCTCTGCATCCGCCGCATCCATACCTGCTACATCCGGTATCGAAGCATAGCTGCCCAGCGGACTTGTACCGTCCTCGGCAGCTGACAAACTGCTTCCCGGATCTACTCTGTCATATCCGTCTTTGAGTAAATAAACTCCTCCGCCTACCGCAAGTACTCCTGCAATAGCTGCAGCAGCTATCCTGCCGCGTCTTCTTACCTTTGCCGTACCTGTTACTTTATTATTATCCGTATTGCTGATACTTATTGTTTTGTTCTCCATAATAATATCACCTGCTAAGCCTTTCCGAATGCGAGCCTTGACAGCGCTGTCTGCACGCACATTATCGAAAGCGGCTGTAAGCTTATTATCAAGCTCCTTGTCTGTCATAGTCTCACCCTCCCAACTCTTTTTTAAGCTTTTTTCTTGCACGGTGTATATAGGAATATACTGTATTCTCACGGCATCTCATCAGCTTAGCGGTCTCTGCGGCGGTATAGCCCTCGTAGAGATTCAGGTAAACTGCCATTCTTTCATTCTCGGGCAGACGCATCACCGCGTCTATAACCTCCCTGTACTGAAAAGCCACACCCTTATCTGCCGCGGCATCAAGCTCTACATCTTTCCTGTGATGCCGCCTCAGCATATTCTTGCAGACATTCTGTGCCGTAACTATCAGCCACGCCTTGGTATGCTCTCCCATTTCGGGAACTTCGTTCGCTTCAAGGTAATGCATGAATACCGTCTGAGCTGCATCTTCCGCATCGGCAGAATGACCGTGGAAATACACGTAGCAGATCCTGTACACCATATCAAAATATTCATCATAAACGGCATCAAAGCCGCTCAGCACGAAACAAGCTGTTTCCATAGCCAAACCACCCCCTTACTGTCCGCCGCCAAGGGGGAAGGCAGCGGTCGTTTTTGGTTTTCTGTATATAATACGTTTGAGAACTGCATTTCCTTGCAGCAAAAAAAAATTTTTTTGAAAAAAATTTTTTCGATGTGCCGAAACAAAGCTTTTACCGCATTTTATACCGATATTTTTTATTCTGCAACAGACGATATTTTATGACATAACATGAGCGCAGGCAAAGATCATGCCCACGCTCATTACCTTATGATCGTACATTCATCAGTTCTGTCCGTAGTAAGCATTTTTGCCATGCTTGCGCAGATAGTGCTTGTCAAGGAGTTCCTGCTGTATCGGTGCGATACCAGGATTCAGCATAACTGTGTGGAAATTCATGAATGCCGCTTCTTCAAGTACAACAGAATTGTGTACCGCATCAAATGCGTCCTTGCCCCATGTGAAAGGTCCGTGGCTGTGTACAAGCACTGCGGGAATTCTCATAGGGTCGATGCCCTTGAAACGCTCGATGATGACCGTTCCTGTTTCTTTTTCGTACTCCCCTGCTATCTCCTCGGGAGTCATCTTGCGGGTGCAGGGTATCTCACCGTAGAAATAATCGCCCTGTGTTGTACCGTATGGGATAACGCCCTTGCCTGCCTGGGCAAAGCTGGCAGCCCACTTGCTGTGGGTGTGTACTATTCCGCCTACCTCAGCAAATGCCTTGTAAAGCTCCAGATGTGTAGGTGTGTCGCTCGATGGCTTATAATGACCCTCAACAACATTTCCCTCAAGGTCAACTACAACCATATCTTCCGCTTTCATTCCATCATATTCAACACCCGAGGGCTTTATAACTACAAGTCCGCTCTCACGGTCGATCTCGGATACATTTCCCCAGGTAAATTTTACAAGTCCGTACTTGGGCAGAAGCAAATTAGCTTCCAGTACTTTCTGTTTGAGTTCTTCTAACATGATCTTACCTCCTGTTATACTACTAGAAATTATAACACATAAAATTGCCGTTCTTTTTGAACCCGAAATCGGTATACAAAAGCACACCCATATCCGACGCAGTAATGTGCACCGCTCCGCATCCTGCTTTTCTTGCTTCATCGACTACCAGCGACAGCAGCTTTTTCGCTATGCCTTTTCTTCTGTACGATGGGTCTGTGAACATACTTGAAAGCAATCCCAGTTTACCCGACGGGCAGCTGAAATAGGGCGGTTTCTCAACTATGGACATTCCGCTCGTACCGATTATCCTGTCACCGTCCAGCGCCAGCCACGAAACGAAAGTCCCGTCAGCCATATGCCTTTTGTAGTAGTCCGCGAGGTTCGGGCGCAGGTCGATATCCTCCTTTGCGCCCTCCTCCCGGAGCTGTGTTATACGCATGGTTATAAAAGTATCAAGGTCTTTTTCTTCGAGTTTTCTATAGGTTATCTCCATTGTTTTTCTTGCCTTTCTTCTTATCCGTCAGCTGAAAGCTCTGCTCGATAAGCCCGAATATCTCGCCTTCCTCGATATTGCTGTCGATGAGTATGCTCACCCACAGCCGCTTGTTCATGTGGTACGCACGCAGAAAGCTCTCCCGCTGTACCAGTATATCGACCAACAGCGGGTCACACTTGACATTCATAACATCGACAGTACCCTCGCCTTCTATACCAAGTGTACTGCATTTAACTTTCATTATTATGCCAAACCATTTCTTCGTATCGTTATGACGGAAAACAGCGGTGTCGAAATCCCCCTCAAAGAGGTATTCGGGAGATACGCTGTATTCACTTTTTATATGTGCGATAACTGTTTCTCTTCTGCTTATCATTTTGTTCCAATCTAGCTTTTATATCTCGCCGAAAGCCTTAGCGCCTGCCAGACCTGCGGAGTAGTTTTCCATATACTTCTTCCAGCCTGCATTACCTGCGGCATCGGGTGAAAGTGTTGACTTCTCCATGCCTGCGAAAGCACGCTTTTCAAGCCAGTCTGCAAGAGTTTCGCCCTGCTTTTCGATACCAAAGGCCGCCAGCAGAGCCATACCCCATGCGCCGCCCTCGCCTGCGGTTGACATTACGCTCACATCGCTGTTAAGTGCGTCTGCAAGCATCTGCTGAGCCACGCCCTTAACCTTGAAAAGTCCGCCGTGACCTGTAATGCTCTTAGGCTGAACGCCCTCTTTTTCAAAGAGGATATCGTTGCCTGCTTTCAGTGCCGCCATAGCACCGTAGAGTTCAGCGCGGAAGAAATCTGCCAGCGACATAGCACTGTCGGGCTGACGGAAGTATGCAGGCTTGCCGTTTGCAAGACCTACAACAGGCTCGCCCGATATAGTATTATATGAAACCACGCCGCCGCAGTCGGGAGCGCCATTCAGAGCGTTCTTATACAGCAGTTCATAAGCTGTCGAAACATCAACGGGATCACCTGTCAGCTTTGAGAACTCTATGAACATATTCACCCACTTGTCCAGTTCGCCGCAGCAGTTGTTGCAGTGGACCATAGCAACATCTGCGCCGTCGGGAGTGGTAACAACATCTATCTGAGGGTAATGACCTTTCATGGGCTTTTCAAGCACTATCATCGAGAATATGGAAGTACCTGCCGAAACATTTCCTGTACCCTCACGAACTGCATTCGTTGCCGCCATGCCTGTACCTGCATCACCCTCGGGAGGACAGAAAGGCACACCTGCTTTAAGATTTCCCGAGGGGTCAAGTAGCTTTGCGCCCGATTCGGTAAGTTTAGCAGTGCTGCCCTCCATAGCAGTATGTACCGCAGGCAGGATATCAGCGATATCCCAGCCGAAAGCCTTTACCTTTTCAAGTCCGCGGAATTCAGCCAGCATATCAGCATCATAATCGCCGTCCCTGACAGGGAACATACCCGAAGCATCCCCAATGCCCAGTTCTCTTTCGCCTGTCAGCAGGAAGTGTACATATCCTGCAAGGGTATTTATATGAGCGATATCATTAACGTGTTCCTCGCCGTTCAGTATAGCCTGATACAGGTGAGCAATACTCCATCTTTCGGGAATATTGAAGCCGAAAAGCTCGGTGAGTTCTGCTGCAGCTTCGCCTGTGATGGTGTTTCTCCATGTTCTGAAAGGCACCAGCAGTTCATCATTTTTATCAAAAGCAAGATATCCATGCATCATGGCAGAGATACCCATACCCTTGAAAGTTGTCAGTTCAACACCGAATTTATCTGCAACATCTTTTCTGAGGTCTGCATAGCAATCCTGCAAACCACTGATGATATCTTCTTTTGAATAAGTCCACACACCGTTTTCGAGCCTGTTTTCCCAGCTGTGAGCGCCGCCCGCTACGGGAACAAGGTTTTCGTCCACCAGGCAAGCCTTGATACGTGTCGAGCCGAATTCAATACCCAGATATGCCTTACCCTGTTCGATGATCTCTTTAGTAGTCATGTCGATTCTCCTTTACGATATGATTTTTTACGTTTCAATTATTGTTAGTTTTTTTCGGAAGTTCCGCTTTATCATTGAATATGCTTTCATAGCCTGTAGCTATGGCTTTTCCCGATGCCAGATCCATATATCTCTCCGCGTCCTTTGATTTCATTATACGCAGATCGCGGTCAGCACTGTGCTTATCAAACGGAAACCTCGGAAGACTTCTCAGCAGTTCAAGATCCGAAAGCACCACACCCAGTCTGAAATACGCAAACAGCAGATATGCCAGCATCAGCAATATCTCAGCTGTAAATTCACCAAACAGATACATCACGAAAGGCACCATCAATGCCGTCGGGAAAAACATGAGCCAGCGCCGTCTGATGCCGACAGTGCTCATCACCACACCACTGACAGCAAAACCGATATAGTAAAATGCCCTGCCCGCAGTAAAGCTCATGGCGCCCTTGACAAAACCCGAAGCTTCATATGTCAGAAAGCTCGTCCAGCCGATAAATCCATATACCACCAGCGCAGGCAGCAGAGGTACGAACGTCATACGTGCCAGCCGCTTCTGCTCCTTCAGCCTTTTGCGGTATATATCTTTCAATTCCTCATCAGGCATAGTCAGACAGCATTCATGAAGATCCTCCATATCATTCACTCCTTAAAATTGTACTTACAACTCATTATACCACATCACAGAGGTAATTACAAGTCAATGATCGTTGATCTTTATTCATAAATTGTTGTGTTTTTCACCAATGATACGCTCCATGCTGATCTCAAACCAGAACATATATTCCACACAGAACATTTTTACCTACGCAAAAGGAGCAGTAATGCATCACATTACTGCTCCCGAAATATCATTCAACAGATTTAAGGCTCTCTGCCATATTTATCTTCTCCAGCTTGTTTTCCATTACAAGATTTACCAGAAGATTGAATATGACCGTAAGACCTATGCTGTATATGTAGCTCTTGAAAAGTATACGTTCCTTGAAGCATACCATATCAACGACAAGATAGGACATTACAAAGTGCAGCAGCATATTTCCCAGCACCAGACCCACAGCTATGCCGAGCCCTGTCAGGAACAGGTTTTCTCTCAACACATAAGCCGAAGTTTCTTTCTTGAAGAATCCCAGCACCTTTATGGTAGCTATCTCCCTTTCCCTTTCGGTGATGTTGATATTAGTCAGGTTGTAAAGAACGATGAATGCCAGCAGTGCCGCACAGATTATGACCAGCAGTACCACGTAGTCAAGTGAAGCCATAGAATCTGTCATACGCTTTTTTACATCCTCGAACAGCGTGACATTCTTTACACTTTTCAGTTTCGATATATCTGTCTGTGCCTTGTAAGCATCAGTATTCTCAGGGAAGTTTATATAAGCTTCATTCAGCCCGACCTTCTCGCCAAGCTGTCTTTCCACAGCTTCATACGGCACAAAAACATAGTTGTATACATGATTATCGAATACTGCCTTGACCTTGAATTCCATGACACGCATATTCTCATCGCGCAGTGTGATGGTGTCGCCATCTTTCACACCGTATCTGTTCATGATACTTACGCATACAAGTGCCTCATCACCCACGGGAGCATCTATACTGCTGCCATCGGGTCTGTTGAAATTCATACTGCCTTCAAGCTCTGCAAAATCAACAGGCGCAACAAGGCTTATGCTCTTTACAGCATCCTTTGTCACCAGATCCCATGAACCTGAATAAAGCTCAGCATAGGAAGCACCTGTATTATCCAGCTTTTCTTTGAGCTCAACGGGCATATCTCCGCTGCTGTCGGATGAATAAGTGACCGAAGCATCCGCAGTTACTATCTCCTCATACTGTACCACCGCAAAATCTCCGACCGAGTCGGACATACCGAATCCCGTGAGAAGCAGTGCCGTACAGCCGCTTATACCCACAACCATCATAAAGAATCTCTTCTTGTAACGGAAGATGTTTCTTATGGATACCTTGTGAAGGAATTTCATTTTGTTCCATATAAAGGGTATACGCTCCAGCAGCACCCTTTTGCCTGCCTTAGGCGCTTTCGGGCGCATAAGTTCTGCTGCTGTTTCATTAAGCTCATATCTGCAGGACAGCCACGCCGCACCCACCGAGCATATCAGCGATACCGCACCTGCCAGCAGCGCAAGTTTCCAGTCAAAGAGATATTCAACATCAAGCTCGATATACATAAGCTTATAGTTCATCCATATTACCTGTGGGAATATATACGTTCCCAGTGCATATCCCAATGACCAGCCCAGTACTGCCGCACTGCCGGCATACAGCGTGAACTTGCTCATTATCGCCTTTTCGGAATATCCCAGTGCTTTGAGAGTTCCTATCTGGGTACGTCTTTCCTCAACCATACGGCTCATGGTGGTCATACAAACAAGTGCCGCCACAAGTATGAAGAATACAGGAAACACCTTTGCAAGCTTGCCCACTATGGAAGAATCGTTCTCAAAGCAGGCGTAGCCTATGTTGGTATTCCTGTCCAGAAGGAACACATCGGGCTTTTTGAGTTCGCGGAGTTCCTTTTCACCGTCTGCGATATCCTGCTCCGCCTTTGCTATCTCCTCATCAAAGGAGGTCACGCCGTCCTCATATTCAGCCTCACCGTCTTCGTACTCTTTTAGTCCTTCTTCGTATTCGGCTTTTCCGTCCTTGTATTCCTTCCTGCCTTTTTCCAGATTTTTCCTGCCCTTTTCCAGCTTCTGCACGCCGTCCTCATACTCGGCTCTGCCGCTGTCGTACTTCGCCTTGCCCCGCTGATATTCCGCCAGAGAAGCGTTGTATTTCGCATATCCCTGACTGTACTGCACCTTGCCTGCTTCCAGCTGTTTCCTGCTTTCTTCAAGTACTGCACGCTGTGCATCAAGCTCTGCCTGACCTGCCGCAAGTTCTTCCTGCTTCGCCGCAAGCTCCGCCTTTGCCGCTTCTATCTGAGCAAAACCATCATCTATCTGAGCCTTTGCAGCGGCTATCTGCTCAGCCTGCTCGGGAGGGAGCATATCCAACATTTCAAGATACTCGCCGTATTCCGCCATGAACTGCGCGTACTGCTCATTCAGTGCCGCAGACTGCACTTCTGTCTCCGCAAGGCCTGCCGTTATCTGTGCCGCACCCTCATCGAGTTCAGCCTGTGCCTTTGCAAGTTCTGCTTCGCCGTCTTTGAGTTTTTTCTCATTGGCATCTATCTGCGCCTTGCTTGCTGCAAGCTGATCCCATGCATTGTCAAGCTGATATTTGCCGCTCCAAAGCTGTCTTTCACTGCTGTCGAGAGTTGACTTTGCATCGCTGAGCTTTTTCTCGTTATCCGCGATCTCCTTTTCGCCGTCAGCTATCTCTTTCTTCGCATCTTTGAGTTTTTTAGCAGCCTTATCCAGTTCGCTCTTAGCGTCATCCAGTTCAGCACGGGCATCATCAAGCTTCTGCTGACCCTCCTCACGGGCATCTTCCAGCTTTTTCCTGCCGTCTGCCAGCTCGTCCTCTGCATCTGATACTATACGGTCATACCTTTCTCCGGCAGCATCCTCGGCTGCCTTTTCCCAGCTGTCCTCACGTTCTGACATATAGTCCTTATACTCATCCGAATAGACCTCCAGTTCATGATCCAGCTTTATATAAAGTTCGGAATAGGCTTTCATATCAAAAGCACTTCTGTTGAGCAGGATGAATCCGTTTATCGTGCCGTTGCCGAGTGAGGTGGTGCCTCTTTCAAAATGTACATACGCAGGTGAATACACAAGCCCCACAACAGTCACCTTACGCGGCTTGAAGCTTTCAAGAGTATCCTCCTCGTTCTCAATGCTGACTGTAAGCACGTCACCGACCTTATAAGCTGTCTTACCGTCCATGACACATTCACTGTCATTTTCGGGTAGCCTGCCTTCCAGTATCTCAGGCACATTCACACCTTCCGTCAGGGAATGGACCTTTATGACCACGTCTTTGCCGTTTCCGTCCCTGAACATCATATCCAGTGCGTAGGCACCATCTGCCGCACGAACATCCTCACGTTCACGCAGCGTTTCTACCTCGCTCTCCTCCCAGCCAAGGGTAGACACTATCCTGTAATCGAAAAGCTCATGGTCATCCATGAACCCGCCAAGTGTCCTCACCATCGCGGGAGTGGTTATCTTTACGCCCGAGAAAAATCCAACTCCCAGCGCGATTATAGACATTATCGCCACGAATCGCCCGATAGTGCTTTTTATATCCCTGAGCGTGGAAACTCTCAGCTTAGACCTCATGTATATCACCACTCGATGTCTTCTACGTCAACTATCTCTGTGTTTATCCTCATACTCTCCACAGTACCGCTCTTAACGGTGATTATCCTGTCAGCCATAGCCGCAAGGGCGGAGTTATGGGTGATAACTACCACTGTCATACCCCTTTTGCGGCAGGTATCCTGCAGAAGCTTCAATACTGCCTTACCCGTGTTGTAGTCCAAAGCACCTGTAGGTTCATCGCAGAGCAGAAGTTTGGGATTTTTTGCCAGTGCCCTTGCAATAGCGACTCTCTGCTGTTCGCCGCCCGAAAGCTGTGCGGGAAAATTCTTCATTCTCTCCCCGAGACCCACCTGTTTCAGCACTTCTTCCGCATCGAGAGGGTCTTTGCATATCTGTGCCGCAAGTTCCACATTCTCCTTGGCGGTAAGGTTCTGCACCAGATTATAGAACTGGAAAACAAAACCGATATCATACCGTCTGTACGCAGTAAGCTCCTTTTTACCGAGAGTAGATATCTCCCTGCCATCCAGCTTCACGCTGCCCGAGGTCAGGGTGTCCATACCGCCGAGGATATTGAGTATAGTGGTCTTGCCGGCACCCGATGCCCCGACTATGACACAGAACTCACCCTTCTCTATCTCGAAAGAAGCATCCTTTATGGCGTGTATCTCCACCTCGCCTGTCTTATAGGTCTTTTTTACATTTTTGAATTCAACAAAAGCACTCATCCATGATCCCCCTTACTGTAAAACTTTCACAAAAAACAACTATTGCTGATTATATCATATATTTTGGAAAAAGTAAAGACAAGTCGGCGCACGAAATCGTTTTATACATAAAACTACAAAGCAAAGTTTTCACTGCTGTAAAAACAAAAACTCCCCTGCATAAACAGGGGAGCAAAGTACATTATTCAAACTTGAGGCAGTCTTCCAGATTGAGCTCATACATATTGTTATAGGTAGGCTCAACTGCGGGCTGACCGATAAGTCTGTAGAACTCGTCAGAACCATACTTCTTGATGAAGTCAGTAGTATGACAGTTTACTGTCAGTTCTTCAAGAAGCTTCTTCATAACGGGACTGTCAGTGCCGTATGCTGCTTCCATAAATACGAACATATTCTTCAGACCTGTCATGGACTGGCTGGTAACATTCTTGGCACCGTTAAGCAGATTTGTGAACGCATTCTGTATGATGATGGTACATCTCTGCTTGTTGTCACGGCCTTCGTTGGTACACTTGTCCATGTAAGCTTCCAGATTGTGGATTATCCAGTGCTGTATCTTCTTATTGGAAGGTGAGATGATACGCGCCTTTACAGCCATATCCAGATTCTTCCTTGTGGTCATGATATGCTCTGCGATTATCTGACGGCAGGAAAGACCTTCGTTGATCTTGATAAGGATATCCTCCAGTTTGGGGTGTATCTGTCTTATCATCTTCTCCATCTGGATAGTCGTTCTCATAGTATAAGTAACGCCGTCCATCAGCAGGTTCATCAGTGCCACAGCTTCTTCGATATCAGCCTTGCGTGCTCTGTCAACAGCTTCCTGAGTGATGTTGCCGTCCAGCAGATCATCGGGATCGTATACCTCACGCAGTTCATTGAATCTGCAATAGAATTCATAGAACATAGGAGCAACATCGTGATCCTGCAGATACTGACCTACCAGTTCAAGAGTAACAGCCATGCCTGCACTTTCGTACAGCTGGATCATCTCGGAGAGATCCTCCCATGCACGAGCGGTTATGATCTTGTAGTTGTGTCTGTCAGTAGCATCTATCTCGTAGAACAGAGTGGGGTGGAGTTCGAGGAAAGCTATTATGCTGGGGTGAACACCGCCGTAGTAAGCGTATTCCTTCCAGCAGAGGAATTCAGCATCGATCTCGACCTTCTTGAATCTGTCCCAAGTAACTATATCGAACTCATTAACTGATTTGTTGAACTGAGGGGGGTTACCTGCGGTAACTATTACCCATCCGGGAGGGATCTGGTGCAGACCGAAGATCTTGTACTGCAGGAACTGGAGCATGATAGGTGCAAGAGATTCGGATACGCAGTTGATCTCATCGAGGAACAGTATACCCTCACGGATATGAGTCTGCTCCATAGTATAGTAAATATTAGCAATGATCTCGGACATAGTATACTCTGATACCTTTACATCTGCACCGACAAAGTTTCTCTCAACGATGACCGGCAGACCCATCGCAGATTCTCTGGTCTGGTGAGCCATTGAGTAGGATATCAGGTTTACGCCCGTTTCCTGTGCTATCTGGTCCATGATAGCGGTCTTGCCGATACCGGGAGGTCCAAGCAGGAAGCAGGGTCTCTGATGCTCGATGCTTATCTTGTATTCACCAAACTCATCTTTTTCAAGATAAGCCTTGATAGAATCGAGCACTTGCTGTTTTGCGTCTTTTATGGTCATAAGCAAAAACTCCTTCTTGCACAGAATAGTCAAAAACTATCCCAAAAATTTTCACTTAACATTATACACTATATCCAAAACGCTGTCAATAGGAAAAATAAATTTCGGAAATGTGACTTATTTTGTTTAATTAAATATATGCAATTTGGCAATTAGGATATCACACCTATGATAACATCTGTGAAAAAACAACAATAGCGCCCTAAGACAGAAATCGCCGGAAGTTCACAGATGATATCCGTATCCTGCAGAAGCATAGGAAGTACCCCTTGATATTTTAAGATCTTCAATGTAAAGATATGAATAAATAAAAGGATCGGATCCGATCTATGTTCGCAGAGTATAAATTCAGCACAATATTTTGTGTAATATTTTCCTAATTAACCGCTTGAAAAATAAACAAAATTATGTTAGAATAAACATATAACATAAGCTGACATAGCAAAACCTGACCAGCGGTCAGCGTGAGCTTTGATAAAAAACCGGAAGAACGGAGCAAGTGCAATGAAGATAAATCATAGTAAACCTACTGCTGATGATTTTGTCAAAAGCCTTGATAGAAGCATTCGCAAAAAAAGAATAACCTTGGTAACTCTGCTGGGCGTGCTTGCAGCTGTAGTGGTAGTTATAGCTTTAGTTGGCATGAGCATAAGCCGAAACAACAGGATAAATACTGCAAAGAACGCCATATCTCAGCTGGATATACAAAGTACATACAAGGAGCCCGAATTTCCCGAAAACGAGGACTGGGACGACGACGGGATCATGAATCAGCTTGAATCAGACTCTGAAACGAGCGTTCAGAATGCGGACACTGACGGTGACGGACTTTGTGACGGCGACGAGATAAAGCTGGGCACCGATCCTCTCAATCCCGACACTGACGGTGATGAGATGCTGGACGGCTACGAAGTAATAGCAGGAACGAGCCCGAGACTTGATCTGACGGACGGCAGCACCCCTGACAATACCCGTGTAATGGTAGTGGAAAAACGGCTGAACGGCTGTAAACTGCACCTGAGCGGCAACCCGAACATAGCAGGCGCTTCCATAGAAAAGCTGGATCTTTTTGGTATATCATCAAACCCCAGTGTGGTATCAGCGGCTTACGATTTTTACTCTGAGTATCCTTGCATGGAAGCGACTATTAAGATATCCGTGGATGAATCAAGGCTGAGAAAATGCGGCTGTGAATTCAAGGATCTCAAGGTGATGAGGTTCGATGTTGACAGCAGGGAGTATATCCCCCTTGAATCAAGGTCTGACAACAAAAGAAGATATGTTCAGGCAACTATCACAGAGCCGGGCACATACGTTGTAGGTGCAGATGCATCAGTGAATGAGGCCGCAACTACCAGAGTTGCTTTCCTTATCGACAACTCGGGTTCCATGTACCCGAAGGAGCTTTGCCCCACGTCATCTGAAAACGATGTGGATTTCAAGAGGCTTGATTTCACACAGTCGCTGATAGACAAGTTCGACAGTGATTTCCGCATAGGTATAAGCAAGTTCACGGGAACATACACCCGTATGTGCGGCTTTACCGATGACAGGACAGCGCTAAGTGATGTTATTAAAAGGATAAGGACCGAAGATGAGATCTTCGACGGTACACATAACCAGACTGCTCTAAAAAGATGTATAGAGGAGTTTACCGCCACAGGTGACGGAAAATATGTTAATATCATCGTTATGCTCTCTGACGGAGAATCAGATGAAACAAATGCCGAGTCTATCAAAAACCTGGCAAGGCTTGCGAACGAAAAGTCGGTAATAGTTCTGACTGTTGGTCTTGGCAGAGAGATAGACCGCGCATGGCTGCAGGAAATGGCTTATTCCACAGGCGGAAAGTACTACTCGGCTTCGGAAGCAAATGCGCTTGACGATGTATACAAGCAGATAGTGACCACACTTAACTATGACATAGTCTCATATTCGGATTCATCGGATACCATAACAGGTTATTCGCTGTACAATACGGGCTTTGAACCTGCTAAAAACGGATTCTCCTTCAAGAATTTCAGGACGACCACCTCCGCAAGTGTTGATTTCGGCATGGCGGTCATGGCAAGGGACTGGTATCTCGGCAATTTCCGTATGTCCCTGGGAGATATATCTCCCGCTGACCCATCTCTCCAGAAGGTGGACGCTGCAGGATATGACCTCAGCGGCACAAGTACCGCCAAGGCTTATGAGGAAAGAAAAACGCTGAGTGCTGTATCCGCCGATATATTCAGGCATCGCTATTCAAGAGTGACCGATTATATCGACTACACCAGCAAGGGTGATGTCCTTCAGGTCAACAATGATTACCGTGCGGATGCAGAGAACAGAGGTTGGAAAATATCAAAACGCAAGTTTGAATCAGGCAACCTGCCCTGGTCAAAGGTAGAGCTTCTCAGCCTGGATATCGCAGAGGGTATGGAAAAGATAGCCAAGGGCTACAACAACGATGATGCGCAGCTCTGCGCGGCGCTTTACAGACTCAACTCATTACAGTGGGATGACAAGGACGAGGAATTCAACCTTACAAACGGTGACGAAGGCTTTGATATGCTTTGCAGTCAGCTGAGCCTGGGCGTGCCTGTCGTTACTACTATAGATGATACCCATACGGTAAATACCATAGCCCTTATCAGGGATTCAAGCTGCCACAGGAAGTACATACTCAGGATATACGACAACAATTATCCCGAAAAGGTAAAGGAGCTCTATCTCGAAAAGCGTCCCGTAGCTCATATAGATATCGACGTAAAGGGAAACATAACAGTAAAGGAACAGAGTTTCACATACGTCGCTACTTACGAGGGCAAGCGCGTCGGCGTAGCATTCTCGGGTGTAGAGGCACACTGATACTCACAGGCAGGTGATATAAAAACGACATTTGAAATTGGCTCCATGAAACGGGCAAAAGCCTGATATATCGTTATTTAAGCTTTCAAAGCAGCAATTTCAATGTCGTTTATCACAGCTTAATACACCAATGGTTTAGTATACCTTTAACTTAATTGAAAACGATTTCTGTCAAAACTGCACAAAACCATTGTGTAAACTTTGTAATAGTTTTTGTAACCAAATCGAAATTATTTTCTCGAAATGCTTGACATTGTGAGAAAAAATTGATATACTGTTAACTAGGGATCGGGGATATAACTGTATCCCACAAACAAATAATATGAAATTTGGAGGTAATCTATATGAAAATTTCTAAGATCTTTGCAGGAATGTCTGCACTGGCTATCGCAGCAACAATGGCTATACCTGCATTCGCAGAAAAGACTTTCACTAACGACACAGGACTTGACTATATTGAGGTCAAGGAAGGCAATCAGCTCTACGTTGATCTGGCTGCAAGCCCTTATGATCCTGCTACTGTATCCGCAGTTAAG
>OCTX012236994.1_pt1 | contig 14392 bp, 10 predicted proteins | sample 1539691 | NCBI WGS metagenome assembly OCTX01 (sample SAMN02144231, study PRJEB22623) | gut metagenome | biome: sheep rumen | host: Ovis aries | place: New Zealand | reverse complement strand
CCCGCCGTAACGGAGCGGTGTTCCGTTGGGAATGAAACATCGGAATATCGGAACATCGAAATATCGAAACATCGGTATATCGAAACATCGAGACTTGTTACGTTATAGTAAAGTCCCACTTTCCTCCGAGGAGAGTGGGACTTTATTATGGGGAAAGTAGTACTTTTATCCTACCGTGCCTTCGAGCGATACAGACAATAGCTTCTGCGCCTCGACGGCAAACTCCATGGGTAGCTTCTGCAGCACCTCCTTCGCATAGCCATTGACGATGAGGCCAACGGCCTGTTCGGTGGGGATGCCACGCTGGTTGCAGTAGAAGAGCTGGTCTTCGGAAATCTTGCTCGTTGTGGCTTCGTGCTCAAAGACGGCACTCTCGTTGTGTACGTCCATGTAGGGGAAGGTATGTGCCCCACAGTTGCTGCCCAGCAGCAGTGAGTCGCACGACGAATAGTTGCGCGCATTGTCGGCTGTCGACGTGGCGCGTACCAGACCGCGATATGAATTCTGCGAGTGGCCGGCCGAGATGCCCTTTGAGATGATGGTCGACTTGGTGTTCTTGCCCATGTGAATCATCTTTGTGCCCGTGTCAGCCTCCTGATAGTTGTTGGTGACGGCTACCGAATAGAATTCGGCGGTGCTGTTGTCGCCGCGCAGGATGCACGAGGGGTATTTCCATGTGATGGCCGAGCCCGTCTCCACCTGTGTCCAGGAAAGCTTGGAGTCAGTGCCGCGCAGGTCGCCGCGCTTGGTCACCAGGTTCAGCACACCACCCCGTCCCTGTTCGTCACCGGGATACCAGTTCTGCACCGTCGAGTACTTGACCTCGGCACGGTCCATGACGATAATCTCGACGATGGCAGCATGCAGCTGGTTCTCGTCGCGCATGGGGGCCGTACACCCTTCAAGATAGCTGACGTACGAGTCGTCGTCGGCCACGATGAGTGTACGTTCAAATTGTCCGGTGTTGCGGGCATTGATGCGGAAGTAGCTGCTCAGCTCCATGGGGCAGCGCACGCCTTTGGGGATATATACAAATGAGCCGTCAGAGAATACGGCGCTGTTAAGTGCAGCAAAGAAGTTGTCGCGATAGGGGACTACGGTGCCCAGATACTGACGCACCAGGTCGCCATGCTCCTTGATGGCCTCGCCGATGGAGCAGAAGATGACGCCTTTCTCGCGTAGCTTTTCTTTGAAGGTGGTCTTCACGCTGACGGAGTCCATGATGGCGTCGACGGCGGTATTGCCGCTGAGCGCCAGGCGTTCTTCAAGGGGAATGCCCAACTTGTCGAAAGTCTTCTCCAGTTCAGGGTCTATTTTCCCGTCGCCCTCGGGCTTTTTAGCCAAAGGGTCGGCATAGTAGGAGATAGCCTGATAGTCGATCGGCGGCACATGCACATGTCCCCATCGGGGCTCTTGCTGCTCTTGCCAGTAGCGGAAGGCACGGAGACGGAAGTCGAGCATCCATTCGGGCTCTTCCTTTTTAGCAGAGATGAGGCGAACGATGTCCTCGTTCAGCCCCTTCTCTATGATTTCAGTATGTACATCGGTAGTGAAGCCGAACTCGTATTTCTGCTCCGCTACCTGTTTAACAAACTCGTTGCTCATTACAGTTTCTGCTCTACCTCGATTTCAGTGAAGGTCTCGATGATGTCGCCTACCTGGATGTCGTTGAAGTTAACGAGCGAGATACCACATTCCAGTCCTGTAGCTACTTCCTTGGCGTCGTCCTTATAACGCTTCAGGGCATCGATGTTGGCAGTGTGGATAACGATACCGTCGCGCACCACACGGGCCTTGTCCTTCGAGTGTACCTTACCGTCGATGACCAAACCACCGGCCACAGTACCTACCTTCGAAATCTTGAATACCTGCTTGACTTCTATCTCACCGGTGACAATCTCCTTCTTCACCTTGTCGAGCATACCCTCCATGGTAGACTTCACCTCGTCGATGGCGTCGTAGATGATAGAGTAGGTGTTGATTTCCACACCCTCTCTCTCGGCCAGACGACGTGCATCGGCAGAGGGTCGCACCTGGAAGCCCACGATAATGGCGTCAGAGGCAGAGGCCAGCATGACGTCGTTCTCCGAAATCTGACCAACAGCCTTGGCGATGACATTCACCTGTACCTTCTCTGTCGAGAGCTTGATGAACGAGTCGCTGAGGGCTTCGATAGAACCGTCGGTATCACCCTTGACGATGATGTTCAGCTCGTGGAACTCACCCAGGGCAATGCGGTGCGAGATGTCGTCCAGACCCAGCGTCTTGGTGGTGCGCAGGCTCTGTTCGCGCTGCAGCTGTATACGCTTGTTGGCTATCTCGCGAGCCTCCTGCTCCGTCTCCATGACGTGGAATGAGTCGCCGGCAGTAGGAGCACCGTTCAGACCCAGTATGATGGCAGGCTCGGCAGGACCGGCCTTCTCGATACGCTGGTTACGCTCGTTGAACATGGCCTTGATTTTACCCCAGGCACTGCCTGCAATGACCACGTCGCCTACCTTCAGGGTACCGTTAGACACAAGGACGGTACTGACATAGCCACGTCCCTTGTCCAGACTGGACTCGATGATGCTTCCCGTGGCCTTGCGGTTGGGGTTGGCCTTCAGGTCCAGCATCTCAGCTTCCAGAAGTACCTTCTCCAACAGTTCGTCGACGCCCAGGCCCTTCTTAGCCGAGATTTCCTGACACTGGTACTTACCGCCCCACTCTTCGACGAGCAGGTTCATATTGGCCAGGTCTTCACGTATCTTATCGGGGTTGGCGCCCGGTTTGTCTATCTTGTTGATGGCAAACACCATCGGCACGTTGGCAGCCTGGGCATGGGCAATGGCCTCCTTCGTAGTAGGCATCACCGAGTCGTCGGCAGCGATAATGATGATGGCAATATCGGTCACCTGTGCACCACGGGCACGCATGGCGGTGAAGGCCTCGTGGCCAGGAGTGTCGAGGAAGGTAATCTGGCGACCATCCTTCAGCTTGACGTTGTAGGCGCCGATGTGCTGGGTAATGCCACCAGCCTCACCGGCAATGACGTTGGTGTTGCGGATATGGTCAAGCAACGACGTCTTACCATGGTCAACGTGACCCATCACGGTGACGATGGGGGCGCGGGATATCAGGTCGTTCTCGTCGTCCTCTTCCTCGGTGATGGCGTTCTGTACCTCTGCCGAGACGTATTCTGTAGTGAAGCCGAACTCGTCGGCTACGATATTGATGGTCTCTGCGTCAAGACGTTGGTTGATACTCACCATGATGCCTATCGACATGCAGGTTCCGATGACCTGATTGACGCCGACGTTCATCATTGTGGCCAGCTCAGAGACGGTGACGAATTCCGTCAGCTTCAGCACCTTCGACTCTGCTGCCTCTGCTGCCATCTCCTCAGAGAGACGTTCCTGTACGGCGTCGCGCTTCTCCTTACGGTACTTGGCACCCTTCTTGTTCTGGTTGGACTTCGATGTCAGACGGGCCAGCGTCTCCTTCACCTGACGGGCTACTGCCTCGTCGTCCACCTCCAGAGGCTTTACGGGGCGGTTCTTCTTGTTCTTCTTGCCACCCTGTTGCTGGTTCTGCTGCTGACGGTTGTTATTCTTGTTCTTGTCGTTCTTGTTGCTGTCCTTGCTGGCCTGCTTGGCAGCAGCCTCGATATCTACCTTGCCCTGACGGATGCGCTCGCGCTTCTTACGCTCGCCGGCAGCCTTCTCCTCACGTTCCTTGCGACGCTCCTCCTTCGATTTCTTCTTGGGACGAGTGCTTTGGTTCAGCGTTGACAGGTCTATCTTGCCCAACACGTTCAGCTGTGGCGCATTCTGGGCAGCCTTCAGGTCACCAGGGGTCTTGGCCAGCGAAGTCTGCTGGGGAGTAGGTTCTTCTTCCGAAGCCTCGACAGCTGTTGTCTCGGCCGTGGCTTCCTGTTCCTCAGCCTCTTTCTCGGGTTCAGCAGCGGGTTCTGGCTCCGGGGCCTCAGGCTCTGTTATGACTGGTTCTTCCTTCTGTGGCTCGGCAGCAGTCACAGCAGGATCTACTACTTCCTCAGCAACAACAGGCTGAGGCTCTTCCACGGGTTCCGCAGGAGCAGCCGACTTAGGCTTGTTAAGGCTCTCAAGGTCTATCTTGCCCACGGCCTTGAACTGTTGGCGGTGTTCCAGCAATTCATCGGTAGGAGCTACGGCCTTTTCCTTCTTCTCTGCCTTCTTCTCCTTGACTTTCTTTGTGAACAGTTGTTCGGCCTTGGTCTTTACAGCCTTGTCGGTGCTGAATTCACTGACCAGTGCAGCGTACTGCTCGTCGCTTATCTTGGTGTTGGGCGTGGCATCGTCCTTGACTTCGCCAAGCTCAATCCTCTTCTTTAGGAATTCTACTGCCGTTTCGAATCCTATGTTCAGTTCTGATAATACTTTATTTATTCGTACTCCCATTCTTTCCTAATTTACAATTCTCAACGCTATTATTCGAATTCTGCCTTGAGCACATCGATGACGTGATCGACGGTCTCTTCCTCCAGGTCGGCCTTCTCGATGAGCATCTCGCGCGGAGCGTTCAGCACAGCCTTGGCAGTGTCCAGACCGATTGCCTTGATGGAGTCAATAATCCACTGGTCTATCTCGTCAGAGAACTCGTCCAGATAGATGTCCTCGTCGGCTTCGTTCTCGTTTACCACACGGAAGACGTCGATGGTGTACTCTGTGAGCATAGAGGCCAGCTTGATGTTAAGACCGCCCTTACCGATGGCCAGACTCACCTCCTCGGGCTGCAGGTAGACCTCGGCCTTGTGTTCCTCCGGATTCAGTGTGATGCTGGTCACCTTGGCAGGCGATAGTGCACGCTGTATGAAAAGCTGTGTGTTGCTGGAGTAGTTGATGACGTCAATGTTCTCGTTGCACATCTCGCGTACGATACCATGTACACGGCTACCCTTTACACCTACGCAGGCTCCTACGGGGTCTATGCGGTCGTCATAGCTTTCTACGGCAATCTTGGCACGCTCGCCGGGCATTCGTGCAATGCGACGGATGGTAATCAGACCGTCCTGTATCTCGGGAACCTCGGCCTCCAGCAGGCGCTCCAGGAACTGGTTACTGGTGCGTGAGAGGATGATGCGCGGGTTGTTGTTCTCGTTCTGCACCTCCTTGACGATGGCGCGCACCGTCTCGCCCTTATGGTAGTTGTCAGCAGGTATCTGCTCCTGCTTGGGCAGGTGCAGTTCATTGCCCTCGTCGTCGATGAGCAGCACCTCACGCTTCCACATCTGGTACACCTCGGCAGAGACAATCTGTCCCACCTTGTCCTTGTATTTCTGATACAGCGAATCGTGTTCCAGCTCCAGTATCTTCGAAGCCAGCGTCTGGCGAAGGTTCAGGATGGCACGTCGTCCGAATTTGGCGAACTCCACCTCTTCCGACACCTCTTCACCCACCTCGTAGTCGGGTTCTATCTTCTGGGCCTCGCTCAGGGCTATCTCCTTGTTCTCGTCCTGTACCTCGCCATCGGGCACCACAATACGGTTGCGGTGAATCTCGAAGTCGCCCTTGTCGGGGTTCACGATGACGTCGTAGTTCTCGTCAGAGCCGAACATCTTGGCTATTACGTTGCGGAAGCTTTCCTCCAGCACACTCACCAAGGTAGTACGGTCAATGTTCTTGGTCTCCTTAAACTCCTGAAAGGTCTCAATCATTGAGGGTCCTTTCGATTTCTTTGTTGTTGCCATGTATAATAGTTTTTATTTGAATGCTAAAAGATACTTGCACGACTTAATGTCGTCCAGGGCGAAAGTCTTGTCCACGTCCACCATCTGGGGGCGCTTCTTGCCCTCTACCTGCTGTTTCTCCTTGACGGTGACCACGAAGTGCTTCTCGTCGTCGGCTATTTCCTTTAGAATGCCCTGCACCTTCTGACCGTTCTTCTGCAATACCTCCACTTCCTTGCCTATGTGGTTACGGTATTGCTGTATAACCTTAAATGGCTGGCCGATGCCGGCAGAGCCTACCTCCAGCTCATAGTCGCCCAGCTCTTCGCCCAGCGATTCCTGTAGGTAACGACTCAGGTCGGCACAGTCTTCTATCCATACACCGTCAGCGTGGTCTATCTCTATCACGATACGGTCGTCAGCAGTCATTTCTACATCCACGAGATAGTAGTCGCCCTTTTGCAGCCACTCCTCAACAGCTTTTGTCACTACGTTTTTGTCTATCATAAACGATATTTAAATTAAAAAACAAGAATGAGAGACTCGCTGTGGAGTCTCTCATTCCTCTGAACGGCTGCAAAGGTACGAACTTTTTTCGTAACCTGCAAATTTTTAGCCGTTTATTTATTCATGTACATACAAATTCCAGCCCAGATAGGTCTCTATGGCCTCGTTCAGGATGTCCACCACATCGGTGCGGCACATGGCCACGTGGTGCTCGAAACCGTTCTTGCAGATATACTTCATCAGTCTCTGCAGGTTGTCCACCTTCGTCACGGCTATGCAACCGTCCATGCCGTAGGGGTCGTTTGTAATCTCTCCCTTGCCCAGGTATGCCTTGATACAGCCTTTGGGGTCGTCGGTAGAGATGCGGAAGAAGGTGAACGGTCCCTCAGACACCTTGGCATAGACGGCACCGAAGGTCTTCACCTTGCCCAGTGTACGTCCTAATACACCAAGGGGGCCCAACTTCAGGTCGTCGTTGCCCACAAACGACTTGGCATAGTTGCCACAGTGGGTGCAGACGCACTTGTTGCGGTCTTCGGCGAAGTTGTTGTTCCAGTCGAGCAGGGCCGATGCCTTGCCCGAGGCCAGCGTCAGGGCGTACATCGAGACGGCACCGGCCAGGTCGGTCTCGCAGGCGGCAGGGATAAGCTTGTCGGAGAGCATCGACATCGTCACGCAGGGAGCACAGCCGTAGTTCTGCTCCAGCGAGTCCCAGCACTGGATAGCTACTGCCTGCACATCGTTGGCCTCAATCCAATTTTCTACGGCCACACTGAACTTTGCCTGGATGGCCAGCTTGTCCTTGTAGTTGTCAGGCACCTTGGCATAGTTGCAGGTGCGGTTGCACATCTCGATGAACTTCGGGTCGTCGTCGCTGATCTTCTGGGCAGCGAAGAGAATCTCCGAGAGGTCGGCAGGTACCACGGTGATGCCTGAACGCTGCAGCAGCTTCTCTGAAGCGCGGCAGGTGTTGAAGCCAAGCGGGCGCGTGCCGATCTGTCCCAGACGACAGTGGCGCAGACCGTTCACCACGCGGCAGATGGCGGCAAACTTGTCAATGTCCTTCTTCAGCAGGGGGTCATAGATAGAGTAGGTGTGCAGTGTGGTGTCGGTAAAGGGAATGCCATACTGATAAAGGTTGTTGCAGACGCTAATCTTGCCGCAGAAGGCGTCGCGACGGTTGTCCAGGTCTACCTTGTCGTTCTCGTCGTCGCAGGCCTGTACCAGTACAGGTACGTTCAGGTCAGCATCGCTGATGGCATTGATGATGCCAATCTCGAAGCCGAAGTTAGGCAGCGACACGATGATGCCGTCTATCTCGTCGCGATGCTCGCGAAACTGCTTCGACACCTTCAGTCCGTCCTCGCGGGTCTCTATACTGCTGCTGCCCGTGGGGGTGGCGTCTTCAGGCAGGATGATGTACTCGTAGCCACCCTCGTCCAGCGTCTTCAGCAGTTGCTTGCGCACGTCCTTGGCCAGCTCAGAATTAAAATAGGCGCGTGTTCCGATAATCACGCCAAAACAGGTCTTTCCGTTCTTCATATTATTTGTTTAGCTTTTTAGTTTAACTCGCTCTTTACTTTATCAGTTGGTTCACGGCGTCGCGCCAGCCCTGGTACAGCGTCTCCTTATTGGGCGTGGGCTGGGGCTTGTATACTTCGGTCTCCTTGCGGAAGCCCGTTACGTCGCTGAAGTCCTTCCACAGTCCGCGTGCAAAGCCATTCATGATGACGGCTCCCAGTGCTGAGGCATCGTCCACCTCGGTGCACACCACCGGAGTGTCCAGCATGTCGGCCTGGAACTGCATCAGGAAGCGGTTCTTCGTGGGACCGCCGTCAGCGCATATCTCACTCATGTGACCTCCTGTAGCACGCGACATGACGTCTATCAGGTCTTTTATCTGGTAGGCTATCGACTCCAGGGCGGCTCTTACGAAGTGAGACTTCGACGTGGCGAAGGTCAGTCCGAAGACAGCTCCCTTCACGCTTGACTGCCACCAGGGTGCGCCCAGTCCTGAGAAGGCAGGTATGATGTACACACCCCCATTGTCCTGCACGCTCGTTGCCAGGGCTTCCATCTCTGAAGGGTGCCCTACCAGTCCCAGCTGGTCGCAAATCCACTTCAGCGTAGCTCCTGTGCTGTAGATATTGCCCTCGAAACCATAGTACACTTTTCCGAAGGCCGAGAATCCTACGCTGGTCACCAGTCCCTGAGGAGCGGCCTTGGGCGTCTGGCCGATGTTCACCATCACGCTCGACCCGGTACCGTACGTCACCTTGCCAGAGCCAGGCTTGAAGCACATCTGGCCTACCAATGCTCCGTGCGAGTCGCCCAGCACGCCGGCAATCTCGATGGGACTGCTGAACACTCCCTCACAGGTGGTCTCGCCATACACGGTATCGCAGGCCTTTATCTCGGGCATCAGCGAACGCGGTATGTCGAACAGCTGCAGCAGGTCGTCGTCCCACTGCATGGTGTGTATGTTGAACAGCATGGTGCGCGAGGCGTTGGTATAGTCGGTGGCATGCACCTTGCCGCCTGTCAGCTTCCAGATGAGCCACGTCTCGATGGTACCCATCAGCAGCTCGCCCCTGTTGGCCTGCTCGCGGGCGCCTTCCACGTTGTCCAGCAGCCACTTGATGCCTGATGCCGAGAAGTTGGGGTCAATCAGCAGCCCGCTCTTGTCGAACACACGTTTGGCATAGCCCAGCGAACGCAGTTCACGACACAGCTCGGCGCCACGTGTGTCCTGCCATACCACGGCATTGGCAATGGGACGTCCTGTCGTCTTGTTCCAAACCAGGGCGGTCTCTCTCTGGTTGGTAATGGCGAGCGAGAACTGGTTGTCAGACGCGGGGTAGCTGGCCACCAGTTGCCTGATGGCCTCAATCATGTTCTGGTAAATCTCCTCTGCGTCGTGCTCTACCCAGCCGGTTTGGGGGTAGTACTGCTTGTGGTCCACACTGGTGCGCGACACCACGTGGCACTGCTCGTCGAACAGCAAGGCCTTCGTCGACGACGTGCTCTGGTCTATAGCTATAATGTAGTTCATCTGATGAAATCTAAGGTTGACTTTGTAATACCCTCTGTGTCCAGGCCGTAGTGATGGAATATCTCGGCGTTGGTGCCATGCACGACGTTCTCGTCGGGAATGCCCAGTATGCGTATGGGTACGGGATGCTCAGCGAGCGTCTCGCACACCATGGCACCCAGTCCGCCGTACTGCGAGTGCTCCTCGACGGTGACGATGCGACCCGTCTCGCGGGCGGCCTTCTTGATGGCTTCCTCGTCGAAGGGCTTTATCCACGACATGTCCAGCACGCGGGCCGAGACGCCCTTCTCCTTCAGCCTGAGACCGGCCTGCCAGGCGTGGTACACCGTCTCGCCCGTGGCAACGATGGTGACATCGGTGCCGTCCAGGACCTTGATAGCCTTGCCCACCTCAAACTGGAAGTCGTCGTTCTCATAGACGTCCGGTACGGCGGCACGCCCTACACGTACGTAGCATGGCTTGTCGAAGTCGACAAGGGTTTTTACCAGCTTCTTCGTTACGCGCCAGTCTGAGGGCAGGCATACCGTCATGCCAGGGAAGGTGCGCAGCACGGCAATGTCGTGCAACGAGTGGTGTGTGGCCCCCAGGGCTCCGTATGCCACGCCTCCCGATACGCCCAGGATGGTGACGGGGTTCTCCGAGTATGCCAGGTCCACCTTTACCTGCTCCAGGCTGCGTGCCACATAGAAGCAGGCAGGTCCGCAGCAGAACACTTTCTTGCCCGAGTGTGCCAGACCTGCCGAGATGCCCACGGCGTCCTGTTCGGCAATGCCGCACTCCACAAACTGCTCGGGCAGTGCTGCTGCATAGTCGCCCAAGGTCACCGAGCCACGGGCATCAGTGGTCACGGCAATGATATCTTTGTCCTCACGTGCCAGTTCCAGCAACGTGTCGGTAAACTGTTTTCTACATGCAATCATTTCTCTAAGCTTTTAATTCTTTCTTCTATTTCCTTGACGGCTTCGCGGCACTGTTCTTCGTTCAGCACGCCGTGGTGCCACTTGGCAATACCCTCCATGAAGCTCACACCGCGGCCTTTCGTCGTGTCCGACACCAGCAGGTGGGGCTTCTGGTTCTCGTAGTCTATGCTCTCGAAGGTCTTCACGATGTCCTCCATCGAGTCGCCGTTCATCTCCTTGACGTCCCAGCCGAAGGCCGACCAGCGCTCGCGGATGGAGTCCAACGGCATCACATCCTCCGTATTGCCACTGATTTGCAGGTGGTTACGGTCAATGATGGCTACCAGGTTGTCCAACTTGTATTTGCTACCGGCCATGGCTGCCTCATAGATAGAGCCTTCGCCCTGCTCGCCGTCGCCCATCAGCACGAAGGTGCGCCATGCTTTCTTGTCCATCTTGGCGGCAATGGCCATGCCCACGCCGATGGGCAGTCCGTGGCCCAGGGCACCGCTGTTTACCTCGATGCCAGGCACCTCGATGGTGGGGTGGCCTGACAGCACAGAGCCGTAGCGGCCCAGCGTGTCGAGCACCTCAGGGGCCAGATAGCCCTTGGCCTCCAGCGTTACATACAGCGCCTCCACACAGTGTCCCTTCGACAGTACGAAGCGGTCGCGCTCAGGATTGCCCATGCCGCGGCCTCCGTGCGCAGGCACCACGGCTCCGGGCTCAATGTTCCTCATCACGTTGAAATACAATGCCGTCATCACGTTCAGGCACGACAGGTCGCCACCAATGTGTCCGGCCTTGGCGGCGTAAACCACCTCTACCAACCGTTTGCGGTTCTTCTCCGCCAACAGCTCCAGTTCTTTTATGTTCATAGTTGTTTTTAAGTATATACTTTCATTAATAAGATGCACGAGGCCGCAAAATGTCATCATTCAGGGAAGGTAAATGCCACCTTCTGGACTCCCGGGCCATAGATGGTGCGGAAGTCGTCGCGCATGGAGATGACATGGTAGCCGGCGTCGCGCCATTGTGCTGCCAGCTTGAGGGCTTTCTCGCGGTTGGCGTGGTCGCGGGCCTCGTCGTCGGCAATGAGCATGAAGGCTGCAGAGCGATGTTTGCTGTTGCCAAGACAGTAGTTGTGCATGGCGGCATCGCCGCCGCTGTTGCCAAACGAAAGCACGGGCACCTTGCCTATCTCTTGCATTATCTGCTGCACCTTGTTGGTCTTGAGGTTCTTGATGATGAGCTCGTCGGTGCGCACCAGATACTCTTCCTTGCCCATGGTGTACTGCACTCCCTCCGTGTCGCCCTGCTTGTTGCTCTTCAGACGGACGTCCATGCCGATGACCCTGCCCGGGTCGATGCCAAGGGGCTCGGTCAGGGCGCGACAGATGAAGCGGTCGGAACCCGAGACGACATAGAAGGTGAAGCCGTTGTCCTTGAGGTATTCGAACACCTCGAGCATGGGCTGATAGACACCCTGGCCGAAGGTCATGCCCGTAAAGCCGTTGGCCGGCAGGGCGGCGTAGGCCTTGACGTAGGCGTCGAACTCCGACAGGCTCATGCCGGCATAGGCCTTGGCGGCAGCATGGGCATGAATCATGTCGAAACCACTGGGCAGGGCGGTACCCTTTCGTACGAAGTCCCTGATGGCCTGGGCGGCCTGCCGAACGTCGTCGGGGGCCTTGTCGCGATACGTGGCGTCGTCCAGCACACGGTATTCCAGCATGTTATACTCAAAGTAGGAGGGATAGAGCTCGCCGACAAACGTACCGTCCATGTCGAACGTAGCTATGCGGTCCTCGGCCTTGATGTAGTTGGCCGACTGCGGGTTGGTGACGTCCTCGACGTACCGCTTCAGGGCTGTCAGTGCCTCGCACTCGTTCCATGAAGCAAAGTACGTCTTCGACACGGGGGTGACGGCTTCCTGCTTGCTGCACGACGTGGTCAGCAGTGGAGTGCTGATGGCCAGAAAGGCATACAGAATCCAGATAAGACTTCTTCTCGTCATAATAATGCTATTTTTGTTTTAGTTTACTGTCCATAGCCGGGCGTTTGCATCTCCCGGCATGCAAAGGTACAAAAAATAATCCTGAAATGCTTTGCCACGTGGGTAATATTTCGTAAATTTGCACCCAATTTTAAGAACGTACGTTAAATATTAGTATAAGACTATGGCAAAGAAAGCATTATTGATGATTCTCGACGGATGGGGAATCGGAAAACATGGAAAAGGAGACGTTATCTACAACACACCGACACCGTATCTGGACCTGCTCACGGCCACTTCGGCCCACTCGCAGCTGCAGGCCTCGGGCGAAGACGTCGGTCTGCCCGACGGACAGATGGGTAACTCCGAGGTAGGACACCTGAACATCGGTGCCGGTCGCATCGTGTACCAGGACCTGGTGAAAATCAACCGCGCCTGCAAGGACGGCTCCATCATGGAGAACCCCCAGGTGAAGGCCGCCTACACCTACGCCAAGGAGAAAGGCAAGAAACTCCACCTCATGGGCCTCTGCTCCGATGGTGGCGTACACTCCTCGCTCGACCATCTCTTCAAACTCATCGAGATAGGCAAGGCCTACGGGCTGAAGCAGCAACTCTTCGTACACTGCTTCATGGACGGCCGCGACACAGACCCACACTCCGGTAAGGGCTTCATCCAGCAGGTGCAGCAGGTATGCCAGGAGAACGATGCCGCCATCGCCTCCATCGTAGGCCGCTTCTATGCCATGGACCGCGACAAGCGCTGGGAGCGCGTCAAGGAAGGCTACGACCTCATCGTCAGCGGCACCGGCAAGCAGGCCACCGACATGGTACAGGCCATGCAGGAGTCGTACGACGACGGCGTCACCGACGAGTTCATCAAGCCCATCCACAACGCCTCGGTCAACGGATGCATCGAAGAGGGCGACGTCGTCATCTTCATCAACTTCCGCAACGACCGCGCCAAGGAAATGACTATCGCCCTGACACAGGAAGACATGCCCGAGCAGGGAATGAAGACCATCCCCGGCCTGCAGTACTACTGCATGACCCCCTACGACGCCAAGTTCCAGGGCGTGCACATCCTCTTCCCCAAGGAGAACGTAGAAGACACCCTGGGCGAATACCTCTCCAAGCTGGGCAAGAAACAGCTGCACACCGCCGAGACCGAGAAGTACGCCCACGTCACCTTCTTCTTCAACGGCGGACGCGAGCAGCCCTACGAAGGCGAAGACCGCATACTCGTGGCCAGCCCCAAGGTGGCCACCTACGACCTCAAGCCCGAAATGTCGGCCTACGAGGTAAAGGACAAGCTGGTAGGTGCCATCAACACCCAGGAGTACGACTTCATCGTCGTCAACTTCGCCAACGGCGACATGGTGGGCCATACCGGCGTCTACAACGCCATTGCCAAGGCCGTATGGGCCGTCGACAACTGCGTACGCGAAGTCATCGAGGCCGCCAAGAAGAACGACTACGAGGCCATCATCATTGCCGATCACGGCAATGCCGACAACGCCATCAACCCCGACGGCACCCCCAACACAGCCCACTCGCTGAACCCCGTGCCCTTCATCTACGTCACCAACAACAACAGTGCTACGGTGAAGGACGGCCGACTGGCCGACGTGGCACCCTCCATCCTGCACATCATGGGACTGGAGCAGCCTTCCGACATGACCGGCGAAAACCTGATACAGGACTAACAGTCCCTCTTCAGACTATCCAGCCAATTTATCATATCCCCCTAACACAAGAAGGCCTGTTGCACCCCGCAGCAGGCCTTCTTGTATCGGGCAACACCTCTTCTTGTCCCGCGCAACCTCAAAAAAGGTCTATTCATATGTCGTCTCTTCCATCTTCTCGTCCAGCCGGTTGCTCCACAGGTATTTCTCCGTCTCCTTGGCCACCACGCCGCTCAGCAGCAGCAGCGAAATAAGGTTAGGTATGGCCATCAGCGCGTTCATGCAGTCGGCCAGGTTCCAGATAATGTCCAAGCTGACAATGCTGCCGAAGAACACGGAAGTGATATACAGTATGCGGTAGAACCGGTTGGAGCGTTGACGTTCGATATAGTTGACAGCACTCTCGCCATAGTAGCTCCAGCCCAGAATGGTGGTGAAGGCGAAAGTCAGAATACCGAAGGTCAGCAGCGGTGCACCTACGTAGGGTATCTTCGAGAAGGCCATCTTCGTGAGCGTAGCCCCGTCGGCATAGCTGATGTCGGGGTGAGCCAGAATGCTGCTTACAACG
>OCTX012289439.1_pt1 | contig 14397 bp, 9 predicted proteins | sample 1539691 | NCBI WGS metagenome assembly OCTX01 (sample SAMN02144231, study PRJEB22623) | gut metagenome | biome: sheep rumen | host: Ovis aries | place: New Zealand | reverse complement strand
TTTGAGGACGTCACGGCCCTGTTTCTTGATGAGCGAGTAATCGGAATTCAGACGGAAAGTGTTCCTGTTGTACTGAGGTGTTGCCGGATAACCGATCGTTCCGGTTTGGGTGAATCTTGAGAAACCCAGCGCGAATCGGGAGACGTCGCTTCCTCCGAGAATGTTTATGGAAGCGTTGCTGATTGGAGCATTATGGACAGTCGTTTCCTCAAGCCAATTGGTTCCGTTCCATGTTCCCGCCTGTATCTGGGCGTACTGCTTGGGAATCAGTTCGGCCCAATCGTATTTTGAAGCACCCTGGATATCATACGCTTTGTCGTTGATCTCCATATACTGTTTGGCGTTCAAGGGCGTGACTCCGTTTGTGTTCGGATTCTGCCATCCGTAATAGCCGTCGAAAGTCACCTGGACTTTTCCGGCTTTACCCTTTTTGGTGGTGACAAGGATGACTCCGTTTGACGCCCTTGCTCCGTAGATGGCGCTCGAAGCGGCATCTTTGAGAACGTCAATGGACTCGATATCGTTGGGAGAAAGAGCCGTGATGGAGCCGCCGGGAACACCATCTATTACATAAAGGGGAGTATTCGATCCCGCTGTACCCATACCGCGGATCGTAACCTTGTAGCTCTCTCCCGGTTGTCCGGAATTCTGTACGATATTGACTCCGGCTGCCTGGCTCTGCAGGGCTCCGAAGGCATCCAGCGCATGGACTGAGGCCAATTTGTCCCCAGTCACGTTGACGGTGGAACCGGTAACCAGTTTCTTGCGCTGGGTACCGTAACCCATGACAACGACCTCATCAAGGATCTGCGCATCTTCGCGCAGCACTACGGTCAGTCTTTGACCTTCAACAGGCTTTACGACGACGGTTTCAAAACCGATGCACGAAACTTCAACGCTCGCGCCACGGTTGATTGAAAGTGTGAAAGAGCCGTCGGTTCCGGTAAGGGTACCGTTCCCCTTGACTCCGACCTCCACCACACCGGCGCCGATTATCGGTTGTCCGGAATCATCCAGGACTGTGCCCCTGATTTGGACAACGGTTCTCGGCTGCTGTGCAGTCATTTCCGACTCACTGCCGTAGGCTGTGGGTGGGAAAAGAGTCGCGGTCATGATGATGCCCGCAACAAGTGAGAAGATAAACGTTTTTTTCATACGGTTGATTTTTGGAAAGTTAACCCGGTGGTCAGCTGTCGTAAAGGTAGCCTCCACCGGGTTAAAACGGTTTAATAAATCAACCAAAAACTATAAATAGAATTTCAAAATCCAATCATACGTAATTATTTCAATTTGAAAGACCATTTGCAGTTGTCGCTCTCGGGATTGAATTCGGCCAGGGCGGGAGTGCTGTCGGCTATGCAGACAAGGGCGAAAGGCTTGTCACAGCCGGGAATTTCCTTGGGCATGATACGGAAAGTGCCGTCCGTCAACTGGTCTATTCGCCAAAGTTGGCAGGATTCTCCCGTGAATTCCGCGCTGGTTGTGAGAGTGGCGCCCTGCGCAGCGGAAAGTACGCGGTCCGTGCCTTCTATCCCTATCTTGAAATAAGGTCCGCCAAGATATCCTCCCCCATCGGGGACGGCGGTGATGGTCCACTTCTGATGGGGCCTTGCCATATAATCCCCCGCCCTTACCGGAATATCGCCCTCGGGCCAAGCCTCGATGACATCCTGGAGTTTTTGGGACTCGATCGGCTTCACCGGCTCTTCGGAATTTCTCATGAACCACCCGGGAGTCATGGGCATCCTCACGAAATCCACTGCAAGTTCAAGGGCGTAGCCCCTTCTTTCCGAGATTATCTCATAGGTCCCCTCTTTGAACAGTTCTCCGGCTACCGGCCAGCCGTTTTTCCACATGAGAGGACGGATGGCAAGAACGCTGCGCCCTCCCCGGTCAAGGTCCGCCTCGAAATGGCAGGACATCTTCTGGACACCGTCGCCTTCATCGATAAGGCCGAAATGTCCCGCACCCATCATCCTTTCCTCGGCGGCGAGCACCATCTTTCCGCCTCCGGCGAGCATGTCTCTTCCTACGTTGTCGAGGAACGGCCCGGTAACGTTACGGGATCTTCCGCAAACGATATTGTAGGTGGAATTCACGCCGTCGCAGCAGGTTCCATGTGTTCCGAGGAGGTAATACCATCCGTCGTGGTAGATAAGATCCGTCGCCTCGCAGTCAATGGCGACATTCACCGGCTCGTTGCCCTCTACCCTTGCACCCGTCTTGGGGTCGAGTTCCACCATCCTTATGAATCCGAAATATGTCCCGTATGTAAGCCATAATCTTCCCGTATTGGGGTCCAGGAGAAGGCCGGCGTCAATGGCGTCACAGTCCTCATCGAATTCCGAACGGGCGACTTCAATGGGGTCAGAGAATTTGAAATCGGGGGATTCCGGGTCGAGCGTTTTGTTCCACATGGTGAGAACGGTTCCGGCATGACCGCCTCCGAGTCCACCGCCGGTGGAACTGTAGGCGACAAGGTACCGGTCACCTATCTTGATGGCATCGGGAGCAGCTCCGCCTCCGGGGCGTACCGCTCCTCCGTTCCAGGTCCATCCGTCCTCTGAAATGAGTCCGCCGCCTCCGGTTCCGAAAGTGTAGTACTTCCCGTCACATTCCATTATCGTCGAAGGATCGTGGATCCAGGGCTGGCCGATCTGCGCCTTCGCCGAGACAATTGTCAACAAGGCGAACAATATAGCTACAGCTGTTTTTTTCATGGCACTATTTGTTTGAGGTTGTGAAAGATGTGACCGGTGTTCCGTCTTCGTGGACGAACCTTACGCAGAAATCGCTCATCCCCGGTCCGTTTATTACGGCGCAGCGAAGAAGATGCCTTCCCTTTGTAAGGGTAAGACGCTCAGACGCACCGTCATCCATGACCATGCGTCTGTCTCCCGAGAGGATGAGAACCTCCTCACCGTCAAGCCACCACATGGACGCCGAATTGGATCCGGCCATGAGCCTTACGTTCTCTATGGTCTCCGGGACGTCCAGGACGGTAACCGCCCAGAAGATTATGCCGTAACGCTCCTTCCCCAGGCCGGTGGCGTACCTATAGAGCTTGACATTGAAAAGTTTGCTGTCGAGGGCATGCCAGAGGAGTTTTTCCTTGCCCATCTTTACGGCCTCGCCGTCTTTGGGGAGAACCGTAAACTGGCCGGGGAACATCTCCTGTCCGAAAGTTTCACGGATATAGCTGTCCGTGAATACAGTGTTTGTCCTGTTGGGCTTCAGGATCGGTTCCAGAAGAAGCCACCTCCGGATAAAACCGTTGTCATCAGGAGAAAGTGACGCTCCTGAAGGATCGCTGAAATACGGCGCCAAAGAGGGGTTTGCGGTAACTGTCGCCGCAGCCCTTTTCTGCGCGTCGGCACCTATGCAGGCGGCCATGCACAAGGTGCAGATGACGAGATATCGGAAAAAAGATTTCATATGAACAGAATCAATAATCTATCCAGCGCGAAAGGTCGACCTCCCCGAACATCGGGGCTTTCCTGACCTTTGTCTCCACGTCCGGAATACCGAGTAAGAATTTGTCTATAAAAGCTTCGACTTCGGGATACTGTGACTGGGGAAGCATGCAGTGCATGTGAGCGTCCTGTATGGACCAACCCATCCTGTCTTCCACACCGAAGTGCTCCCAAACCTTGAGGGCAGCGTTCGCCGAAACGTACATCGACTCGTCGGCGAGCCATTTGTAGTCGGGATTGCCGATAAGAAGAAGAGCCCTCGGAAACACCATCGTGCACAGTTCATGACGGTCGTACGGAATTGAAGAGACTCTTTCTCCGGAGAAAGTGTCCCTGAAACTTTCCTTGAACCAGTGGTAATCGGTACGCTCAAGGTCCTCCACCTCTTCAAGGGTATGGGAGACTCTCCATGAAGCGGCGCCACCTCCGCCCGGTTCCTGGGAAATGACCAGGGCCACCCTTTGGTCGAATGCTCCGCACATGAGGGCCATCTTTCCGGCATAGGAACATCCGGTGACACCGATGTGCTTCGTGTCAATCCTTGTGACCTTGGGGCCCAACAGTTCCAAAGCATCTATCATGCGGCTGAACCCCCATGCCCATTCGATGTACGCACCGTTGTCGGTAAGGTCCGGAAACAGCCTGTCGAACTGATAGTGTCCCCTGTCATCCCTTGGTCCGAACTGGCCGTAATTGGTGACCTGCCTTTCGCTGAAATTCATCAGAGCTATCGGCCTTCCGTCAAAAACTTCCGGCGGGAGGGAAATCATGCTCGCGCCTATCATGAGCGGGAAGGGACCCTCTCCTTCATCGGGATACCGGATGACGGAGGAAAGGGTGAGAACTTCCTTACCCACAGTGACATCCACCGTAAGAGTGTCTCCGCTCATCCTTGCGTCTATGCTTGAACGCTCCGGGGAAGGCTTGATGCCGAGCTCATAGAATTGGAGCATGGTGGCGATTTCCGCTCTTCTTTTCTCCCAGTCTCTGAGGCTCTTCACTTTCCTGCCGTCAGAAAAAAGGAGCGGATCCGGAAGTTTCTCCTGAGGGCTTTCCAACCCGGAAGGGTTCCATTCCGGTATCGAGAAGACGGAGGAAGGATTCTCATTCTCGTACACAAGCGGAATCCCGCTTGTGCATGAGAGAGTGAAGATGGCCGCAAGAGCGGATATGAACGTTCTTTTCATTGCGGGTCGTTTGCCTATTTCGTGGCGTAAAGGCCTACCGTCGTTCCTGTGAATCCTCCTGCGACCGCGGTTGAAAGATAGGAAGCGTCCACGTTTTCGGCGACAACCTCTTTTTCCGCACCGTCAACACCGCAGCTGAAGGAGAACGTCCGTCCGTCGGGGGATGATACCGAAAGTTCCAAGTAGCCGTATTTTCCGGGCAAAGGCAATGTCCCGAGGGCCACATTTTCGTTTCCCACTTTCTCGACCGCCACCATGGGGCCGTTTTGCCCCGAGTAGACCTTGAGGTAGTACTGGTGCTGTTCGTCCTTGAAAAGAAGCATTCCTGCGGATGATGATCCGCTGGGGATGAAACGCATCGAAGTGGAAGCTGTGAAGGCATGGTGCTGGAGGCGACGCAGGATGAGGGAAGGAGAGGCGAACTCCGTGGATTTGGTGTCATCGCACACCAGCGTCAGGACGCCGTCCTTTACCGTGATCCTTTCGTCTGCCGGGGCCCTAAGGGTCATCCATTCCGGAGAAAGGCTTTCTCCGTCGAAATCATCTTTTACCGTGAAGTTGCCGAAAGTGGGGTTTTCTCCGACGGTGGTGCCCGGATGTCTTACGACAAGGGGAACCGTTTCGAGTCCTTCAGTAAGGATGGGGAAACCGTCATCCGACCAACGGACGGGAACCATGAAGGTCTCCCTTCCGAGATTCTCGTAACCTTTGATATTCGGGCGGCAGCCAAGGAATACGGCCCACCAGTCCCCGCTCTCGGTACGGACCAGGTCCGCATGTCCCGCGCAGGTTACCGGATTGTCCCTTCCCGGATACAGATGCCTCTGCGTCAGGATGGGGTTCCGGTTCCAGGGCTTGTACCCTTCCATGGGGGAATCACTCCGGAAGATGACTTCCGAATGCATGTCGGAAGTGCCTCCTTCCGCCGCCATGAGGTAATACTTCCCGTTTATCTTGTACAGATGCGGGCCCTCGATCCAGATCGGCTTCTTTGAAGGGTCTACCCCCTTGTTGATGATTATCTTGCGTTCCCCGACAGTGCAGTCATTCTTCGTGTCGTACTCCACGATCCGGATTGTCCTGTGGCCGTCGTATTCGGGCTTTCCGTCCGGTGCGTCATCGTTGTTGACGATGTATGCCTTTCCGTCATCATCGAAAAAGAGCGACGGGTCGATGCCCTGAACCTGGGGCAGCATGATAGGATCGGACCATTCTCCGAACGGATCCTCGGTCTTCACGACGAAGTTTCCGGCTCCGACATTGGTCGTTATCATGTAGTAGGTCCTGTTCGCGGGATTGTACTTGATGTCGGGGGCGAATATTCCTCCGCTTATTCCCTGGCGGTCCAGGTTCACAAGCTGCGAAGGACGGTTGAGGACGTGTCCGATCTGTTTCCAGTTGACAAGGTCACGGCTGTGGAAAATGGGCACTCCCGGGAAATAACTGAAAGAGGAAGTCACCAGAAAATAGTCCCCTTCTCCGTTGGTGCAGATGCTGGGATCGGAGTACCACCCCGGAAGAATCGGGTTGTACACGTAATCTTCTCCCGGAAGAGGATTGCTCTCATAGAAAGAATCTTTCCCTTCGTACGTGAAGTCTTCAAAAACCGCTACTCCCTCCTGGAGTGAGGGTCGGCAAGCCGTCAAAAGGGCCAATGCCGCCGATATGCAGATGATAGGTCTCATTTCAAGTTTTATTTGCCAACTATCCCTTCAGTGGTCTGTTCCACCTTTTGCATGGTACCGTCCTCGTTGTAGAAGAGTTCGTCCACGCAGACGCTTCTTCTTCCTGTAGCCGGTCCGTACCCCTCAAGAGAGAGGGTGGAATTGTGATAGAAAAGGTAGCTGTGGCCTTTGTAGTCTATCACTCCGGGGTGGATCGTGAAGCTGTCCTTGGCCTGTCCGGTGAGTTCTCCCTTGAACTCCCAGGGACCTTCGATGCCGGGGGCCATCGCATAGGAGATTGTCTCTCCGCCGGCTGAACCCATGGAGGCGTACACGTTGTAATAATGGCCGTTCCTCTTGTAGATCCATGGACCTTCCACGTAGTTCTCCATCGGGAGGATGCGGATTTCTCCTGCGAGCTCCGTCATGTTTTTCTTCAAAGGAGCGAGGAAGCACGTCCCGTTGCCCCAGCAGAGCCAGGGAGTTCCGTCATCGTCGATCATGACGGTGGGGTCGAAGTCATTCCACCATCCGAGAGGTCCGTTGGGAGTCATATCGTCGAGAATGAGTGCCTTACCGATGGCGTCCTTGTAAGGTCCTTCCGGACGGTCGGCTACCGCCACTCCGACGGCTTTGCAGTCGGGGTCACCGCTCTGGGTCGATACGAAGAAATAATACTTCCCGTCAACCTCGATGCATTGGGAGGCCCATGCTTCTCCGACGGCCCAGCTGAAATCGGTGGGCTTCATTACCGGACCGTGCGCTTTCCACTTCTTCATGTCATCGGTGGAATAGCACAGCCATTCAGTTATGTTGAAGCCGTATTTCCCTTCATACCCCGGTTTGTCGTCGAACTGCTCGTCATGTCCGCAGAAAAGGTACAACCGTCCGTCGGAGGCGATCATAGGAGCGGGATCTGCGGTGTAGCAGTCCCTGAAAAGGGGATTGCCTTCATTGATGAAGGTGTTCTTGTCCGAAGCGCAGGCGGTGCATAGCAGGGCCGCGAAGATCAGTAGTTTTTTCATATGGCAGTTTTATTTTTCGAAGGAAATCCAATCCAGCTCCAGTCCGGAGCCCGAAATGAGGGAAAGTTTCAGATCTTTCACTCCGGTAGCCTGATTCCCGGCGGGGAGTTTGACGGTGGTCCAGTCCTTGGCCGAGGGAAGGTTGAAAGGTCCGGTCGATTCTTCTTCGCCGGTGCTCAGGGAAACACTGCAGTTTTCCTTGGCCCTGTATCTGAAGACGACTTTGCCGGGAACGGTCTCCCCGAAATCGATCCTGTCATACCTTACCCATGCTCCGGGGGCGCCCAATGAAACGTACCATCCGTCGAAAGGACGGGACCTGTCCAGGAAGGACAGGCTGGTGGTGAGGTGATAGATGGCGCTGTATCGGTCAATCTGGATCGTGTCGGAGGACTTGGTGATTCCGACTCCGCGGAATGTGGGAGTTACGGGCTGGATCGTGCCGTCTTCGTTGAAAATGACCTTGTCGATGCGTACGGAGCGGTTCTTGTCGAAGTCCGGAGAATAATCGTTGTGATGGTAGAACAGATACCACTCTCCCTTGTACTGTACCAGGGAGTGATGATTGGTCCAGCACTCGTTGGGGGATTGGGCCATGATGATCCCTTTGAATTCGAAAGGTCCGAGAGGATTGTCGCTCATCGCATAAGCGAGGGTTTCGGTCTTGTCCTGAACCCAAGGGTAAGTGAGATAGAAGTGTCCGTCCTTTTCGAAGATGAACGGTCCTTCCTTGAATCCCGCCGGAAGGGGTTTGTCAAGCTGGACGGGACTTCCGACAAGTTCGGTGAGGTCGTCATTTATCCTTGCCCCCTGGAGTCCCATACCGGACCAATAGAGGTAAGTGTTGCCGTCCGAGGCCTGAAGGACACAAGGGTCGATTCCGAAAACGCCGGGGATTGATTTTTCCCTGGCCTTGTACGGACCGGACGGTGAATCCGCCACGGCGACACCTATCGAGAATCCCGGCCCCTGGGCTGGAGCGTTCGGGAAAACGAAATAATACTTGCCGTTCTTTTCAACGCAGTCGGGAGCCCACATCGAATAACCTTTCGGGTTGCCCCATGGGACGTTCTCCTGTGTAAGGATGACCCCGTGGTCGGTCCAGTTTATGAGGTCTTCCGAGCTGAAAGCGTGATAGTCCGCCATACAGAACCATCTTCTCTCCGGCTCCACCGGACTTATGATGTCGTGGGAAGCGTAAAGCCATACTTTGCCGCCGAACACCCTTGCCGTGGGGTCAGCCGTGTACTGGTCCCTGATGACCGGATTCTGCGCAGACAGCCCCGATGTCGCCATGGCGATCGCTATGAAAGCAGTTATAATCCTTCTCATATGTCAGCTTTTTTTCGTTGTTGCGCTAAAATAGACAGAAGTTGCCGAAAGTGCTTCAATCCCTGATGCAATTATTGTCGCTTTCGGACCATTCCGCAGGAAGATGCCGAAAAGAGGCCTTGTGACGTCATTTTCTGAAAAGAAGCGGCAGGAATTCCCTCAGACACCTTCGCCAGGTCAGCCATTCGTGGGCTGTACCGGGAGAGGAATAATAGGTGTTCCTGATGCCGATTTCGGTAAGGCTCCGGCAGAATCTGTCCGCGCCGAAGTTCTCTTCCGAACCCATTCCCATGAAAAGGACATCGACCTTGTCGTTGAATGAATCCGCATCGGCGAAAACGCCACCGTAGATTGTCTTGAAGTCTGCCCCGGGCATCATGAAGATCGCGCCGCTGAAAGTGCCGATTCCCGAGAACTTGTCAAGATGGGCGAGAGCCACATCGAAAGTCTGGTGTCCGCCCCAGGAAAGGCCGGCCATGGCTCTACTCCTTCTGTCAGTCCTTACTCGGAAAGTCTTCTCGATGTAGGGGATTATTTCGTCAAGGAGGATCGGGTAGAAGGATGCTCCGAACTCCTCCATGGACTCACCCTTTTTCGCCCCGAAACCGTATCCGCAGTTTCCGTAGTCCATCACGACTATCATCGGAACGCATTTGCCCGAAGCGATCTGATTGTCAAGGATGTTCGCAAGTTTTCCCTGCTGGTGCCAACCCCTTTCGTCTTCACCCATCCCATGTTGAAGATAGAGGACGGGATAGGATTTTCCGGAGGTTTCGTATTCGGCCGGAGTGTATACGAAGCATCTTCTTTGTGCGTTTTCGATATCGCTCCAGTATTGGCATTCCCTCACCTGTCCGTGAGGAATGGACTTGTCGAAAGAATAATAAGCCGCCTCTTCGGCCGACTCCGGAATCTCTATTCCGCTTGTCTGCTGGCTGCAGCCGTAGAAGGTTTCACTGTAAGGGTCATTCACCCTCACTCCGTCAATCAGCAGCGCGTAATAGTGGAATCCTACCACCAGGGGGTCGGTTTTCACTTCCCAAACCGAGTCATCTATTTTAGACATGGGATATTTCGTGCTGCAGATATCCACCTCTACTGAAGAGGCGGTCGGCGCTTCGACTCTGAAGGTTACCTGCCCCTTTTCATCGACGCATGGGTAATCTTTTTCAGGAATGTTCGTTTGAGCGGGTATTCCGGGAAGAACCTGGGCGTTCAGGGACAGTCCGGTTGCCGCCAAAAGGGCTATTATTGACAGTGTTTTCATTTGAACAGCGATTGTAGTGTTTCAGTGAGATATTTTCTGGCGTTCATCCATGTATGGCCGCCGTCTGTTGTGATGCTCTTGTAACGGATGCCTTTGGAATCCAGATATCGGAGGTTTTCGGTGACGCCTCCATAAAGGAAGTCTTCTGATCCGACGCCGTACCACAGCAACTTGAAATCCTTGTTGACGAGGGTGGGGTCAGATGAATACCTCGGGAAACAGGAGTCCATCATCTCGGGAGTGAGATACGCACTGAAGGAGGCGACCCACGAGAACAGTTCCGGATGGCTCAATGCGCAGAAGAGGGACTGTCCGCCGCCTCTTGAGAATCCCGCTATCGCCCTTGATTCCTTTTCTTCGATTGTCCTGAAGTTATCTCTGACATAAGGCATTACGCATTCCGTCAGCTCCCTTGAGAAAACCCCGTAGAACCGGGTTGCGGCCATGGACGAGGGTTGGGGCGTTGCCCCCATATTACCATAGGGCATGACGACAATCATGGGCTCCGCTTTCCCTTCGGCGATGAGATTGTCCAGGATAGTGTTGACTTTTCCGACCCTGAACCAGGTCTCTTCGGTGTCGGTGGTTCCGCTGACCAGATAGAAGACGGGATAATCTTTTCCGGAAGTTTCGTATCCGGCCGGAGTGTATACCGCCAGCGGACGCCATCCACTGAGAACCGATGAACGGTAAGAACAGAAAGATACCTTTCCGTGGGGAACGTCCTGTACAGTGTAGGGAACACTTTCCTCAGTGCTCCCGAACATCGGAGGGATTTCGACGAGACTGGCTTTGAAAGTTTCATTGGGGAAAATGTCCCTGTTGAGGGGGTCGGAGACGCTGACTCCGTCCACGATGAAATTGTACGGGTAGATATCCCTTCTTTCGGGCTTTACCTTCAATGTCCAAAGGCCGTCCCTTCCCTTTTTCATGGGGACAGGAGAGTCGAGGAACTGGCTTGAGAGCAGAACCTCATCCGCATCGGGGGCGGAAATGTTGAAAGTGACGCTTCCATCCATGGCGTTCACCAACGGGGAAGAAGGGGATGAGGAATGATAGTCCTTTTCCTGCGTGTAGGGTATTCCCCAAAGCTGAAGCATCTTCGCGGCATATCTTCGGCCCATTTCGCGGTAACCGGCTGCATCGAAATGAAGGAAATCGAAGTTCTGGGTAACTCCGTCGGAATATACCGTATGGGCCGTCGGGATGACCCTTCCTATGGTGTCGATTATCTCATTCATCGGGGCGCATATTCCTCCCCTGTCCGCCGCTACCACTTCTCCGACAAGGAGGGGAACATCCTTGGCTTTGAGATTGAGGTCCTTGAGAAGGGACTCATAGACTTGGCGTACATTGTCGCACCACTGAGGGTCTCCGGTATTTGTCTCTCCCTGGTGAAGGAGGATGCCAGAGATGACTCCGTCCTTCTGGGCTTTTTTCGCAATTTCCACGAGCCTGTCGTAAGGGTGTCCGCCATAAGACTGAAGCATCGGAATCATCCATTCCGGAGCGGTTTTGGCGTATTCGTCAATCCTCTCCTTCATGAAGCCGTCAATGCTGATTCCACCTACGGCGACGTGCACAATGCCGACGCGGTGGTCTTCCGGAAGGTATTCCAGAAGGGTCCTGCCGAAGTAGTCTGCGGGAGTGAGTCCCGTTGACTCGCGGCAAAGGGGAGGAACAGCTTTGTACCATTTCCCCATCTTCCTTGAGCCGTCCGAAAAGTCAACGGCGGACATGTTCAGGAACCGTTCGCTTATACCGACGGAATCGACGGCTTCGATACGGGCGTTTCCTTCCATGTTGGACTGTCCGAAGCAGAGAAAGATGTGAAATTTTTGGTCTCGGGCTGACACCGACAGGATAGTGAGGGCGAAAGCCAATGAAAGAAAGAATCGTTTCATCGGATGCTGCTTTTTATTTGGGATCCGGTACCGGTATCACCCGGTGCCGGATCAATGTCAATCATTGAAGGAGGAGGTCTCCCCCCTCCTTGTCAATACTAATAACCGGGATTCTGGACCAGGTTGGGGTTCACGTTCAGTTCCCTGAAGGGGAAGGGGAAGACTTCGTTCTTGCCTTTCTTGAATCCCATCTCGGGATGAGCGGTGGTGCACCACTTGGCGTCGCTATCGTCGATGTATCCCTTGTGCTCTGCGGCACCCTTGGTCACCATTTCGTCGCACCAGTTGGGGAGGTACTTGCCGTTGTCGGCGAGTTCCTTGTCGGCGATGCCCCAACGTACGAGGTCGACGAAGCGGCAGCCTTCCATCCAGCATTCGAGGAATTTCTCGTTCTGGACCTCCTGTAGGGTGAGGGTCGAGCTGATGTGCTTGGCCTGAGCCCTTTCCTGGACCTTGTTCAGATAGGTGAGACCTGAATTGTCACCGGTCTGGGCGCAGCACTCGGCATACATGAGGAGGACCTCAGCGTAACGCATCACCACGAGGTTCCACTGGATTTCGTTGTTGGGTGCGAAATCTTCGGTTCTGAGAAGACGTTTCCACATGAACCAGCCTACGTTTCCGTAGACTCCGTCAGGAGCGGAGACTCCGCGGCTGGGGTCTTTCTTCTTGTCGGCGAGGGTGGGATATTTCGAATCCGAAGCGTAAGGCATTTCGTAGAGGATTTCGTCATAGCTCTTGATCCATGCCTTGCGTCTTGCCGACTCGATTCCGTCATTGGCCAAAAGGGCGTCAACGAACTTCTTGGAAGGGTTGTACCAACCCCAACCGTCGTTCTCGGGAAGCTCTGAGCCAGCTCCGTGAGGGATCTGGATCTTGGAAGCGCGCCAGCCCCAGAGGCTCTTGAAGTTAGGCTGTGCCCTCCAGTAGTAGTCGGTGACGGTAGCGTCATACTTGAGGTTGAACTCGAATATGGTTTCCTCGTTTCCGCGGCCGCTGTAGTGATACAGGGAACTCATCTTGTCGGAAGGGACAAGGTCATATTTTCCGGAGTCGATGACCTTCTTGAGGGCATCCTTCGCTCCGGCATAGTCCTTCTTGAACATGAGAGCCTTGCCCTTGAGCGCGTATGCGAATCCCTTGGTGATCTTTACTGCTCCGTCCATGTCCGTCTTGGAAGAACGCTCGGGAAGATCGTTGATGGCCAGGTCGCAGTCTTTCACGATGAAGTCGAGGATGGCTTCCTGTGATTCTGCGTTACCGGGACGGTCAGCTCCGGTGAGGCAATGGTCGACGATGGGAGGGGTTCCCCAACCCAGGGCGAGCAGAAGATGGGCATGTGCCCTGAAGATACGGGCTTCAGCCACGCACCTCTTCTTGACGGGAGTGTCAGCGCTTTCCGCGAAATGGTCGATCACGAGGTTGGCGGCGTTGATGATCATGTAGTATGCTTCCCATGAACCGGCGATGACATCATTGTTGGAATCAAGCCAGAAAGCGTTGATCTGGTTACCGGAAACACCGTCGGCTTTGTTCTCTCCCGCTACGTACATGTCGTCGGAAGCGTATTCGAACGGGTTCAGAAGAGGACATTCGTTCCATCCGGCATCGGTGAACATGGAGTTGGAAAGGAAACGTCCCGCAGTGTAGTATACATTGATGAGGGCGGACTCGGCATCTTCATCCGTCTGGTAGAAATCCTCCATCGAGATGACGCCGTGCTGTTGGATGTCCAGTCTGTCCTCGCAACCTGAGAAAATGAGGGCCGCAGAAGCGACAGTCAATGCGATAAATATCTTTTTCATGATTAAAATGCGATTACGGGTTAAAACTCGACATTTACTCCGAGGACTACGGATTTGGCGGTAGGATAGTTACCCATATCGAAACCGAGTGCGTTTCCGCCGGCCGATGCCGTTTCCGGATCAAGTCCTATGTAATTGGTGAATGTGAAGAAGTTGTCAAGCATGACAAACGCTCTGAGATTGCTGATGAAGACCTTCTTGAGCACATCCTTGGGAAGGGTGTAACCCAGCTGGATCTGCTTGATCTTGAAATAAGATCCGTTGAATACGCTGAGGGTTGAGCTGAAGGCTTCCTGAGTCCAGAAGTTGGCTGCAGGGAACTTCGCTGTCTTCTCGTCTCCGGCCTTCTTCCAGGAGTTGTTCCAGTAGTATGCGTAAGTGTTGCAGGAAGGACGGTCAACACGGAAGGCGGTGGGATAAATTTCCACTCCGGCGACTCCGCTTCCGAAGACCGAGAAGTCGAAGTTCTTCCAGTTGAGGTTGATGGTGAGTCCGTAAGTCATATCAGGAATACCCTTTCCTATCATTACGCGGTCAGCGGCCTGGTCAGGGGAGATGGTCGTTCCGGCCGGGTGTTTGTTGCCGTTCTCGTCGGTCTCGTAATGGGTGTAGACTACGCGGCCCTCTTCATTGATTCCTTCGGCGTTGAATCCGAGCATGTACCAGATAGGATAGCCCTTTTCGAAGGTGGAGGTGAGGTATGTTCCCTGGACCGTACGTCCGGAGATCTGACCGACTGT
>OCTX011734109.1_pt1 | contig 14398 bp, 13 predicted proteins | sample 1539691 | NCBI WGS metagenome assembly OCTX01 (sample SAMN02144231, study PRJEB22623) | gut metagenome | biome: sheep rumen | host: Ovis aries | place: New Zealand | reverse complement strand
CGATCCACATCGAGACTGGATCCATGAATATGCGTGATATATTTGCAAACGATCATTAGATCGTAGCATACAAGTTATTGCTGGTCATTGGCTGCTTCTTAAGCAGCCATGGCCTGCTCTGAAGAGCGGTCAGCTTGCTTTGAAAAGCGGTTCGGCTGCGCCGAACTCGCTACAGAGCATGCTCTGAAAACGCGGAGTAATCACATATTATTATCCTATTGATGGTTGGATGTTTAGAGTTAACGGGAAAATACCAACAATTACATCTAGCAGCACAAATGCGATTGGCTTAGGCGCGTCAAATACATATATAGAAGATGGGGATGTGATATCGTTTTACACAGATTGCCCATGGAAAGTAAATAGTACAGTTTATAGTACATATTTCATTTCGGCTCATTCAACCTATAATAATGGCGTATTAACTGTTCAACTGAAAAAAGCAAGAGACTTTTTTAATACACCATTAGATACAGCTACTTGGACAATACAAAATTATACTTCATATAATCCTAGTGGTTATAATACAGCTACAGTAATTCGTGAAGATGGCTATATTGTGGGTGCGATACAGTTGCAATATGGACATGGAACAATGAATTGCTCGTTAAATTCAAGTTACAAGTACTACGTATCTGTTAATGATTGTGCTAGTTGGCATACGATTACAGGGTCGGATTCTTCAGGCTCATCTACTAGTGTTGATCATCTAGAAAGAACGATTGCGTATGATAAGGTGAATCAATGATATATCCAGAAACCGTTATTAATAGATAAATTTGATACAGCAGGACAAAATTTTTTCAATTAATTAAAACGGCATCTGTATTACCTTTGGGATCATAACAATTATTTGTTTAACACAACATGTGAAGGCATGTGTGACGTCGTTACAACATATTCCTTAGGAGGTGAGAGCGATGGACAGGTGAAAATACAGGTGATATCCTCGTTAAGAATTTATTCGGGAGAGCATCAAAGAATTACTATTTGATGGGAACTGATAATGGGGAATACTGATATTATTAATCGTCGTTAAAAAATATTTAAGGGAGGAATAAAAGATGAATAAGACAATAAAGTATTTGACTTTTATTATTGCTACGGCATTTATGCTTCTAATTATGGCAGTACCAACATTTGCGGCAACGGGTAGTGGGTGGTATAACCCAGGGACTGCAGTAACATATACGGATCCGATACAAGTAACAGTAGTACTAAACAGTAGAAAGATCGGTACAAATTCTAATGATGACTATATTCAGTATGTTAAAAGAAATGTAACCTTAGGTACTAGCAATATGACTGCTACTTCCTTTACTGCAGCAGATGCATTGTTGGAATTTGATAATCTAGAGAGCAATTATGATGTTATAGGCACAACACATGACATAGGCGTTTTATATGATATAAAAAAGGGTGGAGTCACTTTCGGACCAGTTCTATGCTTACCATATCAACACTTAGGGATTACATATTATGTGCCTGCAGATGGATGGATGTTCAGAGTAAATGGCAAGATACCAACAACTACTTCAAGTATGTCTAATGCTTCAGGATTGGATGTAGCGCATACATACATAGAAGATGGAGATGTAATATCGTTTTATACAGACTATCCCTGGAAAATTAATGATGTAAAGCATAGTACATATTTCATTTCAGCTCATTCGACTTATAGTAACGGTGTGTTAACTGTTCAGTTGAAAAAAGATTTAGACTATTTTGAGCCTCCAATCGATAATGCAAAGTGGAAGATAGAAAACTATACGTCATATAATCCTAGTGGATATAATACCGCCACAGTTATTCGTGAAGATGGGTATGTAGTGGGTACATTGCAATTGCAATATGGCCACGGCACTATGAATTGTACGCTTAATTCGAATTATAATTACTATGTGTCCGTTGATGATTGTGTTAGTTGGCATAATAAAAGTGGGTATGATTCCTCAGGAAATACCATTAATGCACAGCATCTTGAAAGAACTATAGCATACGATAAAGTTTTATTTGAGTAATGTACTATCAATATGTGTATCAAAATGACCGAGATAGTTGGCCATATTAACTTATATCAGCGTCGATGTTGGGGTCGGGTTAAAACCGCTATTGCGAGTTAGATTAATTTAACACGATGCTAACATCGCAGCGATTGTGATAGAGACAGATAATTATGGGAGTGGAATAATGAATAAAAAAATGCATTTACGATTTTTTCTTCCGATTCTGCTATCTTTATTATTGATAGTGCCTATAAGTGTCACCTTACGATCCGATTATGCTTATGCGGATAGTGAGCCTTCGTTTGGTTGTATAAAACTTCCTGGATCGCAAGAAATCATTGAGCCTGAAAATATTCAAGAGGGCAGTTGCTTCTTAATCAAGGTTCCAAGTGGAACTAGTAAAGTCAATTGTTATCTGAGTGAAGACACTGATACAATATCCGCATTATCTGAAGGAAGGGAATATCCGGAAGAAATCGATATTACTGAGGATATGCAAGATGGTTGGTATGAAATAGACTTATCTTCTGGTAGATTTGATTTGGATGATCACTGGTTCTTTAATGATATATATGATTGTGAATATATATCAGAATTTGATCCTTCCTCAAACTACTATGCATTTCAATCAGGAAACAGCGAATGGGTAATAATACAAGTAGAAGGAGAAAGTGATCTGCTTCCTGTCTATTTAACCAAACCAGATAAAACGATAGATATAGTTTTAGAATATGATGAGCCAATTGTTCGTTCATTTAAGACCGGTAAAAATTTAACACTTATCGAATCTGATCAAATCGTCTATTACACTACTGACGGATCCGATCCAAAAGATTCTCAAACGGCTGTTCAGGTTGATCAGGGAACGGATATTACTATTAATAATGATACTATATTCAAGGCTAGAACGCATGCTGGTAATGCATGGGGTGAACTATGTGTAATAAAAGTATCTATAAGACCTGTTGCGCCTCAAATAAGCCTTAAAAGCGGTAACTATATGGGTGAACAGTCTGTAGAACTTGATTGTGGAACATCAGGAAGCAAAATATATTATACAACAGATGGTAGTGATCCAGATGATTCATCACTTTTGTATAATAATGAGCCAATACTAATCAGCACGGATACCGTCTTGAAGGCGGTAGCATATAAAGGTGACATGAGCCCTAGTGAGATTGTTGCAGCAGAGTATCATTTTAAAGGTGGACTACTACTTGATTTAAAAGATGAAGGGAAAGCATCGTGGGCTCTAAAAGAATCATTTGCATCTAGTCATGGAGTTGGAGTATATACAAAATATGGAATTGATAAGTGTGATCTGATAGCGACTATACCTGAAGGTGCTACTATCACAGTAAACGGTCAGCCTGTTGAAAAAAATAGCGATGGGGAATATGAGTTCTGTTTAGATGCTATACAGGTAATAAGTATAATGGATGATCAGAACTCTGCAAAAAATGAAATCCTGATTCAAGATGGAGATATTACTGTTCCATATTTTGTATACTGTGTACAGGCTTGTTGTGATGGATTGCCTGATAGAATAATTGACTATTTCTGTGTTGGATCACAGTACACTAATCAATATGGTGGTTTCGGCGGTAATGTGGAAAATACCCTGCTAGGTGCTGCAGCGACAAGAAATTGCACTTCAATGGGTAATTTCGGTGGATATGCGACATGGTGGTATGAAGATGGAATCGAAAATGATCCGAATAATCCGTATGGCGTAGATTTTGTCGTTATTGGGAATTCATTTGATGGAACTTCAGAAGCAGCTGAACCTGGCAATGTACTTGTTTCAGAGGACGGGGAGACTTGGTATACTTTGGCTGGCTCAATTCATTATGATGCCAATGCTAAATGGAACCAAAAAGTTACATACAGAAAGTCTGAAACTGCTTCAGGAATGACAGATTATGAGTTGGATGGATCGAATATGGTTACGTGGGATACTTACAGTTATCCACGTAAAGTGAATTATCCATGGCATAAGAATCAAGATGGAGATTTCTCAGAATTCATTACTTATGGAACATTTTTAATTCCTGAGGGCGATTTGAATGAATACGGCAACACTGTGCCTTCATATCCAGCTTTTGGATATGCCGATGTAGGGTACTGCAATAGTTACAGTAACGAAGCGGAAAACCCATATGGTGGCCTGTTCAAAGGGGGCATGGTTGGTCATGACTATACATGGAGAACTTTAACTAATCGTAATGGAGATGGATTTGATCTTGATTGGGCTGTCGATAAGGACGGAAAACCAAAGAAACTTCAGAAAATCCATTATGTTAAGATTCAGACAGCAACTGGAATAGTAAACGATGCAATTGGAGAAAAGTCTACAGAAATTTGTTGCATCAGAAAGGCCAAGCCTGCCGACTCATCTGTAGGAATCACAGATGCGCCAACATCAATTGAATTTGATGGCACAGTTATTTCAGGAAGTGATTTAACCTCAGGAACTATAAGTGAAGTAAATGTTGATGGTATATTTGATGTTAAAGTCAATGCTAAAGATGGATCCAATGTTTATATAAACAGTATCAAGGATAACGTAGCTTATTTTGACAAAGCACCTCATGGTATCGTAAGAATTATTGTACAAGAGGGAGAAAAAGCGCCGGTTATTTACTATTTCAATATAAAACAGTCAGAACAGCCGGATTCGAAGAAGGTTACAAAAATTGTTTTTGATGCTAATGATGGTATGATGTTCGACAAAGAAAAATATATAGCATATTATGATGCAGACACACTCGAACATTGTGGGGGAAACGATAATACTATAAAATTTGATGATCCTATACCACAGAGAAACTCACTAGCATTCTACAATTGGTATGATGCTAAAAATGATAAAGAAAGCTACATGCAGATTGATACAGATTTTCTTGACAAGTATGAAGAGGTGACGCTTTCTGCGAAATACGCAAAGACCGAAGATGTAACAGCTGCAAAAGCTGTTACTGAAGCCATCATGGCATTAAAGGATAAAGAAGAACTCTCAGAAGAAGATGCAGAGCCAATTGCTGCTGCGAGAGAAGCCTATGACGGTCTTAGTAATACTCAAAAGGATCTTGTTGGCGAAAAAGTATATAATAAGCTTCTCGAAGCAGAAGAAGTTGTTGGAGCCTTAGATGCGTACAGATTGATTAATGAAATCGACAAACTGCCTAGTGTTGACGAATTGGAGTTGGCTGATGAGGAGCAAATCCAAGCTGCAGTTAATGCTTATAACAAATTGAGTGAAGATTTAAAGAAGAAGGTTTCCAATTATTCCAAGCTTTTAGAGGATATGTTAAAGATTTCTGAGCTTAAAATGACGAATGTTGAACAGGCACTCAAACAGGCAAAAACAGATTTGCAGACAGCTCAGAATAGAGTCACAGAGCTTGAAGGTACAGTGAGTACACTTCAAGGCAGGCTTAAAGACGCACAGGATGCAGTCACAGAAGCACAGAACAAGTATGATGATCTAAAGGCTGAAAGTGATGCAGATAAAGCAGAGCTTACACAAGCCAAGACTGACCTTGCTAATGCTAAGGCTGCAGAACAGGAAGCTAAAGAGAAGCTTGAGAAGGCTCAGACAGACCTTACTGAAGCTCAGGGTAATGTCACAAAGCTTGAAGGAAAGGTAAGCAGCCTTGAAAAGGATCTTGCTGATGAAAAGGCAAAAGCTGAGGCGGCACAGGGTGATGCTGATAAATACGAAGAAGAGCTTGCAAAACTCAAGGCACAGAATGCCATCCTTAAGAAGACTGTAAAGAAGGTCAAGGCAAAAGCAAAGAAGAAGAGCGCTCTCGTATCATGGAAGTCAGTAGGTAAAGGCTTCACATATGAAGTATACAGATCCACTAACCCGACCAAGTCATTCAAGAAAGTGAAGACAGCTAAGAAGCTGAAAGTAACTGTCAAGAAACTCAGGAAGGGCAAGACATATTACTTCAAGGTAAGAGCATTCAAGAAGGTAGGCGGAAAGAAAGTCTACACAGGCTATAGCAATATAGCTAAAGTGAAGATTAAGAAATAAGAGCACTTTGCTCTTGTGATCATTTATGCCGGGGCGGTTATTATAACGTCCCGGCTGTACTCATATAAGAGGTGAAAGCCGGGATGATAAAGAGAATAAGGATACTCATATTAACAGTGCTGATACTTGTCGTCAGCTGTATCGGCGTTACAGTTGTATTTGCCGGCACGGAAAGCACTGCATCCGCAAGTGTATATGTGACCATATCAAATGACAGCGACTTTGTCCAAGGGGCTGATGGAACTGTGATGGCACATGTACCATTTACAGTGGAGTATTTTGATCTGGGTGATTATGGATTGGAAAAGTACTATCGTTACAATGATAACGATGAGCTGATTGAAGAGCCCACAGTACTTCATTTGCTCATAAGAGTTTTGGAACGATACTATACCATGCGACGCCTTGATAGAGAAGGAGATATGCGTAGTGATGCGATTACTGTTGGAGGATCAGCAAGAAGCCTTTGGCTGAACAGATTCTGGGGGCATGACGGTAACCTCATGTACTTTGTCAATCATATGTATCCTCTGATGAGTGCGAAATGGGGAGCAACTGCTGATTACATACTTCTAAACGATGGAGATGATGTGGATCTGGCCATGTACACTGACTGGGGATTCTATACAAATTCAGCATTTCTGTATTTTGATAAGAGCACATCAATTTCTAAGACTGATAATCCTTTGGAGCTACAGCTCCTGGCAAAACCGACCGCTGTGGTCAATGATGGTGTGGATCGCGAAAGTATACCTATGCAGAATGAGACGATAAGGGTGAGCAGCGACAGAGGTATCACCTGGAGTCAGGTAACAGAAAGAACTGACGCAGATGGTATGATATCCCTTACCTTCGATTCTGCTGGAACATATTATGTGGCTACCGGTCCTAGTCATACCAACTATACTGATGCCGCACCAGCCATATGTGTAGTGACTGTACATGATATCACACCTGAGGAGCAGGCGTTGATCGACGCGAAACAGACTGCTATCAGTGATCTACAGAGCTATACGTCACCAGACCTTTATAGGGAAGCAGAGCAGGCGAGCCTTGCTTCCATCATACAAAGCGGCACTGCATCTATTAATGCAGCTACGACAGTAAGCGCTGTTCAAGCTGCGTACAACAATGCAATCAGCCAGATAGATACACTTAAGACTAAGGCGCAGTATGAAGCCGAGGAACAGGGACAGGGAGGAGATCCCGACGACCCTGACGCAAAGGCTCTTGCCGAAGCGAAGATCAAAGCAAAAGCTGCGCTGGCTGAATATGCAGCAACTAAGGATCCAGTTCTGTATCGCGATGAGCAGAAGGCTGAGCTTACTCAAGCAGCAGAGCAGGGCAATGCTGCTATAGATGCTGTTCAGACAGTTGAAGACGTTGCTCAGGCACTTACCGATGCCAAAAAGGCACTTGATGCTGTCAAGACAGATGAGCAGATGAAAGCAGAAGAACAGGAAGCAGCAAGGCTGCTGGCAGAAGCTAAGGATAGCGCTAAGCTTGAGCTTCGCCTCTATATGGCACCGTCTGAATACAGAGACGCCGAGAAGGCTTTGCTCCAGGAGATACTTGCGGAAGGTGAAGCAGCTATCAACGCTGCAGAGACGAAAGAAGAAGTGACGACTTTGCTCGCTGAGTACAAGGCGAAGATAGATAAGCTCAAGACTGATGCAGAGTATGCTCGTGAAGAAGAGGAGGAGCGTAAAGCTGAGGAGGAGCAGGAGCGTAAGGAGAGAGAAGAGGTTGAGCGGAAGGCAAAGGCTGCCGCTATAAAGAAAGCCAAGGCTGCGAAGACAACTGTTAAGGTAAAGGCTTTGACGAAGCATAAAGCTAAGGTGACGTGGAAGAAGGTCTCCGGCGTGACCGGGTACAAGGTCTACCGTGCAACCAAGAAGGCCGGTAAGTATAAGTTGGTCAAGACAGTGAAGAAGGCTAAGACCTTAAAGTACACTGACAAGAAACTAAAGAAGGGTAAGAAGTACTTCTACAAGGTCAGGACCTACACCAGGATCGATTGCAAGAACTACCTGGGCAAGTGGTCGAAGGTAAGGAAGATAAGAGTTAAGTGAGTGACCTTTGCAGGTACAGAGAAGACACACATATATGTAGGTGATGAGCTCCCGGTCAGGCAGAACGAAAGCTGCACGGCGGGGAGCTTTATTGCTGCCTTTGAGCCGGGCATTAATCACATGCTGATGTATCGTGCGGCATGCCGGGGTAGTAGGGGACTCCCTACAGTTTCGCCTGATTTGTGGAAATCGAAGATCTTACACAAGAAGGCTTTGCTTGCTAAATTGACGATGGTAGATTACCTTTCATTGATAAACTCTTTTTCTCTTGGGAGTAAAGCTCTAATATAAGAATTAACTGACCGATAAACTTCGATAAAAGATGGTTTATTTATGTCACCAGTAAAGCGGAATTTTTCATATGCATGTCTTAAGTCGTCTTCTCTATGGAGAAAACCATCGAAATTTCCTAACCGCCTATCGCTCTTTCTTAGTGCAAAATAGATCTCATTTCTATCAAAAGGGAACACCTTTGAAGCATAATATAGATCTACCAGATCCTTGATTCTTCTGAAAACTGTATCAGTAGAAACGACAGAAATCTTATCTGCAAGTATTTGATATGGTGATACTCCGCAGAAATATAGATCACCTACCTGGTAGATTTTAGTTTCTGGTGCAGGTCTGTTGACATCTATATCCATAGTAAAGAGTGGATCACCTGTATCATGATCAGTTATATCAAATCCGGCAGAGCGGCCTTCACCATACATTCTGTAGATGCTTACATCAAGACAAAGACCGTGATCATTGAATGTTTTTTGTAGTGATTCTGTCATTTGTTTGGCTGAAGGTTGATTATCTGAGTTCCAGTTAGCATCGATATCAACAGTATGTCTGGTATCTTCAGTATATCCTTCTTCAATGAGAAAGGCCTTTAGGACCATAGAACCTTTAAAGCTTATTGGTATTCCACTCTCATAAATTGCACGCATTACTTCATACATAAGGTTTTCTTCCGCAGTGATATTCATCTCAGTTCCTCCAAATCGGTATAGTATCCTATTGCTTCATTAGACAAGGTTTCAAATCTTTTCTGATATTCAGGTGGGATGAAAAGTCCATCAAAGCTTTCAGAATGTGTATAGTAATAGCGGCTCAATGCTTCAGCAATACCTTGCATATCGAGAATGGATTCATTAGCGAATGCGTCGATTAATGTTCTATTGAAGTCAGTATAGAGGAGTCCCTTACGCTCATTGACATAGTGCTGATCTATATGATTACCAATTACAACTACACCATTGTATCTTGTAAGAGAATCATCCCCATATACCCATACGATGTACTCGTCATTTCTCCCACCGAAGGATCCATCGCACATTAATGCTTCATCTAATGCAAAGACTACATTCTCACCTATACTGTCACTTATGGCTCTCAGCCATGATATCGATCCTATATAGTTTCGACGATCTGGTAAGCAAAGCTTATTCGGATCATACTTAGGAAGCTCTTTTGCTTTCCTGTTGATCAGGTCTGCTGATACGCGTGTCTTTAATAAATCAATAATATATTCCGGAGGCTTTCGTATCCCAGTCTCCCAGTTCTGTATGGTGCGGAAAGGTATGTTATACCTTGCTGCGAATTCACTTTGTGTATCGCCTAATTGTGCTCTCATTTCACGGATTTGCATATGATCACCTCAACACAATAATACACCCAATGGGTGTGTTAATCAAGCGCTTATAAAGTCATATTTGAAAGCGATGAAGTGCATAACCACCTTTTAAAAGCCCCTTTTCGGAGCCCATTTCCGAAAAAAACACGAGCTAGCTCGACTTTTTTAGGAGCTAACTCGCATCTTTAACCTGTTCATCATCTTTTGGTCTTTTGCCCATTCTATACGGCCATATGGGGCAGTCTTTTATGGGACACTCTCTCACTTCCCTAAGGTCACCGCAGCAACAGTCAATGCATTTAGCTCTTATTGATTTTATTGGTGTTGTTTTATTCATATTCTTGCCTCATTTCCATACATGTCATACCTGACTTTCATATCCAGATCTGTTTCAAACGTCACCGGAGCATTATAAAGAGTTGAGAGCAGATAAGCGTTTACATTTACTACTGGAGTATTAATCGTTTTGATTCTGTCTAATACTGCTTTCACCATATCTATATCGATTCTGCTCAACCTGTCTTTAACAAGTGCAGAAGGAACAGGTGCGCCATTTATCATATGACTTGTCTTATTAGATAAATTTGTTTCTGAGATCAGATCTATAATATTATCTATCATCCCTCTGTCTTTCTTTTTATCTATAATCAAACAGTCATAATCGACCTGCTTTCTTACCTTATCCTGCTCGTTATGATATATAGATAGATAGTCTTTGTTTATAATCTCTGTAGTATTCTTTGTATTTGTCATCTGTTTAGATATACTAGCTGATTCATTATTTACAGATACCTCATCAGATTCGTCATATGAGCTAGTTGGTTTTATCATATAAGGGTCGTGTTGCCCGTCATGTGTCATGCTCAACAGCTTGTCAGTAAGAAGTTCAATATACATAACGTTATTAAGCCTTCTGCCGCCGCCTATCGTGACTGTTCTGAAATGTCTCTTGATAAGTCCTTGATCCTCGAGCAGGTCCAATGCTCTACGGCATTGATCCTTAGTCAGATTGAATTTCTGCTCCAGTTTTCCATAACTGAGTTGAAGGAGATCCGCCTTGAACCTCTTTAACAGGTGAATATTCTCTGGATCTCCTTTCACATACTCGACTTTTGGGCGATGCCAATACAAAATCTCTGCCAGTATCATAATTGCATTCATATTTGGTTTTCCATTGCTTCCTGTTATCTTATGACACCATGTTGAAGGTATCAGATTGCCTGTAATATCTGCTTCATATAGTTTATCTATTGACTCTATACCTGTATATCTTATGCTAATAAGCATCACCTCCTCCTGTCAGAGCGACAATCGTCTATATCTTTACTGTTAGAAGGAAGATATGAACGATTGCCTCTAGTGAATTAAGCAGCATAGTTGTGCTACTGACTCAGATCTTCAGTGCAACTTCCGGTTATTCTGGCAACGTACTCCTCCAGCACATCCACATCTACTAATTTCTTGTTACCTACACTAAGACTTGGTACCATACCGGTTTTGACCATCTGCCTTACCAGCTCTCTGCTGATTGCGGTTTCAGGATCCCTTGACTTGATTTCGTCGTATGCCGCGTTAATAGTTCTGATCATCATTACAATCACCCCTTTCCAAAAATGCATACAAACAATATAGTTTGTAGCGTATGCTGAACATATTACAATAGTAATATACAATACGAGAGAAAAAATGTCAAGTGGAATGTAAATTTTACTGGACATTTTTTAAAAATATGTTACAATATGTTCAAAGGAGGTATAAAAATGATAGACAGTAACCTGGCAGTACTTCTTGCAGAAAGAAATCTGAAAATCACGAAAGTGTCAAGAGATACTGGAATTTCAAGGACGACACTTACAGCACTATGCTATGATCAGACAGCCGGAATCAAGTATGATACTTTGAACACACTCTGTAAGTATTTGCAGATCACACCTACAGAATTCTTCAATTATACTGAATATGATTATGAGATCAAGTATTTGGGCAAGACAGATCTGGAAGAAAATTCGCTCAATAAAGTGGAAGAAAAGATATATGCCTATGATGTAGACATTGTCATAAAGAAAAGTAATATGACGTGGCGATATCCAGTTCTGGCAATAATACCGATAAAAAAGGTACAATTACCATTTGATGATCTCAGAGTAGGAACGCTTGCATACTATACAGATATATCTGATGAAGCCACACCAATGGATCTTCAGGCTGTTCATGAATATCAGAGCATGGTCAAAGAAATGACAAAAAGGCAGTTTATAAGTATGGAGAATCAGATTCTGGAACTTATCAGGCCTGTGTTTATTGGTGAATTTGCTAAAGATCATGGATGTTCCGAGGAGCAGGTGCTTGCTTCTGCTGACTCTATGACAATAACGCCTACTGTAAAGGTAACCGCGCATCCAATTCATACACACTAGCTAGTTGAAAACTGTATCCGAACCTGTTCGCAAAAGAAAGAAAATTTATAAAGTATGTTATTTAACAGGGGGTAGATACAATGGCTAAAAAAACAAACTGCATTATTAATGGTAGAGAGTATTACCGAATCGTACGTAAGGTAGGTCAAAGACGCGGCAAATATGGTATATGGGTAGACGACCGCAAATCTTTCTATGGCTCATGTAAGAAAGAAGCAGAAGAAAAGTACAGAGAGTACATGGAGCACAAAAGAAATGGGGAGTCTGCAAATGCATGTTTAGGTGAATTGATAGATGAATGGGTAGAAAATGTCTTCAAGGAATGTGAGTTGGCAAACTCTACCAAGGTAAAATATCTGAGAGCATATGAATCTATTATGCAGTCAGAACACATAGCTGGAATGAAAGCAATAGATGTAACTCCTATGGATCTTCAGAAGCTATATAACAAGTCTGAAGTCTGCTATAGCACAAAGAGAGCTCTTCATAATTTCCTGGGTAGATTTTTCAAGTATGCTGAACTCAACGGTCTTTGCCGCAACATTACTACGAGCGTAACAGTGCCAGGAAAGCCAAAAAAGAAGGACGGTTTTTCAGGTATAACGGTCTGGGATGACAAATCGCTCAAGCGTCTTATCAAAGCACTGGAAAACGACAGACTAAGGCTATTGGTAGTATTAGCGGTTAATACAGGAGCCAGGTTTTCGGAATTGCTTGCGTTCAAGTATGATGATATCCATGGTAATATGCTATATATCAATAAGCAATTATCAGAGATAGCATCATTAGATGGAGATGGTACTACGCTTCATATCGTTCCAACAAAAACAGCCGGAAGTAATAGAATAGTTCCTCTTTCTGAGCCAGTACTTAAAGAGATCGAAAGGCATAAAGAGTGGCAGAAGAAAGATATGGAAAAGAACGGTTACCAGACAGATTATCTTTTTACAACTAAGAACGGGACATTCTATTATAAGCGAAATGTTAGAAGATCTCTTATCAGAACATGTAAACGAGAGGGTATAGATCCAAAGACATTTCATTCATTCCGTCATACATTCGGAACGAATCTGAGCAGGACCGGTGTTCAGATCGAAGATACATCTAAGCTGCTTGGTCATGCAGACGTTACTACAACAACCAGATATTATGTCGATGTTGACGCTCAGAAGAAGCTGAATGCTGTCGAAGGAATAGCTAAATTCAGCTTAGAAGAATAACACTTTTTTAATACAAAAAAGTGTTAAAAAGAACAGCAAGGAACCGAAAAAAACAACAGTGTCCAAAAGATACAGCAAGCTGTAAGCATTGAAATTGCTGGACAGTTTAATCAAAAACACTGATTTCAAGAGACAATTTGTGTAAGATTTACCTGCAGGGTGTCGAGGGTTCGATCCCCTCATGGTGTACCACAAGGGGCCTATCCGAACTACTATTTCTACAAAGGCGGTTTCGCCACAGAAGTATGGTTCTGACAGGCAGACAAAAAGACGACCCCAAGGGCCGTTTTTTTGTTATATATAAGAATTTGTTATCAAAAAAGTTACTGGTTTACTTTATCCCTGATTTCTTGCAATAATTCTATTTGCTCCTTCTGGCTTTTTTGTATTTCACCTATTGCCTTAATGAACCAAACCAATAATATGATTGGAATACATGCCAATATAATTCCTACAATGCCAAGAATAACGGATATTACAGCGTTATACATAATTAACCCTCCTTATTCGTTCACTTCTGTTTTTTTATAATGATCCAGCTAGACTAAAGATAATATACCCGTTATAAAGCGGCTTTATTCTTTATCCTGTCTACGCAAACTATCAAGTTGTTCTCTTGTTTCTTTCGCCTTGTCTTCCGGATAGTTGTATCTCCAATGATCATATTCAGAGAGAAGCATACTGCCTGTCGTTAATTTTGTTTTTACTTTATTCCAGGCATCCAGATCACCTGCAACTCCGAGATCATAATTAGGGTTATTGACATCCAGTTTCAGACAAACCTGACCATCAAGGTTTGTAACAGTTAAACCATATCTGTCCTCTAATGTGAAAAGTGTATGCATAAGGCCGATATAACTATCTATATCAGGCACAGCTATGGCCTCACTGGATACTCCTAAAGCTTCAGCCATATCGTTTATCATATCCGGTTTTGGTTTACGCTGTCCAGTTTCATACTGCCCGATTCTTGTCTCTGCGGTCAGTTTGTTAAGGCCAATTTTGATTCCCAACTCTTTC